>PVBE012030799.1_pt1 | contig 59912 bp, 48 predicted proteins | sample 1631181 | NCBI WGS metagenome assembly PVBE01 (sample SAMN08397723, study PRJNA350692) | Marine metagenome, whole genome shotgun sequencing project. | isolation source: water | place: Pacific Ocean | collected 2012-04
CAGCATCCTGCACACCAACGAGCACAGCCACATCGAGCCGGTGCGCTACCCCGAGGGGAGCAACTTCTTCCGCCTGCTCCTTGCCCTCCTCTCGCTCCAGGAAGACCGGCGTGACCACCCGCACGCCCTCGCTCTTCAGGCGACGCGCGTCCAGGCTCTTGAAGTACTCGTTGCTGGCGCAGTTCAGCACCACGCCCTCGGTGCGCGCCATCAGGGTCTCGGTGTTCGACTGCCGCCAGAAGGCGTAGAGGTCCTTGCCGCGCGGGTTCTGGAGCTTCGTCCCCATCTCCAGACGGTAGGGCTGCATCAGGTCCAGGGGCCGCAGCAGGCCGTAGAGGCCGCTCAGGATGCCCAGGTGGGTCTGGGCGTATTCCAGGTCCTCCTCGTCGGAGTCCCCGGCCTGGAGGCCCGTGTAGGTGTCCCCGGCAAAGGTGTGCACGGCCTGCTGGCTGGTGTCCGGACGGTGCGTGCCCGTCCAGTTCTGGAAGCGATCGGCGTTGAGGTCACCCAGCTTCTCGCTGATCTTCATCAGGCGCTGGAGGTCACCCGAGCTGAGCTCGCGGGTGGTCTCCATGAGCAGGGAGGTCTCGGTCAGCTGCTCCGGCACGCTGTAGGCGGCGGGAAGGTCCGTTGCGGGAAAGGCGAGCTTCTTGGCGGGGGAGAGCAGGACGAACATCCCCTGCTTCTATCCTCTTGGCTCGACCAGCGTCATGGCCCGCTCGGCCAGGGCGGTGATGGTCAGCGAAGGGTTGACCCCCGGGTTGGCGCTGACGGCGCTGCCGTCGATGACGTAGAGGCCGGGCACCCGGTGCACCTGGTGGTCGGAGCCGATGACACCGGCCTCGGCGTCGGAGCCCATGCAGGCACCTCCCAGGATGTGGGCGGTGGAGGGGATTCCCAGAGCGGTCTCCGTGATGATGGACGCGCACTTGCTCCCCGGACCCATCTCCGTGGCCACCCGCTGGGCGAGATCCGTGGCCTCGGGAAGGGATGCCCTCGGGGTCATCGCCGGGTCGTCCACCTTCGTGTCCAGCCCCGTCCAGCCGTAGCGAAGACGCAGGCTGCCCTCGATGGTGCGCATGTACAGCAGGATGGTCCCGTGGCGGTTCATGTCCGGGACCAGGAAGGCCCGCAACCAGGCGATGGGGTCGCTGAGGAGGCTCCGGAGAACGGCGAAGAGACGCGCGGGGCCGGTGTCGCCCGAGACGTGAGGGGCCAGGAGCAGGCGGAAGAAGTTGCTCCCCTCGGGGTAGCGCACCGGCTCGATGTGGCTGTGCTCGTTGGTGTGCAGGATGCTGCCGATCGCCACGCCTTCGCTGTAGTTGACCTCGCGCTCGCCGCTGATCACCCCGATCAGGGACTCGCTGTTGGTGCGCACGAAGTCGCCCACCCGGTCGCTGAGCTGCGGCAGCACGCTCTCCTTCAGCTTCAGCAGCAGGGGCACCGTGCCCAACACCCCGCCGGCCAGGACGACCCGATCGGCGCTGAAGTCCTGGCGCTTGCCAAACCAGCGGCTGCCCTTGGTCTCCACGACGAAGCCGCCGTCCGGGCGGGGCTTGAGTCCCGTGACCTGGGTGTCCGGCAGGATCTGCACGCCGAGCTTCTCGGCCAGGTAGAGGTAGTTCTTGTCCAGCGTGTTCTTCGCGTCGTGGCGGCAGCCGAGCATGCAGGCTCCGCAGCGAATGCAGCCGGTTCGCTGGGGACCCTCGCCGTCGAAGTAGGGGTCCTCCACGGTGACCCCCGGCTCACCGAAGTACACCCCGACGGTGGTGGGCTCCGCCTGGCTTCCGATGGCCTGACCGACCCGCTCGAGGATCTCGTCGGAGGGGGTCTTGAAGGGCACGGGCTCCGCTCCGAGCATGCGCCGGGCCATCTGGTAGTGCGGGCGAAGCTCGTCTTCCCAGTCCGCCAGGTGGCCCCATGACCGCGCCGTGAAGAAGTCCTTCCGGGGGATGGGCAGGGTGTTGGCGTAGACCAGCGAGCCACCGCCTACCCCGACCCCATGGAAGATGGTGACGTGACGGAAGAAGGTCATCGCGAAGAGTCCACGCAGCCCAAGCCAGGGCTGCCAGAGCCAGCGAGGCAGGTTCCAGTTGCTCTTCGGGAAGTCGTCCGCCTGGAGCCGGCCTCCCTTCTCCACGACCAGGACCGAGTAGCCCTTCTCCGCCAGGCGTAGAGCGCTGACGCTGCCGCCGAAACCCGAACCGACGATGATCCAGTCGAAATGTGACACCACACCGGCTAACCCGGCATCCGTGAGGAGGAGCGCTGCGTCATCTTCGGGCCATCGTCGTGCTCCTCGTCGGCAGCTGGATCTTCCTGCTGGCGACCCCGGGTCTCGACTTCCTGGGGACCCGGGACCAGGGGGTCATCGCGGACTTCAACCGCACGGTTCGCGTGCCGCTGATTCGGCCTTTGGAACCGATCCAGAAGCCCTTCCGTATCGCCCAGAACTGGAGCCTCTACCGCGATGGGCCGGCGCGGGTGCGGCGCCTGGAGGTGCGGATAGACGGCGAGCTTCGCTACCGAAGCCTGGACTCGGAGCACGCCTGGTTGGCTCCTCAGCTTCGTAGTCGCCGGCTCCGACCCGTGGTCGAGTCGAGCTGCCGGTACACCAACAACAAGGCCAAGAACTGGAGGGGACTCACCCGCTTTATCGCCGAACGCGCCCTGGAGGCATGGCCGGAGGCGACACAGGTCGAGTTGACCTGCACCGTCTCGCCCTTTCCCGGCGAGGACCCGGAGCCCACCCATCGCATGGACGCCCTCGCTCCGGACTGGCAGCCACGACGGGAGACGCTGTGAGGCTGTGGCGCTGGTGGGTGGAGCGGGTGCATCGGCCCGTGGACAGCACGCCCTTTGCGTGGGTGCGCATCCTCACCGCTTCGGCCCTCCTGGGGGACCTCCTTCGGGTCGCGCAGCTGGGCATGGTGAGGACCCTCTTCGTCACCGGCGAGCACGGGGGCTTGGGGGCCTTCCAGGACGACACCTTCGTGTTGGACCGGGTCCTGGGTAGCCAGGCCGGGCTGGTCGCCTACGGCACCACCCTGGTCTGCATGGCGCTCACGGCGGTGGGCGTGGCCGTGCGTCCGGCCATCGTCGTCGGCGTGCTGGCCTATGCCCAGTTGGGCCACTGCTTTCCGCCGGGAGACCGGGCCATCGATCGGGTCCTGCGCTGCGTGCTCTTGCTGTTGCTCTTCACGAACGCACACCGACGGCTCTCTCTCGGAAACCTGCTGCGGCGCCTTCCGCCCCTGCGTACGACCGCCCGGTGGGCGGAGGATCTCTTGCGGTGGTTCCTGGTGCTCGTCTACCTGTCGGCGGGCATCGCCAAGCTCATGCAGCAGCCGCGATGGTTGGCGAGCGATGGCACCCCGGTGGTCTACCGGGTGATGACGGACCCTCTGGCCGGCCAGCTGGACGCCGCCTTCTGGTGGGACCACCCGCTGCTCTTTCGAGTCGCCGGCTGGGGCACGATCGCGCTGTAACTCGGCGCGGTGCTGCTGCTCACCCGGCTCGCGCCCTGGTGGGCGACGCTCGGCCTGCTCATGCACCTGGGCATCTTCTTCACGATGAAGCTGGGGATGTTCAGCTGGGGCATGCTGGCGGTCTACCCCGTGCTGCTGTGGCCCTGGATTCAGAAGCTCATGGACCGGAGACGTGGAGCCTGAGCCGGTCGGATCAGGGCTCGTCGTTGCGCCCACAGCAAGGTGCTGTCGCTGCCAGGAGTCCACCCGATCCACCAGATCACCCTCTGCAGTGGGCTTCCGATGCGGAGCATCCCGTCAACTGACCGGAGTGTTCAGCCCTGGCAGGTGCCGCAGAAGAAGGTGGCTCGGCCCGACTGAACCAGGCGTGTGATCGCTTCGCCGCAGGCTTGACAGTGTGCGCGCTGGTAGACCTGAAAGGGATTTGAGCCCCCCTGGTTGATGTACAGGATCTCCTCGCCCGTCTCCTCCGCGATGACCTCTTCCAGGAAGGCGTGCGCCGCATCCGCGATCCGCGGCCACCCTTTCACCTCCGGCACCGGGGTGCGCGGGTCGACGCCCGCTCGGAAGAGGATCTCGCTGGCGGCGATGTTTCCCAGGCCCGCGACCCGGTCCTGGCGCATGAGCGCCGGCTTGATGGGGCCACGCAGTCCCTGCAGGCAGGCACGCCACCAGCTGGCGTCTCGCCTCTGGGGCCAGGGCTCCGGACCCAGTCGGCTGTCATCGAAGGCGCTCACCACCGAGAGGGTCCCAAGGCGTCGGGTGTCCTCGAAGTCGTAGCTGGACTCCTCGCCGCCGGAGCGCCGTGCGTGAAAGCGCGCTCGCTTGCGGCCGCCCGGCCGGGAGGCCACCACCTTTCCGGTCATCCGCAGGTGCAGCACCCAGGTCTCCTTCCCCTCGATCAACAGGTACTTCCCGCGGCGCTGGACGGCGGTCACGCGCATGGACCGGTGGCCGCAGCCGAAGTCCAGGTCCTCCAGGCGCACCTCGTGCCCCACCAGCCAGCGCCGGAGCCGGGAGCACTGGATCTCGACCTCGGGAAGCTCGGGCATGTCTCGGGACGGCCTCCGGACCCTGGGCTCCGAGCTTCCGCCGCGCTGGCTCCGAGCAGGACACCAAGCTGCTAACGTGCGCAGATGCTGACCCCCCTGCTGTTCGCCGTCACGCAGGCTGCGATCTTCCAGGACAAGACAGGCGACGGTGAGTGGTTCGAGGAGCCCATCGACCGGAGCTTGACGCTGCCTCGTGGCTGGATGTCCGTGGAGCTTCGGCTGGACAGCAAGCGCAGCACCGCCTTCCGCAATGGCCGGGGAAGGGTGGTGCCCTACAGCGATGGCACCGTCTTCCACGCCAGCCGGGCGTGGCTGAACATCTCTCAGGGCTTCAGTGACCGGGCGACCCTCTACCTGGAGTTGCCCTACCTGCGCAGCCACCTGCACAACGACCTGGGTGCCGACATCACCACCGTCGCGCTGGGCGATGCCCACGCCGGGCTGGTGTACGACCTGGCCCCCGAGGGGCTCTACGCCCAGTTCGATCTGAAGACCCCCAGTGGGGTGGAGTGGCCTCACGACTTCACCAACGGCACCACGGGCTTCCTGACGGGCACCGGCACGACCCACCTGACGCTGACCCTTCACGAGCGCAGGGCGCTGGGGCCGGGCGTCGCCCACGCGTGGGCCGAAGGCACCTGGAGGGTTCCGGGCATCGTCGGCTACGTGGTGGAGAAGGACGGCTTCGGCAACGGCTGGCTGGACGCCGGGGACAGCGTCGGCGGAGGGCTCACCGGCACTCTGCCGCTGGGTTCCCGAGCGCTGCTCACCCTGGGTGGGCACGCGGAGCTCCACCAGGCCAGCCAGATCGGCACCAGCGGTGCCAGCGTCTGGGGCATCAACAAGGAAGTCCTGCCCCGCACCGGAGGCCTTTGGGGCTTTGCGACCGGAGAGCTGGTCTTCTCCCTGAGCGAGCACTGGGGTCTCGGCTACGACCTGCAGTGGCAGGCGCTGGGAACCGACAGCCGGGTCTTTGGAGGCCTGGGTCTGGAGGAGTTCAGTCCCCAACCCGGCCTCAGCCACGGCCTGGCCCTGGAGGGGCGATGGTAGTCCTGCTGGGCCTCGCGCTGGCTCGAGGTGGCTACGAGCACAACCATCCGGATGTGCAGTGGAACACGCTGGAGACCGAGCACTTCGCTTTCCACTGGCCGGAGTCCACCCTGCCCGAGGACGACCCGCACTGGTTCACCGCAGCGTGGACGGCTGGGGCGTTGGCGGACATCGCCGAGACCTCGTACCCGCTGATCTGCGAGCAGTTCGATCACTACCCGGAGGAGAGGACGCACGTCGTCGTCTACGACCAGGACGTGGGCTGGCAGGGCAACGGCTTCGCCATCGCCGAGATGGACTGGACGGGCTTCGCGGCGGAGTGGGGTCCGCTCTTCCGTGAGCGCGGCCGCATGGAGTTCCTCTCCGACGTCTTCGTCCACGAGTTCGCGCACATCGTCAGCCTGAAGGCCTACCTGCCCTGGTCCGAGGGAACCACCTTCTTCGAGATCGGTGGCCTGAGCGAGGACGAGGAGTGGATCCGTCGTTGGGGCTACCAGCCGGATCCGGGCCTGAACGTGGACCTGGGCATCTCCTGGCTGATGAGCGCCCACACGCCCTTCTGGTGGGCCGAGGGCGGCGCCGAGTACTGGAGCCACCAGGCCGGCTACAACTTCTGGGGAACCAGCCGGGATGCCTACCTGCGCATGACCGTGCTGGAGGACAGGGTGCTGGACTACGATGAGTGGACCACCCGCATCGACAAGGAGGGCTTCGACGGGGAGCGCGGCTACAACCAGGGCTACAGCTTCGGGCTGTACCTTCGCCAGCGCTTCGGGACCGAGACCTACGCCAAGATGGCCGCCATCAACGCCGAGCGCTGGCGATGGTCCTGGGACACCGTCGTCGAGCTCGCCACCGGCGTGGAGAGTGAACAGCTCCATGCCGACTGGACGGTCTGGCTCGAGGAGAAGTACGGGGAGCAGAAGCGCGTCATCGAGTCGCGTGGACCCGTCGTCGAGGGGGAGCAGCTCTCCCTCACCAAGCCCATCTGGCTGACTCCGGAGTGGGAGGAGCTGGACGATCGGGAGCAGGAGCAGGAGCTCGACGGTGAGAGCGCCTGGATGGACATGCCCATCTGGTCGTCGGACGGTCGCTACATGGCCTGGTTCGGCAACGGCCTGGAGATCGTGCAGGGTGCTCCGTCGGATTGGGGGGCCATCGGCGGCGTCTACCTGGACGAGGACGAGCGCAAGCAGGTCGCTGAGTGGGAGAAGAATCACCTGGCGGACTACTGGATCCGCAACTCTCCCGTCGCCTTTCACGGCGACAAGCTCGTCGCAGTGGGCGGGGAGGACTGGGCTTCGGAGTGGCGGCGCGACCAGGGCTTCACCCTGGACGGGGACGGCTACAACTGGAACCAGTTGATCGTCGGCACGCTCTCCCAGCACCCCCAGAAGGGACTGCAGGTGGACTGGGAGCCCGTTCCGAACACCCTGCGGGTCACCGAGGCGACCTGGAGCCCCGACGGAGAGTGGCTCTACTTTGCGCGCTACCACGACGGCAGCCATGACCTGTGGCGCGTCCGACCCGACGGGAGCGAAGCGGAACAGCTCACGGACTTTGGAGACGGGACCCAGTTCCAGGGCCTGAGCTTCACCGCCGACGGGAGCGGCCTGGTGACGGGGCTCTACCGAAACTTCCAGCAGGACATCGTCATCTACGAGATCGCTACCGGGGCCTGGTGGCGGATCACCGACACCAGCGCGGACGAGACCGACCCGCGGGTGGCTCCGGACGGCCGGATCTGGTTCACCAGTGACGTGGACGGGGTCTACAACGTCTACGCCCTGGATCTGGACACCCGGAAGGTCCAGCGCCAGACCAACGTGTACGGCGGAGCCTACGGTGCGAGCGTCGCACCGACTGGAGACCTGGCCTACACCGCCATCACCGGGCACGGCTTCAAGGTGCACCTGGTGAAGGCCGCGGACCTGCTGGAGCAGGCCTACGACTACCCGGGATTGTGCGGCCTGGACTTTGATGCCTGCCTCGACGACGAGGCCTGGCTGGGCTTCCGCGCGCCCCTGCCCGACGCCGTGGAGTTGAGCCAGCCCTACCAGGTTCAGGAGGCCCTCTTCCCGGTCACCGGTTGGCCCGTCGCGCGCCTCTCCGACAAGAACGTCGAGGTGGGCGCGGGCTTCGCCCTGGGGGACTACTCCGAGGCCCACTACCTGGATGGCCAGGTCACGGTCGGCAAGGACAACTGGCTGGCTCTGTCCTACTGGAACGACATGTTCTGGCCCTCGCTCATGGTGGGCATCAGCCGCTACTCCTACAAGGGGACCTACGGCTACGGTATCGACCAGGACGAGCTGCCCGAGACCGACGACACCTACGTGGTCGACGTGAAGTTCGAGCAGCTTGCCGACGATCTCTACGCCTCGGCGAGCTACCTGCCCAGCCACTCCCTCTGGGTCAGCGTGGGCGGTGATGTCTCCCGCTACAGCTTCCGCGACAACGGCGACGGCGATGTGTGGATTCCCTACGTCATCAACAGCGGCGTGGGGCTCTACCTGGAGTGGAGCCCTCAGGCCGTGGGCTATGGCTGGGGCGACGACTGGATCAACCCGCGCGGAGGCCGTCGGGTCTACCTGGACCTGCAGCATCGCTGGTCCATGCTGGTCGATCCCGAGGTCGCCGGCTTCGTCTACGACGACGGGGAAGCGCTGGAGGCCTACCCCTACAACCGGGTGCAGCTCAGCTACAGCGAGTTCATTCCCGTGGGGTGGTTTGGCGCCACCGAACACCACACCCTGCAGCTGGACTTCGAGGGCGGCTTCATCGATCGGAACGTGATGGGCTGGGACGAGTTCGTCGCAGGGGGGCGCCATCCCTACCACTGGGGCAGCGGCACCATCGGCAACAACATGCAGTTCTCGGGCTTCGAGGGCTGGAGCCTCACCGGCGAGACCATGGTCATCGCCAACGCGAGCTACCGCTTCCCGCTGCTGCGCGACATGAACCTGAAGACCGGGCCCGTCTACACCGAGACCCTCTACCTGCAGGTCTTCGGGACCGTCGGCAACCTGTGGTCCTACCGGGTGGAGGGCCCCTCCCACGTCGAGGGCTACAGCGTGGTGCCGGACGGCGACGGTCAGGTCCGTCGGGAGGTCCCCTTCCAGGACTACGCCGCCAAGAACAGCGCGCCGGGGGTGCAGAACTACTTCGTGAGCGACGTCGGCATGGAGCTGCGCGTGCGGCAGTTCATCTGGAACGACTGGGACTGGGACAGCTTCGTGCGGGTGGCCTACGGCATGCAGTCCACGGGTGGATACGGTGACGTGAACGCCGACCTGGTTCAGTCCAGCGTGGCGAGGGACGCCGCCAGCGAGCTGTCGGGCGAGGTCGAGCCCCCGACGGTGCGCCTCTACGTGGGCCTCGGGACGGGGTGGTAGGCGTGCTGCTGCTCTTCCTCGCGTGCATCCGGCCCTCGGACGACTACACGGTCGGGGTCTACGGCGCCGGCAACGAACTGGACTCTGTACTTCCCGCGCCGGAGCCTCATGGCGGCGTCATCGAGTACGGACGCTACCGGCTCTGGGGCCACAACCTCGGACACGGCCTGACCGGACTCTTCGGTGACTCGCCGAGGGCCGACGGGAGCTCCTTCGTCATCGGACACGGCAGCTTCGGCTGGCCGTCGGACTCCTCCTACGACCGGGAGAGCGCCATCCTCCGACCGGGCCCCCCGGTCGAGGAGCGCTGCGTCACCCGCCTGGGCACGCCCGGCTACTACAGCGGCGTCGAGGGCGTCGATGTGGGCGACCACATCGCCATCGGCGAGAGAGGGGAGAGCGCCATCCGACTGGCGCGGGACCCGGCCTGGTATCCACGTCCCGCCGGCGAGGTCTGGTACGTGGGCTACGGCGGTCTGCTCGGCCCGGCCATCGTGGAGCATCCCCTGCACCCGCCGACCTGGTTCGAGGGAGGCACGCAGTCAATCACCTTCCCGGGCACCGTGGCGCCCGCCGAGGCCACCGTGGGCGCGGTGCCATACCCCTTCGCGGGAGAGATCAACTTCCCGCCGAAGCTGGACCAGGTGAGCGTCGACGGAGAGCTCGTCCGCGCACCGCACCACGGCTACGACGAGGACGGCGTCTACGATGGCGTGACCGAGGACGCTGTTCGCTTCGGCAGTCCCTTCACCGACGAGCTCAGCATTGGCTGGGAGCCGGCGGGGGCACCGGTGACCATCGCCGTCCGGGTGCTCGGCTCGGGGATGGAGGAAGGCTGTGACTGCAGCGGGGACTGCGGCGACGGCTTCACCTGCGAGGAGGGCTCCTGCGTCTTTGAGGACGGCGCCGGCTGGAACGTCGTCGGCGAGCTCACCTGCACCGTGGAGGACGACGGGGAGTTCACCCTGGGACCCCAGCATCTGCGCTCGCTCACCGACGCGGTGGCCCCGTGGGAGATCGCCGGTGCGGTGCTCATCGTGGCGCGCATGGAGGAAGGCCAGGTGGATGGCCTCCGGGCGGTGCACACCGCCAACGGGAAGGCCGTGGACATCAACCCCGTGCGCCTGCGCACCGTGGACCTCCTCGCGACCCGCGTCGAGGTGGAGTGATGCCCTTCTTCCTGCTCGCGGCGTGCGCACCCTTCCCCGACTACTGGGATGGCGAGGGGCCCACCATCGCCTCGGCCAGCATCCAGGGGGACATCCTCAGCGTCGGAGGTGAGGGCCTGGAGGATGCCAGCACCGTGGTCGTGGGCGGATTCAACGCCCTCATCCTGGAGACTGGAGCGAGCGAGCTCAGCGCCGAGCTGCCGAAGGGTCTGCCGCCAGGAGCGCTCGCGGTGAGTGTGGTCACCGAGGACGGTCAGAGCACCCTGGAGAGTGCGGTGACCTGGCGCGAAGCGGCCGGTGACGAGGTGGCCAGCGCGACCCTGACCCGCGTGGACTGTCCCATCGAGGCCTGGGTCACGACGCCGGATGCCTGGGATCTGCTCTTCTGGTGCGGCGTGGAGCTCGGCTACACGGATGCCTGGGCCATGGCCGGTCCAGGTCCTCAGCCGGGCTTCTCCGCGGAGCTCGCGGGCTACGGATCCTTGTTGGCGGCTCCGCCGATGGGGGAGTGGAGGGTCTACGCTCCTGGCGAGCCCCGGCAGCCGCGGCTTCCACAGCAGTACGGGGGCAACGCACCCGACGAGACCATCGCCATCCAGACACCCCGCGACTTCATCCGCGACCTGGAGTCGCTGGAGGAGCAGCTCGTCCTTCTCCAGTCGTTGTACTACTGGACCATCGAGGACGTGAGCGAACCCACGGCCTGGTTCTTCGATGAGGAGAGCTGCTACCAGGATGCCGCGCAGGTGGGGGAGGGGTCCACCGCCGAGTCCCTGGATGTCAGCGCTCCCGCTGGCGCGCTGGGATTGTGGCTGGGAGCCACGCTGTACGAGGAGGGGGGCTACGAGTACGAGCTGGCCGATGCCACCGCGGAGTTGATGGGCGACGGCAGCGCGGCCCCCGGCGGCGTGGTGCTGGGCTACGACGACTACAGCGGTGACTTCCTGGCCTGGGCCATCGGGGGCGTGGTGGGGCGCTCCGACATCCCGGACAGCACCGAGTTCAGCGTCACGACCACGCGCTTCGGCACGGTGGTCGAGCGCGGCACGGTGGAGACTCCCCCACGGCATCGTGTGCTGGTGGACCTGGAGTCGGTGCCGCGGGACCTGTTGGACGAGTCTCAACCGGTGGAGCTCTACAGGGACATCGACCAGGAGATCGCCTGGGAGGGCGGCCAGCCGGGCGACCAGGTGGTCATCGAGCTCTCCGTGTTCGATGCGAGCGTGGACGACCCGGGCTGGATGACGGAGCTCTGGCGGGTGACGGGGCTCTTTCCTGCGGAGCAGGGTTCGGTGATCCTGCCGGCTGATCTCCTGGCCCAGCTTCCCGAAGCGCCGAATGCCGTGGACGCGAACTACGACCTGGTGGGCTATTGGGCGGAGGTGACGGTGACGCGCCACCACCTGGAAGCCCTGGATCTGGACGAGGGTCAGTTGGTCGTGGACATGGCCTATGCCGTCAACGCTCCGGTCGGCCTCATCAGCAGCCCATGATCCTGCTCGGGCTCTTGCTCGGCCTGGATGGTGGAGCCTCGCCTCTGTCAGGCCCCGGTTTCATGCGCCCGCTGCAGCCCCAGGACATGGATCCGCGGCTCGTTCGCGGCCTGGAGGTGCTCAACAGCAACAAGCCCGACGAGGCACTGGCCCTCTTCCAGTCAGCCCTGGCCGATGACCCGGAGTCGGCTCGGCTGCAGGGACTGGTCGGCATCGCCCACCTGCACCTGAACCATTGTGAGACGGGCTGGGAGTGGCTTCAGAAGGTGCGGGAGAAGAAGAACTTCCGGAGCGCCTCCGCCGACAAGCTCGGCGCCTGCTGGGCACGCCGCGGAAACTACGCCGAGGCCGTCTACTGGCAGGAGGAGTCCATCCTGCTGGAACCCAATCGGGCTGTGGGCTGGGCACTCCTGGCGCTCTACAACATGCGGCTCGGTGACGAGATCGCCATGGAGGCTGCGCTGCGCGAGGCCAAGCTGCTCGACGAGAACCTGCTCCGGGCGGCCATGGTGCGAGCGATGGTCGCCCTGTCGTCGGGAGACATCGATGGCGTCGATGAGCAGTTGGCTGTGATCGAGACCATGGACTGGCCTGCGGAACTGGTCGGGGCCAGCCTGGAGGCCCGGCTGGAGCTTGACCTGGGCAATCTCGCCCGTGCAGCGCAGTTGGCCGCTTCGGCCAAGGTCGGGCCCAACCGAATTGGTGCGCTCGCCCTGGAGGCGGAGGCGAACCGCCGGGCTGGCCACATCGAGGAGGCCGCGTGGCTCCTCGCCCAGCACGACCTCACCGACAGCGTGGCGCCGGACGTGCAGCTCGTCCAGATGAGGGTGCTGGTCGATCAGGGCGAGCTCCAGGCCGCACAGCAGGTCCTGGAGCCGCTCCACGAAGGCGATCCCTGGGACGCCGAGATCATCGCCGGCGCCTGGTACCTGGCTCGGGCGCGTGGGGACCAGCCCCTCGCCGCAGAACTTGCCGAGCGCTACGGACGGGTACAGGCCAGCCCGCTGCGCAGGCTCGGCGACCTGGTGCCCCCTCAGTAGTAGTAGTAGCTGATCGTGCTCTGGTAGGTCAGGGTGATGCCGTCCCAGAGGGCTGGTGCGACATAGGTCCAACTACCGCCCGTGTACTCGAGCAGCACGTTGTTGTAGACCTCGTCTTCGACGATGTGGGTCGTGGCGTAGCCCAGCTGCTGGTCGTCGAGGGTCTCGCCGTAAAGGCCCAGCTGCAGGGTGTTCTTGCAGTTCGCGGTGTTGCTCGGCTCACCGGAGCTGTGCTCCACGGTGAAGGCGAAGTCGCAGCTCTCGCAGGTGGTGAGCACCGCGGCACCGATGGTGTCCCAGCTGTAGACACAGTGGAAGGGGTCGGTGTCCGGGTCGGCGTCGGTCTCGTAGCGGTTGTAGTAGGCGACGAGGCTGTGGGTTCCGACGAAGGTCTCGGTCCAGGTGCCTTCCCAGTAGATCTCAAGGATGCCCGAGTCCGGCTCCTGGACGACATCGGTGTCGCTGTCGGTGTCGGTGTCGGTGTCGGCGTCGGCCTCGGTGAGGCTCGTGTCGTCGGTATTGGTCGGGTTGTTCGTGCTGCCGAAGCAAGCCAGGGCCATCAGCCAGCTGATCATCATGCCTCCTCGGAACCCGAGGGTAGCTGACCCAGACGTGCCTTGGCGATCCAGGTTCGGATCTCTTCGTCGATGAGCTTGAGCGCAGCACTCCGAAAGGGGCGAAAGATCAGGGGCACCTCCAGGTTGAGGTGCACGTGGTGCTCATCGATCCGGAGCTCACCCTCCAGGGTCCGGCCGGCAACGGTGAAGCGCACTGTCGCGCGCGAGTCGGTCCGCCAGCTGGCCTGGGGGTCATACTCACGAAACTGCTCCTGGTAGCTCTCCAGCGCCACGCGTGTAGCGCGCTGCGCAAGCTCCAGGCTGAGACCGTGGGCTATGCGGTGGTCGTCCATCGGGCGCAGGATACCGGGAGAAAAAAAGAACGCGCCCCGGGGGGCGCGTCTGGGCTGCAGGGGGTCGTGCCGCCTACTTGGCGACGCGCTCCTTCAGGGTCTTGCCCGGGCGGAAGTACACGTACTTCTTGGCCGGGATGGCGATCTTCTGCTTGGTCATGGGGTTGGTTCCGACCCGCGCCGAACGGCTGCGGCTACCAAAGGTGCCGAAACCCGGGATGGTGACCTTGCGGCCGGCGTCCAGCTCGACGGCGATGATGCCCTCACCGCCCTTCGCCGAGAAGAGGATGTTGAGCACGCTGAGAGCCTTTGCCTGGCTGAGGCCGGACCGCTTGGCCAGCTTGCCGGCCATTTCCTTCTTGTTCATGACTACTCCGCTTTCAGGGTTCGAATGCAGCACCGCAGCTGCAAGAAAAAGCCACTGCCGAATAATCGGCGCCTCCGTCGCTGCAACGAAAAAACGGACATTCAACGCAAGATAGACGGAAGGAGACGCGTACTCTGGACGTCTACTGGTTGGAGAAGAAGATGTCCATTCGTCAGCACGATCTCGCCGAGCGCCTCGCGAGCTGCCAGCAAGAGACCCTCCGAGTCGTGCTCGGCGGGGCAGAGATGCGGGCGAAGGAGGACGATTCCTCCGAGGCCATGGGCCGTCGCATCGCCTCGGCGATCTGGTGGCGTACCCACACCCCGGTCGGGAAGATCGCGATGGCCGACGACCTGGCGGGGATCATCCGGCGCATCGCCCGGCGCGCGAAGGTGGAGCTTCCGGAGAGCTCGGACGACCTGGAGCTGCTCGAAGCCCTGACCACCGCGCTGGTACCGGGGGACACCCTGGATCCCGACGACCTGGACCCCGAGCTGATGAAGCGTCTGCGGGCCAGCCACTGGGCCGAGTGGATGGGTGTTGGTACGGCCGGCACCGCGGTGGGTTCGAAGGTCGCGGCCGCCACCTACCTGCGGTGGACGGCGCCGGTGGTCGACTGGCTGCCCTATGTACCCAAGGTCGGGCCTTTCCTGGTCGGTGCCCGCAAGGTCTCGAAGACCGTGGTCAAGATCGCACCGCCCATCGGCATCGGTGTGTCCCTGCTCACGCTGAACAGCGTTCTGGGAGCGGACTTCGATCGCGCTCTCCCGCTGCTCCTGGGCACCGGACTGGCGCTCCGGGAGAAGGGTGAGGCGACCGAGCCTCCACCCGAGGAGGCTTCCGAGATCGACGACATCGACGACATCGACATCATCGACGCGGAGCACGAGGTCATCGACGTCGACGAGGTCGCGACCGAGGAGTAGCCCTCAGGCGGCGTAGCCGAGCTCCTCGAGCAGCGTGAGCGCGGTGGGGTCCAGCTTTCGCAGTGCCTCCTCGTCCAGCTCCTTGCGCCAGCGCTCGAGCGCCGAGGTGTTCAGGCGCTGGGTGGCTGCCGCGGTGGAGCTCTCGCGCTTGGAGTGACGTACGTTGGCCTTGTGGTGCTCGAGCACCGCGGGGTGCCAGCGCTCACCCAGGAAGGCGAGCACTCGCCGCATCGTGAGTTCGGAGTTGGTGACGAGGTCCTCGTAGCGAATCTCGAGGATGCGTCCGGGGACCGCGCGCGACTGCTGGCGCACCACGCTCACGACCTGGGCCCAGTAGCGCGAGGCGTTCTCCAGATCGCTGCAGTACCAGACCGGACCGCCGGTGGAGGGGTCCAGCCAGGCCTGCTTCACCAGGGACGCGCTGACCGCCCGTCCATCGCGAACCACGTGGATGAAGCGGGCTTGCGGGAACATCCGACCCAGGGACTGCATGTGCAGCAGGTTGTGCGGCGTCTTCTCGGCGATGCGCTCGCCCTGGGCGGTTCCCCGCAACAGGGAGGAGATGAAGGCACGCACGGCGTCGTCCAGCACCTGGCCCGTGACGCCGGCTTCGCGCAGGTCCGAGCCCATGTTTCCCAGCCACTGGTCCCGCAGGCCGCAGATGGCGCTGACGAGCTTCAGTTCGGGGCCGCACCAGAAGCGTGGGTGGGCTGAGAGCATGGAGCGGAAGAGGGTCGTGCCACTGCGACCAGCGCCGCCGATGAACACGAAGTCCGGCTCCCCGTCCTCATCGATCGTGGCGCCCATGCTCGTCAGGGCAGCATCCAGAGCCTCGCGGAAACCGGTCAGCAGCTCTTCGGCCCGCGGCTCCAGCATGGACTCGAGCAGCTGTGGTCGACCGATTCGCACCAGGTTCGTGGCGATGGATGCGGCTCGTTCTCCGGGCACCGGTTCGACGCACAGGGGTTCGCGCAAGATCAGGGCACTCAAGCGCCCTGCCACCGTCGGGCCCGGAGTCGAGCGCCCTGCATAGAGGGCCGCTTCGTCCAGAAGCTCCGCCAGCAGAGCACGGCGGCGTGGGCTGATGAAGGGGGTCTTCTCCGCGGCGCTCGCGGCGCTCTGGGTGAACTGCACCATCTCCTGGGGCCGTCCCAGCTGGCTGCAGGCCAGGGCTGCGAGACACCAACCGTCGGGGGTCCCCTCGGTGAGCAGGCCCTCCAGGGCTGCGATGCACTCGTTGTGGTGGCCTTCGCGGGTCAAGGACTCCGCGAGACCCAGCCTGACCTCGATCGTGTCGCGACCCAGCTTGAGCACCTGCTCCCAGGTGCGCTGCGAGGGTCGCTGCAGAGCCAGCGCCAGCTCGGCCTGGCGGATCAGGGCTCCCCAGCTGGTGGCACCGGGGATGACCTCCTCCGACTTCGGGTCGCTGTGGTTTCGCGCCTCGTCGTAGGCCTCCGTGGCCTCTTCCAGCCGTCCGAGCTGCTCCAGAGCATGCCCGCGAAGGTAGGGGAGGTTGGGGTGGTTCGCGCCCCATGCCCGGGCCTGGCGAATGGTGTTCAGGGCGCCTTCAGCGTCCCGGTCACGCAACTGCAGGTGGGCGCGCACCGACACCAGGTTGATGAAGGTGGGCCTCAGACCGGGTCCTCTCAGTTGGACCTTCAAGGCGCTCCATCCGGCTTCGATGGCCTCGCGTGCGCCATCCATGTCGCCGGAGTGGATGCGTTCGGCAGCCAGGTAGGCCCAGGCCGTGCTGCATTCGGGCTCCAGCTCGCAGCGCCGCTTCAGCAGGCGAAGGTTGCGCTCGCGCTTGTTCTTCTCATCCCGCAGCGAGGGGACGTTGCCCAGGTGAAGGATGTCGACCTCCACCTGAGTGACCTGGCGACCCGCCTCCAGCCAGGTCCGGGGAATCTCGTGCACCACGCCTTCCCAGCGGAGGTCGGGGGTACGTCGAAACAGGCGTGGGAGCCAGATGGCGTCGCCGCGCCGTGAGGCGCCCGAGAGGACCTCGTCTTTCGATGCGTCCAGCGAGGCCGCATTGTGGAGGCGCAGCATGCCCAGATCGAAGCGTGCGTTGGCGATGGCCTTCAGGAGCTTTGTCCCATCGACGAGTCGCTCATCGGCGTCCAGCACCAGGATCCAGTCGCCCGAGGCGCCCTTCAGGGCGGCGTTTCGGGCCGCAGCGAAGTCATCGGACCACTTGTGGTGGACCACCTTGGCTCCCGCCGCCCGGGCGATGGCCACCGTTCTGTCGGTGCTGCCTGTGTCCGCCACGACGATCTCGTCCACGATGCCCTGGACCGACGCGAGGCAGTCTGGCAAGAGGGCTTCTTCGTCGCGCGCGATGAGACAGAGAGAGAGCATGTGCCCGCATCGGTCAAGGGCTCGCTGGCTTGAGCCTCTCTCGCATCCAGGCGAGCCGCTCCTCGAGGGAGCGCAGAGCGATGGGAACCCGTAGCGTTCGGAGGCCATGTTCTCGGGTGAGCAAGCCTTCCACGCTCGCCTGGAAGTGCCGCTGCACCCAGCGGTTGGTGCTGCGCACACCGTCATCGATCAGCTCGATGGCGCCCCAGGGCAGCAGCACGATCGCGTCGTAGCTGCAGGCGTGCTTCAGCACCTGCTCGATGAAGTCCTGTGGACCCGGGTCGTAGTAGAAGCCGTAGCGCATCCAGTAGACCGCGAAGTCCACGCTGGAGCGATCGGCGACGAAGCCATGGGTGGCCTTTTCCTCCGCCTCACGTTGTTCCTCCCACAGCTCGATCAGGAGCTCCCGGAGTGCCTCTCGGCTGAGGCTGTGGAGATCCAGGCCCGCCTCCAGCCGCGCTCGCATGCCCTCCTCGATGAAGGGCAGGTCGAGCTCGCTGGCGAGGGCGCGCGCCAGCGTGGTCTTGCCCGTGCCGGCGCTGCCGGACAGAGCCAGCCGCCGCCCTCGAATGCTGAGGGGAGGTCGGGGTCGCTCCCCGAGTTGTTCGAGCACGGCGCCCGCCTCGGCGAGCAGGAGGGTGCTCATGCTTCCTCGGGCGGGGGCCCAGCGCAGGGCCTCGTCCAGCGGAAGACCCAGCAAGCGGCAGAGCAGACAGCGGATGACGCCGATGTGGGTGACCAGCACCCAGCGACCACCACGCAGGTGGCGCCAGTTCTCGTCCCACCAGGCGTCCACACGCTCGGAGAGCTGCTGCATCGACTCGCCGCCCGGAGGGGCCGCGTTGACGTAGTCGGTCCAGTAGGCGTGGACACCGGGGCTGTCTTCGGCGCTGAGCTCGCCCCAGGAGCGGTCTTCCCAGCAGCCCATGTCCTGTTCGCGCAGTGCAGCCTGAAGACTCAGGGGGGTGTCGAAGTGTGTGGACAGCGCCTGGGCGAGCGTTGAGCAACGCTGCAGGTCACTGCTGAGGACGCCGTCGGGACGCACCAGCGTGCGCTGCGCGAGCCCCAGAAGTGCCTCGTTCTGCGCCTGCCCCTCGGCGGTGAGCGGCAGGTCGGCATGTCCGTAGGCGGTGCGCTGGCCGCCGGTGTCGACCGCTCCATGTCGCAGCAGGTGCAGGGTGGTGAGCTCCCGGCTTGGAAGCTCCCTCATGGTCACGGTATCGAACACCGTCCGAGGCCCTCAGTCGTCCAGGTAGCCGAGAGCCCGCAGGGCGTTCTCGGTCTGGGCGGACATGTTGGGCTCTCGATGAGGAGGGGCTGTGGCATCCCACTCCATCAGCTTCTTGTCCAGCTCCTTGGCCTTCTCGATGTCGTCCACGAAGGGCTGCCCCTCGGCCAGCGAGAAGAGGCCCAGATCGCCATAGAGCGGCCGCTTGACGACCATCAGGCCTCCTTCTGCGACGCTTCGCTCGAAGGGAAGGTTGTTCCATGCGGTCTTCGACTCATGGGCGATGGGCTTGGTCGCTTCCGCGAAGTTGGGCGGTGCGATGGGGGTCTCCCCTCGCCACAGGCGGCTGAGATCTTCGCCCTCGCCGAGGATGCCGCCGAGGCCGGAGGCGCTGAGCACGGTGGTGCCCAGGTCCATCAGGCGAACCTGCCGCTCCACCCGCATTCCGTCGGGCACCGCGAAGTCCCCTGTGCCCGCGATGATCAGGGGCACGTGAATGATGTCCAGGTCCACGTCGGGCCCGTGGCCGTAGCCATGACCCGGGACCCCGTCCATGGTCTCCCCGTGGTCGGCGAAGAGCACCACCAGGGCGTTGTCCATGCGCCGACCCAGGCTCTCGAAGAGCTTCCCCATGTTCTGGTCCACCCAAGCGACCTCGGCCCGGTACAGGCCTCGCGCCTGCTCGCGGTCGGTGTCGGTCAGGGTGGCCACGTTGTCCTGGTCCGAGAGCCAGTGGATGGTCTGGTCGGTGGTGGCGACCGGTCCGGTGTAATCGCAGTCCGACCACGCACAGCGAAGCTCTGGTGGTGCGGAGTTCCAGGGGCCGTGGGCGTCGTAGTAGTGGACGAAGGCAAAGGTGGGCTCGTTGCGCAGCTGCTCCAGCGCTCGGAGGTTCACCACGTCGGCGCCCACCTCGTACTGTTGGAGGTAGGGGACGAGGTCGTGATCGGTCCAGGTCCTGAAGCCCCGCGCCAGGCCCATGCGCTCCTCCAGTGCGGTGCTGCCGACCACCGCCCAGGTGTCCCAGCCCGCCTCGGCGAAGCGCTCCTGGAGCAGCGGCAGGCCATCGGGAACGGGGTAGCCGTTCCGGACGACGCCCGTCCCGTGGCTGTCTCGGCCACTGAAGACGCTCGCGTGACTGGCCAGTGTGGTGGAGGAACCGCTCAGCGCCCAGTCGAAGACCACGCCCGAGCTGGCCAGGGCATCCGCGTTGGGCGTGCCTTCTCCCCCCCAGGAGCCCAAGGCATCCGCCCGGGTGGTGTCCCAGCTGACCATCAGGATCAGTGGAGGCGGCTTCGAACAGGCAGCGGCGAGCAGCACCAGCATGAGGCTCACTTAGCGCGTGTCGACCGGGATGGGGGCATCACGCGACGGTGTACCCGCCGTCCACGGCGATGGTCTGGCCCGTGATGAAGCCGGCTTCCTCGCTGGCCAGGAAGACGGCAGCTCCAGCGATCTCGGTGGGGTGGGCGACCCGTTGCAGGGCCGCGCGGTCGGTGAAGGAGGCCCGCAGATCATCGTCGTCCAACAGCGCCTTGGCGAAGCGGGTCTCCACCAGGCCGGGAGCGATGCAGTTGACGCGAATGTGGGGCGCCAGCTCGAAGCCGAGGGTCTTCGTCAGGGAGATGAGGGCCGCCTTGGTCATGGCGTAGATGCCCTGGTCTGGGGCGCCCGTGAGGCCGTAGACGGAGCTCACGAAGATCACGCTGCCGGTGTGCGTGCGGCGTGCGAACTGACGGCTCATCTCGAAGGGACCCTTCAGGTTGACCTCGAAGGTCTTGTCCCATGCGGGCCACTCCGAGCCCATCAGGGGACCGAAGTAGGGGTTCGTCCCGGCGTTGTTCACCAGGATGTCGACGGCCTGGGTGGTCTTCCAGAACTCCTCGATGCTCTCGAGACGACCGGTGTGGCAGACCCGGCCCACCGCTCCGATCTCCTCGGCAGCGGCGCGGATGCCCTCGGCCCTGCGACTGCAGATGATGACCTCGGCGCCCTCGCGCACCATGGCTGCCGCGATGGCCTTGCCGATACCGCGGCTGCCTCCGGTGACGACGGCTCGCTTTCCCTGGAGTCGCATGCCCTGGCCTAACCCGCGAGGCCGGCCTTGAGCGCTCGGCGGCCTAGCGGGGTCTCGACGTGAACGCGGGCACCGACACCACGGGACCACCGGGCTTGATGGGCTCCAGCCGGAAGGTGTTCTGCTCCTCGGGCTGGTGGTAGCGCTCGAACACCAGGTTCTGGCGCTTGAGCACCTCCACGTCGAAGTGGCCGTCCAGGACCGTCAGCGTGAACTGGGGCAGACGCTCCAGTGCGCGGTCCAGCAGCTCGTCGCGGTGATCGGCCACCGCCTCCGCGTGGCGGTCGTCGATGCCGTCCCCGCGCAGCCCCAGAGACTCGCTGATGTTCAGGAGTTCGGTCTGTGCCTGCTCGAAACCCAGCTCCAGATCGTGGTTGGCGGTTGCCACCAGGTCACTCGCGATGAGCTCGCGAGCGACACCGTTGAAGCGCCCCGGTTCACGCATCTCGGCGAACTCCTCGAAGACCCAGGGGTCGACGTCTCGTCGGTCTCCGGAGCGGAACCACAGCGGGAGAGGGTCCTGGATGTGTCCCAGCAGCTCGCTCCCCGGGACCTGGCGAACCACCAGCTCCTGGTCCAGATCCGCGATGGCCACCGGCCGATCGGTCAGCATGTAGATCACGTTGCGGGGCGGCTCGTCCGTGGGGTTGTGCACGGACAAACGCATGGGCACGACGGGCTCCGGCGTCTCGAAGCGGAAGCCCATGGCCTGCACGAAGCCGTCGAAGGTGGAGCCCTCGGGACGGCCGGTGTCGGCGGTGCGCATGCCCGGGTAGGGGACCGCGGCGGCTCCGGCGCCCACACGGGCCTTGATGGCTACGAAGCACCAGCGTGCCTCCACGTAGCCCCACACGGCCTCTTCCATGCCCTCCGGGTAGGCGAAGCCGTTCTCAGTCATCCAGCGTTGGAGGGCCTCGGGGCTGCCTGCCTGCAGGACGGCCACCTCGTACATGCCCACGGCTTCCTCGCGCAGGATCTCCACCTCGTAGTAGCCGAGAGAGGGCTCCGGACCCCGCACGCGGGCGCCGCCGCTGGAATTCCCGCCACCGCCATCCCCCATCGTGCTCGACTTCGCCCGGGTGGGGAGGACCGAGAGGATCGGGTACTGGACGTCGACCACCATGGCCGGGGGATCGACCGCCGCTTCCACGTGGGAGAAGACGTTCTCGTCCACCTTGCGGATGGCCGGTGCCGAGGGAAAGGGGATGAGCATCCCGAACTCGTCGACGGAACCGACGAAGCCTGGACGCAGGACCATGGTCTCGATGCCGTCGTCGAAGGTGATCCAGGTGCGCTGGGCGCCGTCGCGCTTCAGCACGCTTCCGCCTTCGTTTTCCAGGTGGGGAGGAGGCGGCGGGATGACCATGCCGCAGGGGTCCGCCAGGGCCAGGGAGAGAGCGAGGATCATCAGCTTCCCCTCAGGGCGGCTTCCCGCAGTTCGATGGGGCGTTCCAGTTCGGGCCAGCGCCACGCGAGCGGCCGCAGCTGGTCGAGCTCCTCGGCGTCCGCCAACGCGATGCGGCCGGCGGCCGCCCAGATGCGGACGAGTTCCGGGTTGTCCTGGTCATCCTGGACCTGCTCCAGGGTCTGCTCGCCGCTTCCCAGCTCGACCAGGCCGTGGATGGCCCAGCCGCGGGCGCTCAGATCCTCAGCGTCGAGGGCGACCTCTTTGAGCGCGGTGGTGGCCTCACGGCGCACCAGTTCGTCGATGGCCGCCGAGGCGGTTTCGGCATTCTCGAGATCCCCGATCAGCTCGTCGGTGGTGGGCGGTGTCTCGGTCTCCACGTGCAGGACGGTGGGCTCGGGCGCTTCCTGCTCGGTAGCAGCAGTCTCGACGCAGGCCCATGTGAGAAGCAGTGCGATCATCGGGTCTCCTTTCCTGGCTCGACATCCGCCGAACGAAAGGAGAGCCCCTGAACTTACAGGGCTCAGCGCGTGGGAATGGGGGTGCCGTCCGGCCGGACGATCAGGAAGTGGTCGCCCACGTAGTGATCGGGTGTCTGCTGGGCGAGGGTCTGCAGGTGATCGATCATCGAGCCCAGCGATGCCATCGCAAAGCGCACGACCAGCTCCTCCGGGATGTTCCCCCCGATGTCGCTGCTCACCTGGTAGACCACGATGGTGCCGCCCTCGGCGGGGATGAGCAGCCAGCCGCCGCGGTTCACCGGCGTCCAGAGAGCCTCCTCGGGGTTCTCGACCGTGCCTGGGGGCACGTCCAGCAGAGCCTCGGTGTTTCGAGAGTCCAGGTCCCAGGTGCGCTCCCACACCACCCCATCGCTGGCTTCGTAGAGCGCCGGGTTGTTCTCGATCACCACCACCCAGTGGCGGTCGCTGAAGGGAGGTGGAACGTCGTAGTGCTGGTAGAGCACCTTGTGTCCGGGCACGGTGCCGGGCAGCCAGGTCTCCGTGAGCCCCTCGGCCAGGTGCTGGTGCACGTCGTCGATGGCTCCCAGCCACAGATCCTCGGCCGGGTAGGGGACCCAGGCCACGCCGACGGCTCCGTCCACCGTCTCGCTCTCCGTGCGTCGGTAGCGGACCACCTCACCTCTGGCCAGGGTCTCGAAGGCCTCCTCGTCCAGGGTGATCACCGGCATGCGGGAGTGTTGCTGCACGCTCGGTAGTGCTGTGGCCCACGCGATGCGGAGCTCCTCAGCGGAGGGGTCTTCAGCCAGGGCGAGCGAGAGCAGGAGCACCCCTGGATGTTAGAGCGAAGGCATGGCGGCTGCAGACTTCGTGACTGAACTCCCCGGATGGTCCGTCGTCCAGGGCCGCGACGCCATCCAGCGAGAGTTCCGCTTCAAGGACTTCCGTGAGGCCTTCGCGTGGATGACTCGGGTGGCTCTGTTGACCGAGAAGATGAACCACCATCCGGAGTGGTTCAACGTCTACAACCGTGTCTCGGTCACCCTGACCACGCACGACGCGGGCGGCGTGACCGAGCTGGACCTGCGCATGGCCCGAGCCATGAACGCCTGGGCGAGCGATGCGCTTTCCGGCTGAGCTGGCGCGGGATCTCCGCTGCTCGGAACGGCAGGCACGCCAGCTCATGGTCTGGCACTGGGGCGGTCCGCGTCCTCCCGTTCGCAAGGCTCTGCTCGAGGCGGCCCCACCACCGCCGCGTCCGGAGGTCCTCCGCCAGGTGCCGGACGCCGACGGCGGACTCCGCTTTCTCTTTCGCCTGGACGACGGCGCGGTGGTGGAGGCCGTGCGCATCCCGCTCCAGAAGCCCGACTGCTTTACGGTCTGCCTGTCCAGCCAGGTGGGCTGCGCCATGGGCTGTGGCTTCTGTGCCACGGGTCGTCTCGGCTTGAGCCGCAACCTGGATGCGGGCGAGATCTGCGGCACCTTCCTCGCCGTCCGCGATGGACTCCAGGAGGGACAGCGCATCACCGGTGCGGTCTTCATGGGGCAGGGCGAGCCCTTCCACAACTACGACCAGGTCCTGCGTGCAGCGCGGCTGTTGAGCCACCCCAACGGAGGTCGCATCGCGGCCAAGTCCATCAGCATCAGCACCGTCGGTCTGGTTCCCCAGATCCACCGCTTCGCCAGCGAAGGACACAAGTTCCGCCTGGTGGTGTCCCTGACCTCGGCGGTGGCGGAGCGCCGCGAGGAGCTCCTCCCCGTGGCGGGTCGGTGGAGCCTGGAGGAAGTGGCTGAAGCCATCCAGGCCGTGCACCGGAGCCAGCGTCGCCGCATCACCGTGGCCTGGGTGCTCCTGGGGGGAGTCAACCACGACCAGGGGGAGATCGAGGGCCTGAAGCGCTTGCTCGGGGACGTGCCGATCCGGCTCAACCTCATCGACGTCAACGGGGACCAGGACTTTCGGCGTGCCACGGACGCCGAGCGCAACGTCTTCCTGGACCGGCTGAGCGAGCTGAAGGTCCCCGTGGTGCGACGCTACAGCGTCGGCAGTGAGTCCAACTCCGCCTGCGGGATGCTCAGCGCCGGCCGAGGAGGGGAGTGATGTTCCACCCCGACGGCCCAAGCTTTGCGGAGCTCATGCAGCAGGCCTTTTCCGGCACCACCGAGGGCTATGACCTGCTGGCTCCGAAGTTCGACCTGACGCCCTTTCGTACACCGGAGGAGCTCCTCGAGATCGTCGCGCGCGAGCTGGGCCCGATGGATCGCGCCCTGGACCTGTGCTGCGGCACGGGGGCTGCGATGCTGGCGCTGAAGCCCCAGGTCCGGGAGGTGGTCGCGGGCATGGACCTGAGCGCCGGAATGCTGGAGGTCGCCCGGGAAGGCCTGGAAGCGGTCCCCGGGTCGGCGGCGGTGGAGCTGATCCGGGGGAACGTGCTGGACTGGCCCTTCGACGGGAGCTGGGACGTGGCCACCTGCTTTGGTGCCTTCGGGCACATCCTGGTGAAGGACGAGCCGCTCTTCGTGCAGCAGATCAAGCGCGCCCTGAGGCCGGGTGGGCGCTTCGCGTTCATCACCACCGGTGAGCCGGACAACCGCAACTGGCAGGTCTGGGCAGCACGGGGCTTCAACCTGTGCATGCACATCCGGAATGCGGTCGTTCACCCGCCCTTCCACATGTACTACCTCACCTTTCGCCTTCCCCGCGCCCGGGCCCTGCTCGAGGCTCAGGGCTTCACGCTCGCGGTCCAGCGCGATCTTTTCCCCGAGCCCTTTCGCCGCGCGCTGCTGGTCACCGCCACCGCCCCCGAGGCTGGCTAGCGGTACTCGCTCTTGGGGAACTCTTCCTCCAGCCGAGCGCGCGCCTTGGTCGCCTTCTTGGGCTTGTCGGCCTGCTCCCAACCCATGGCCTGGACGTGCAGCGCCAGGTCGCCTTCGTCGGTCTCGGGGTTCTTCCTCAGCCACTTGCGCGCCGCCCGAGCGAGGGACTTGCCCTCCAGCCTCGACTCCATGCCCCGAAGGATCGCGCGGTGGTGTGCAGCCAGCAGCCCGCGCTTGTACGAGGCGTTTCCAAAGCCCTCCAACTCGTAGAGATCCAGCGTCTCGTACTCCAGGATGGTCCAGGCCTCCTGCAGGGTGCGGGCCTCGAAGATCAGACCGGCAGCCACCGGCCCGTGGCGAGACTCGGGGTCCGCCTGGATGGCGTGCAGCAAGCGATCGACGGCCTGGTCGTAGCGCCGGAGTTCGTAGAGAAGGAAGCCCTGTTTGAAGAGCGCTTCGTTGGCTCTCGCGGGATCTGGGTGATCGTCGACGCTGAGTTGGAGCGCCTTGAGCAACATGCGGTGTTGGGGGGTCGGAGGGACCGCCATTTGCAGGTCCGCTGGAGGCTCCGGCAGTCCCGCGGCCCGCGTCGCGTTCATCGAACCCGTGGCAGCGGCCACCGCGCCGTCCAGGCAGCGTCCTGTGTCGATCGAGCCGGGGGCGAGCTCCAAGGCCGCCAGGTAGTGCGTGTAGGCCTCCTCCCAGCGCTCCATCCGGACCAGCAGGTCAGCGAGCGACTCGTGGAAGTCGAAGGCCGCGTTCCCGTCAGGGAAGCGGTCCAGGTAGAGCTGGTAGGCCCGGTAGGCGATCTCGAGTGCCTGGAGTGCAGGCTCGCCCTCCAGGGACGCTGCCTTCTCTTCGTGCTCCTCGGCAACGGCGCGCAGGTTCTCCTCGACGAAGCCGTTGGCCTCGCTGACCCGGTCCGGGTCCGCCGCGTTGGCGTAGGCCCAGTCACTGTGTGGCCCGAAGTCGCGCATCTGCACCTGGATGGCATCCAGGGTTTCGTCCAGGCGGTCTCCCTGGCGAAGCGCCTGCACGATGCCGTTCTGGTAGCTCGCAGCCATCGGCCCGTGAGGTTCCTGAGCGATGAGGCGCCGGTACATCGAGGTGCCGTCGTCGATCAGGCCGTTGTCGACCAGGGCCGAGGCCAGGGTGGGCGAGTCCGCCATCTCCACATCGGGTTCGGCGAGTGCCAGCCCCAGCATCAACATCAGCATCAGCCCATCGTAGCGCTACGCTTTGGAAAGAAGTGGTTCCGCGCACCGCCGATGCCTCCCGCAGCTTCCTTGGACCGGGGAGACATCCGCTTCATGGGCCCGGTGCAGCGGGAAAGCCCCGGAACCTGCTGGTGGATGCCGAAGCAGGGGGCGATCAGGGCTGTGAAGGGCCGACTGTGGGGCCTCGCGATGAGGGCTGAATCGCTCGTGCGGGAAGTCCGTGCCGGTCGGACAAGGAGTTCGCAGAGGTCATCATGGGGTTGCCTGCGTGGCGGTTGAGTTGCCACCTCGCCTCAGAGGACGAACCCGGGAGACCGCGCCGTGATCAGCATCGTCGTCCCGATGTACCGCGAGTCGGAGGTGCTCCAGGAGCTGCTGCAGCGCCTCTCGAAGGCTCTGGAGGGAGAGAGCTGGGAGCTGGTAGCGGTGGACGATGGCAGCCCGGACGGGACCGGCGAAGCCCTTTCGAGGCTGAGCCTGGAGGACCCGCGGGTGGTTCCGGTCCTGCTCTCCCGCAACTTCGGCAAGGAGGCCGCGCTGGCAGCTGGTCTCGAGCTGGCTCGTGGGGAGGCGGTCGTGGTCATGGATGCGGACCTGCAGCATCCGCCGGAGCTGATTCCAGCCCTGCTGGAGCGCTGGCGTGAAGGCTTCGATGTCGTCGACGCCGTGAAGGAGGATCGGGGCCGAGAACCTGTGAGCTACCGGCTGGCAGCGGCTGTCTTCTACGGGCTCATGGGGCGGGCAGTGGGACCGGACTTCGCCCATCGCAGTGACTTCAAGCTGTTGGACCGCCAGGTCGTCGATGCGCTCGGTGGCTTCGACGAGCGCAATCGCTTCTTCCGCGGCATGGTCGCTTGGGTGGGCTTCAAGCGGGCCGAGGTGCCCTTCGCTGTGCAGCAGCGGGCGGCAGGAAAGACCGGCTGGAGCACGCTGGAGCTCATCCGCTACTCCTTGCGCAGCCTCATCGCTTTCTCCTCGCTGCCGCTCATCGCGATCTCGTGGCTGGGCTTCATCACCACGGCCGCCGCCGCCCTGCTCTCGCTCCAGACCCTGTGGAACTGGGCTCGTGGTGTGGCGGTCAGCGGCTTCACGACCACCATCATCAGTGTGCTCATCATGGGCGGCGCCATCCTGGTCTGCCTGGGGGTGGTCGCGGCCTACCTGTCGGTCATCTACGACGAACTGAAGGGGCGTCCCACCTACGTCCGTCGCAAGGCCAGACCGGTCCAGATCAGCAGTGAGAGTGCGGCGGCGAAAGAGAGCGCCAGTCCTTCCGAGAGCCGCTCGGGCCAGTAGCGCAGCTCCACGGTGTGGCTGTCCGCATCCAGCAGAGCGCCCATCTGCCAGCCGTTCACATGGACCAGGGGGGCCTCGGTGCCATCGACGACGGCGGACCATCCGGGGTCGTAGGAGTCGCCAAAGACCAGGATGCCACCTGGATGTGGCTCGAGCTCGATCCGCAGGTGCTGTGGGCTCAACTCCGTGTACTCCAGGGCGCGCCAGCCGCCTTCGTGTTCGGCCACCGCCTCCACGATCGCAAGGTGGCCTTCCGTGGCCTGGACCATCTCGGCGGCCTGAGGGAAGTCCGATGCCGAGAGCCAGCCCTCCGCCAGCCAGATGCGTGGCATGGCCGCCGGGTTCTCGTAGAGGTGGTAGGGGCCGCTGCCCACCGGAGTGAAGCCCTCCAGTGGATCGGCGCTGAACACCCACCGGATGCCGGCACGGTCCACCAGCCGGCGCCACTCGGGCGTCCCAGGCTCGGGCTGGTGCACCTCGGGCAGCAGGCTCTCGTTGTAGCGCTGCCAGAAGGCTGCTGTTCGGTAGTGGACCATGCGGGTGTACCCGCTTGCGCTGCGCAGGCCGAAGAGCAGGCCGCTGCTGCCAATGGGGACCGCCCAGGGCCTCAGGTAGGGCTCCGGGCCCTCCAGGAAGCCGCGAGCCTGGTGGAAAGCGGGCTCCCAGAGATCCAGCTCGCCCACTGTCAACACGCGGCCCTGGGCCGGGTCGACCGCCTCCATCATCGCGGAGGGCTCGGTCCATTCAGCCCGTCGATCCAGGGGAAGACGAGGCCGGTGATGGTGGGAGAGCTCTGCGCTGAGGGTGAGGGCTGCGAGCACCGACAGCAGGCTGGCCGTACGCTCCTTCAGGTGGGCCAGGAGCGCGTCGAGCCCCAGCGCCGCCAGCTGGGAGATCGCCAGGATCCACAGCAGCAACCAGCGGTTGGGGAAGCGGAAGAGCTTCATGCCCGGCAGGAAGTCCCACAACAGCCGGTAGAGCGGCAGGCGGTCACCCAGGACCAGCGCCAGGCCGACTGCGGCGGCGAGTGCCCAGCCCAGGGCACGACCTCGGGTCAGGGCCACGCCGGCCAGGGCGAGCAGCAGGGTCAGTGTCCCCGCGAAGCCGTAGTTCCCCCACGGCAGGCTACCCGGGCCCTGGTAGTCGTAGCTCTCCATGCTGCCGACGGCGGGGGGCCAGGCCAGTACCGGCAGGTCCTCCCACCGGAAGGGAAAGGCGCTGGCGTAGGCCCAGGTGGGCTCGACCGTACCCAGGGACTGGCTGGTGAAGGCCGCTGTCGGGAGCAGCAGCGCTGCCAGCAGGCAGGCTCCCAGCCCCAGGGCGCCGACCTGGACCAGTGCGGCTCGTGCGCCGGAACGGAGATTCCAGACCCCGCGCACCACCAGGGCAAGGCCGGCGTAGTAGGCGATCTGGGGATGCCCGGCGGCGATCTCCAGGCCGAAGACCAGCGCCAGCAGAGGGCCTGCGGCGCGGGCCCCCGAGAACACCCGGCCCTGGGCGACGAAGAGCCAGGGAAGCCAGGCGGCCGCCGCGTGCATGTTGGGGTGGCGGACATGCGACACGAAGAAGCCGGATGCCCCGAAGGCGATTCCCGCCAGTGCGGAGGCGGCCCGTGAGCAGCCCGCCTGCCGCGCCAGCACGTAGGCACCCGTGGCCGCCACGAGGATGTCCAGGAGCACGGCCAGGGTGAGAGCTCGGAAGGGCTCGAAGAGGCTGAAGAGCAGGAGGTGCGGAGGGTAGAGCGCCCCGGCTTCGATCTGGGGGAGCAGCGGGACGCCGCTGAAGGCGCCGGGCATCCAGAGGGGGAAGTGCCCGTCTCGGAGCGTCTCGCCGATGAAGGCACGGTACGGAAGGCCCGCATGCAGCAGGTCGGAGACGAAGATGTCGTGCAGTACGGGAACGCTTCCGATCAGGCCCAGGAAGGGGACCAGGGCCACGAGGACCAGCAGCCCGGTGGCGCGGCGGTTCACACGTTGCTCTTGCCCAGGCGGTTGCGCAGGACGATCACCGCCATCAGCAGCGTCGCGGCCAGCGCCGTGCCCAGCAGCAGGGCGAAGATGGGGCCGAGATCGTCGGGATTCTTGTCGTACAGGGTCCCGATCACCAGCTCCTGAACGACGCTCCCGATGCTGCCCATGCCGTTGATGACCCCGGCCACGAAGGTCGCTCCACGGCGGCTGCCGATGTCCATGGCACCCGCGCCGGTCATGAGTGCATCCGGGCCGTAGAGGCAGAAGCCGACGACCCCCAGGATGATCGCGAAGATCAGGGGAGAGTGGTCACCCACCAGGAAGAGGACGACGCAGGCGGCGGCCATGCCGCCCATGAAGATCAGGGAGACCAGCGCTCGGCGGCTTCCGAAGAGGGTGTCGCTGATGAAGCCAGCCGCGATGACGCCGAAGACACCGGTGACATCGAAGACCGTGGAGAGGTAGCCCGCCTCGTCCCCGTCCAGACCGAAGTTGAGGTCCAGGAAGTAGGGAGCCCAGGACCACAGGGCGTAGCGGATGAACTTGACGAAGAAGTAGAAGCAGCCGACCAGCAGCATGTTCGTGAGGATGGGGCCGCTGAGCCAACCGAAGTCTCCGCCCTTCTCCTCAGCCTCGGGGTCGGCCCCGTCTTCGGGCAGCGGCGGCAGCCCCACGTCCTCGGGCTTGTTCCGCTGGTTGAAGAAGAAGAAGATCCAGACGGCGAGCAGCACGACGGAGCCGGCGAAGAAGCTGTAGCGCCAGCCCAAGGCGCCGAGCACCGCTGCAGCCAGGGTGTTCGCGACCACACCGCCCACCTGGTAGCAGGTGGCCCAGAAGCCCATGACGCGGCCACGCTCGGCGCGACCGAACCAGGAGGCCATGGTGCCCACGTTGTTCGCCCAGCCCGTGGCCTGAGCCAGACCGTTCACCACCATCAACAGCATGAAGGTCGCGACGGTGTTGCCCAGTCCGAAGAACAGGTTGACGACGAGCGAAGCCCCCATGCCCAGGAGCAGGAGCAGACGAGGCCCCCACCGGTTGCCTGCTACGCCAGCCACGAACTGGCCGATGGTGTAGGACAGCAGGTAGGCGGTGCCGATGGCGCCGAGGGTGGTGGCGTCGAAACCCAGGTCTTCGCCCAGGGTGCCCTTCACGATGCTGAAGGGCTTCCTGCAGCAGTAGAAGCCGGCATAGCTCAGCCACGTCGCTGCGAAGACCCGCCATCGCCAGGAGCTCTGCACGGCGGGAGCATAACGACCCGGTAGTTATTGACTGCTCAATAACTTTCGATTATTTATTGACTGGTCAATCAGGAACGCCAATGGCCCGTCCCCGCGAAGTCACCGACGAAGAGATCCTGGAGGCCGCCCGCGAGACCTTCCTGGAGCACGGGCCGGGGGCTCCGACCAGCCAGATCGCCGAACGGCTGGGGGTCAGCTCAGCCACCCTGTTCCACCGCTTCGGCAGCAAGCAGGAGCTGATGCTTGCGGCGCTGCTCCCTCCTCCGACCCCGGTGGAGCGCTTGGTCTTCGAGCCCGGGCGGCCCTTCAGGGAGCAGCTCAATTCAATCGCTCACCTCCTTCAGAGCTTCCCCAACCATGCTCACATCAGCTGTCTTCGGTCGGCAGGCATCCGAGCCGAGGTCGCCTTCGCGCGCTACCCGGTGCCGCCCCCCGTCAGGGTGTTCAGAGCCCTCACCGCCTTCTTCGCCGACGCGCGCAGCCACGGTGTTGTCTCCCAGGCGGCCCCGGAGCACCTGGCACTGACCTTCATCGGGGCGCTGAAGATCACCAACTTCTTCGATCACTACTGCGGCACGAAGGTCATCGACGACCAGGCTGCCTACGCCGGGGCTGTGGTCGACATCATTGCGAAGGGGGTCGAGTGAACCTGCTGCTTCCAATGCTCATGCTCGCCGCAGCCGGTGGTCGCGCCGAGGTCGTGGTGCCCGCCCAGAGCTGGTCTGTCGAGGGGGCTGGGGTCCAGGTCGATGGTCCGTGGTGGGCGGCCTTCGACGACGGTGAGCTCGATCGCGTGGTGTCCCAGGCCCTGGACAGCAACCTGGATCTGGAGTCCGCGACCCGCCGCGTGGCCCAGGCTCGCCACCTGGCTCGACAGGCGGGAGCCCCCTTGCTCCCGTGGGTGAGCTTCGACACCAGCACCAGCCTGCAGCCCTGTGACTCGCTGGGCTTCAGCCCTTGTCAGTTTGCGGTCGACCCGGGCACCGAGGTCCCCGACACCTTCACCAGTGGACGCGTCGGGATGAACGCGACCTGGAGCGTCGACGTCTGGGGAGGCACCATCAACTCGGTGAACGCGGGTCGCCTGGAGGCCCTCGCCGCCGAGGGGGACCAGCAGGCGCTGGCCTTGCTGGTCAGCACCCGAACCGCCGAGGCCTGGTTCGATGTTGGCTTCGCCGGGCGACAGCTCGAGGTGGTCGCTGGCCAGGTCGAGCGGAGCGAGGACCTGCTCGCCATCGTGTCACTGCGCCATGAGCGCAGCGAGGCGACCGCCCTGGACGTACTCCAGCAACAGCAGCAGCTCGCAGCCACCCAGGCGCAGATGCCGGGCGCTCGCACCGCCTTTCGGGTGGCGCAGCAGCAGCTCGCCATTCTGCTGGGAGAGTCGCCCGTCGACGCCAGCTTCACCGGCAGCCTGCCGGAGGTGTCCGGGCTGCCCGATCTGGGAAGCCCGGTGGATCTGCTCGAGACACGCCCCGACCTGCAGGCCAGCCTGGCCCGGGTGAACGCTGCTCTCGCGGGGGAGCGAGCCACCGCCAAGACCATGCTGCCCAGCCCTGCTCTCAGCGCTGGCTACAACCGCAGCTTTCAGACCGTGGACGAGACGGAGTCACTCGACACCTGGAATGCCGGCCTGGTGGTGAGCGTGCCGCTCTTCGTGGGAGGCGGGGGAGCCAGTGCTCTGGGTGCCGCCCGGGCCAACACGGACGCGCTCACCCTCAGCGCGAACCAGGCGGTGCTCTCCGCGATGGCCGAGGTAGAGGGCGCCCTGGTCCGAGACCAGGAGGCCGCCGTGCGTCTCCAGGCCACCGGGGTCCAACTGGAGGCCGCAACCCTCGCTTTTGGTGAGGCCCGCTCCCGCTATGCGGAGGGACTGGGCAACTACCTGGAGCTGCTGACCGCACTCCAGGCCCTGCAGACGGCTCAGCTGACCCGGCTGAGCGCTCATCGGGATCAGCTCTCTGCCCGGGTGGCCTTGCACGCCGCCCTGGGCTGGAAGGAATGACCATGACCAAGGTGCTCAAGTTCGTCGTGCCGATGGCCGTGCTCTTCATGGCTGTCCTGGTGACCGTGGTGATGGTGATCACGCGCCCGAAGGAGACGCGCACCGAGGTGGCCAGTCTGCCGACCCTGGTCCAGGTGCGCGTGGTCGAGATCGAGGAACACACCGTGGTCATCCCCTCCACCGGGGTCGTCGAGCCCGCTCAGCAGATCACCCTCGTTCCGCAGGTCAGCGGAAAGGTGATTCGGGTCGCTCGGGGGCTGGCCCCGGGCCTTCGCCTGAAGCAGGGTGAGCTCATCGCGGTGATCGATCGCCGCGACCATGCGGCCGCCGTCGAGGAGGCCAAGGCCCAGGTCACCGCCGCCAGCCTGGACCTGGAGTTGGAGAAGCGCCGGGGCGAGGCGGTAGAGCGGGAGTTCGAGCTGCTGGAGCAGGAGCCGCAGGATGGTGTGGCTCTGCGAGAGCCTCACCTGCTCAACGCCGAGCAGCGGGTCAAGGCGGCCGAAGCCGCTCTGGAGCGGGCGGAGTTGAACCTTGCCCGCACCGCACTGACCGCACCCTTCAACGCCGTCGTCCTGAGCGAGTCCGTGGATGTGGGTCAGGTCATCGGCGGTGCGCCCATCGCGACCCTCGCTGGCACCGATCACTTCCTGGTGCGCGCGGCGATTCCGGTGGACCAGCTCGCACTGATCGATCTTCCAGCCCCTTCGACGGTCCTTCACCAGGGTGTTGAGAGGGAGGCCACGGTGGTCGGGAGCGAGGGTCAACTGGACCCTCAGGCGCGGATGGCCAAGCTGGTGGTCCAGGTGTCCTCACCGCTGGAGGGGGAACTGCCGCTCTTGCTCGGTAGCTTCGTCGAACTGCGCATCGAGGGAAGCACGGCGCTGGGTGTGGAGTTGCCTCGATCGGCCCTGGCCGACGGACAGGTCTGGCTGGCGGATGGGCAGGACCGCCTGGCCGGCGCGGAGGTGACCGTGGGCTGGTCCGACGATGCTTCCGTCTACATCACGGGAGGGCTCGAGGAGGGAGACCGTGTGGTGCTCACTCCACTCTCCTACCCGGTGGAGGGCATGCCCTTGGAGCTCGCTCCGGAGCCGGCCCGATGAAGACTGCCATCGGTTGGATCGCGCGGCACCGGGTTGCAGCGAACCTGCTGATGATCATCATCCTGGCAGGCGGGCTGCTGGGGATGCTCCGAACGAAGCAGGAGGTCTTCCCTGCCTTCGAACTCGACGTGGTCGTGGTCGCGGTGCCCTACCCGGGCGCGAGTCCGGCCGAGGTGGAGCAGGGCATCGTCCTCGCCGTCGAGGAGGGGGTCCGAGGGGTCGACGGCGTCAAGGGCGTCACCTCGGTCAGCGCAGGGGGCATGGGAACCGTCTTCGCGGAGCTGCTGATCGATGCCGACGCCGATCGGGTGCTCAGCGATATCAAGACCGAGGTGGACCGCGTCCGCTCCTTCCCTGCCGATGCGGAGGAGCCCAGCGTGAGCATGCTCACGGGCCGCCGCAGGGTGGTCAGTCTCGTCATCGCGGGGGACGCGTCCAACCAGACCTTGTTCGAGGCCTCCGAGCTGGCGAGGAACCGCATGCTGGCGTCCCCGGACATCACGCATGTGGACGTGGATGGCCTGCCGCCGTTGGAGGTGTCCATCGAGCTGGACCGGACACAGATGGAGGCCTACGACCTGACCCTGGACGAGGTCGCCGCACAGATCCGGTTGGCCAGCCTCGAACTTCCAGGGGGAGAGATCGACACCGAGGGTGGCAGCTTCCTGGTTCGGATGGCTGACCGCAGGCGTGATGGTCCGGAAATCGCCGACATACTCATCCGCAGTACGGCCAGCGGTGCGCAGCTTCGGCTGGGCGATATCGCGGTCGTTCGAGACGGTTTCGCGGAACAGGACCTGGAGTTCTCCTACAACGGCCAGCAGGCGATCCAGGTCACCGCCTATCGGGCGGGTGACGAGACCCCGACAAAGGTCAGTGCTGCGACGCACGTGGTTCTGAACGACCTGCGAGACGAGCTCCCGGAGAATCTGAATCTGGCCGTCTGGGACGACAACAGCCAGCTGCTCGAGGGCCGCATCAACCTGCTCCTGCGGAACGCGCGGCTGGGCCTGCTGCTGGTGTTGGTCATCCTGGCTCTCTTCCTGGACCTGCGCCTGGCCTTCTGGACGGGGATGGGAATCCCGATCAGCTTCATGGGGGCCTTCGCGTTGATGCCCAGCATGGACGTGACCATCAACATGGTCAGCCTCTTCGCCTTCATCGTGACCCTCGGGCTGGTCGTCGACGACGCCATCATCGTGGGGGAGAACGCCTACAGGAAGGCGGAGGAGGGCAGACCCTGGCTGGATGCGGCCGTGGAGGGGGCCCGGGAGATGTCCATGCCGGTCACCTTCGCCGTGCTGACGACGATCGTCGCCTTCATGCCCATGCTCTTTGTGCCGGGTTTCAGCGGGAAGATCTTCGGAATCATCCCCATGGTCACCGTCGCGGTCCTGCTCTTCTCCCTGATCGAGAGCTTCTTCGTGCTCCCCGCCCACCTGGGCCACTCCGGAGGATTCTGGGAGTGGCGGATCTTCCATCCCATAATCCGCCTCCAGAAGGGGGTGGCCTCCGCCCTGCGTCGCTTCATCGCCGGGCCCTTCACCGCGGTGCTGACCCGGGTGCTTTCCTGGCGAGGCCTGGCCCTGGCGACGGGTGTGGGAGTCCTGATCCTGACCGTTGGGATCCTGGTGAGGGGCACCGTTCCGTTCTCCTTCCTTCCGGCGCTCGAAGGCGACATCGTCGTCGCCTCCGCACGGCTGCCCTACGGGACCTCCGTCGAGCGCACGCGGGAGGTCGAGGCCATCCTCGAGGTTTCGGCGGAAGCGGCGACCGACGAGCTGGGCCGGGAGTTTGTCTCCGGGCGCTTCTCGAAGGTCGGAGCAGGCGCTGATGATCCAGGCGCCTTCCGGCCCGCGGAGAGCGGTTCACACCTGACGAGTGTGAGCCTCCAATTGGTGTCCTCCGACGATCGCCCCTTCAGCAGCAAGGAGTTCCGGGAGGCCTGGGAGGCGAACACGCCCAGCATTCCGGGGGTGGAGGCGGTGACCTTCAGCGCGGCCGGTGGCCCTGGAGCAGGTGCTGCGGTGGATGTGCAGCTCGCCCATCGGGACGAGGAGGTCCTCGCCGAGGCAAGCCGACGGGTCAGTGACTTCCTCCGTGGTTTTGACCAGCTCTCCAGCGTCGAGAGTCAGTACGCCAGCGGAAAGCCTCAGTTGGACTTCACGCTGACGCCCACCGGGCGGAACCTTCGGCTGACCTCGACCGAGGTGGCCCGACAGGTGCGCGCGGCCTTCTACGGTGCAGAGGCGTTGCGTGAACAGCGTGGCCGGCACGAGATGAAGGTCGTCGTTCGGCTTCCGCGGGAGCAACGGACGAGTCTCCAGGATCTCGACGCCCTCCGCATTCGGACGCCCGGAGGTGGTTGGGCCCCGTTGGGGCTGGTCGCGGAGCTCTCCCAGGGGAGGGCGGAGACCAACATCACCCGCGATGAAGGTCGGCGGATGGTGTCCGTGAAGGCCGAGCTCGCCGCGGGGGTCCGGAGCAGCCGGGAGGTGCTCCAGGCGCTCGAGCCGGAGCTCGAACGGCTCTGTACGGAGCTGCCAGGGCTGGAGTTCGAGTTTGGAGGTGAGCAGGGCGAGCAGGGCGACGTGTTTGGCAGCCTCGGCCCCAACTACCTGCTGGCTCTCTTCCTGATCTACGCCCTGCTGGCCATTCCCTTCCGCAGCTACACACAGCCGATGCTGGTCATGGCAGCCATTCCCTTCGGCTTTGTGGGGGCCGTGATGGGACATTTCATCATGGGCTACGGGCTGAGCATCGTCAGTCTCTTCGGAGTGGTGGCCTTGACCGGTGTCGTCGTCAACGACAGCCTCGTGCTCATCGACGCCACCAACAAGAAACGGGCGGAAGGGGCGACGGCTGTGGATGCCATCATCCACGGCGCGACGCAGCGCTTCCGACCCATCCTGCTGACCTCGCTGACCACCTTCTTCGGCCTGGCACCCATGATCGCGGAGACCTCGTTCCAGGCTCGCTTCCTGGTTCCGATGGCCATCAGCCTGGGCTTTGGCGTGCTCTTTGCCACGGTCATCGTGCTCTTGCTGGTCCCGGCGCTGTACCTGCTCCTGGACGATGTCCACAGACTCTTCCAGGGCGAAGCCGACCCGCTGCCGGTGGAGCCGGAGTTGGAGCCCACGGGGAGCTAGGCTCCGCCGGGATGCACCCGGGTTTCTTCAGCTCAGCGCTGGCTCCACGCGAGCATCAGGGAGGCCATTGCGGCGCTGGGCGTGCCCATCGAGCGCATCTGCTTTCCGTCCCATGCCACCACCTGGTTGCCCTGGAGGACATAGACGCGCTCGCTCTCCAGGGCGAAGAGACGACCCGCCTCTGGGAAGTCCTCACCGGTGACCTCCAGGGCTGTGGCGCCCATGCGTCCGGTGCTCCAGAGCAGGCCGCCGCCACGGCGGCAGACACCGGTGGGGGTGGGCTGCCGGTGCAGGGCAAGGACCTCGCCCACCGGATCTCCGGGGCCGACCAGCAGCACCTTGCTCGCGGGGCGTCGCAGGTCCGGCCAGCCGTAGGCACCGTAGACCTCGTCTTCGAAGCGCACGATCGCGCGCTCTCCCGCGCTGGCCAGCACCTCGCACACGGGGGCTGCGACCGCCAGGGATGGCGGCAGCTCGGCCCGCTCTCCACGTACGAGCACGCCTCCGAGTTGGGCCAGTGAGCGCTCCCAGGCGGTCTCCGGGCTTGTTGGTGCCGGGGGGCTCTTGATGGCCTGGACATCGAGGCCTTCCTGCGAGGAGGGAGGCACCCCCTCCTTGCCCAGTTCGTAGACCAGGTGACCGAGCTCGGGCAGGACCAGGCGCATGGCTGTCTTGCAGGCTCCTGTCGATCCCGGGATGGAGAAGAGGAGGAGCTCTCCGGCGACCCCGGCGGTGGCTCGGCTGAGCATGGCGGCGGGACCGATCTCCTCGTAGGAGAGCATCCGGAAGATCTCCCCGAAGCCCGGCAGCTCCTTGTCGAGCAGGCCCTGTACGGCCTCGAAGGTGCCGTCTTTTCGGCTGATGCCGGTGCCACCGCTCAGGATGACCGCCTGGACGCGCTGGTCCAGGTCGGCGAGCGCAGCGTGGATCGCGGCGATCTCGTCCGGCAGGACCTCGCGGCCGACGACGACGTGGCCGGCTTCTTCGAGCAGCTGTTGCAACAGCGGGCCGCTCTTGTCGCTCTGCTCCGTCCGGGTGGAGCTGATGACGAAGACCTGGACCGCGACGCTGCGCTGTCCCTCCGCCTCGTGGTTGTGCCTCATGGGGCTGAACTCTACTTCAGTTCGTCCAGCCTTCCATGCACACCTTCGGCCTTGCAAGCCGTCGAACGGCTCCCCTTCACGCCACCAGGGAGGGTGTCCATCTGATCGATCAGTCCGAAGAAGTTCCCCTCTTCGCTGCCCAGGGTCTCGATGACCAGGGCGCCCTCGAAGGCGAGCTGTGCGCCCTCACCTCGGATGGTGCTGAGCTCTTCCCAGCGCGGTGGACCGGGGGTCTCTTCGAACGCCTCGCCGTCGCCAACGCGAAGCTCGTCGTCGCAGACGCTCACGGTCCGGCCGTCCTCGAGCTCGCAGGAGAAGCGCACGCGCTCCTGGGGCTGGCAGAGTCCGGTGGACTCCGGTGGCGGAACCAGACCCTCGAGAAAGTCGGGCATCCAGGTCAACAGCTCCGAGTTGTCGCAGAGCTCCTGACCATCGACCTGGACGGAGATGCTGGAGCCATCCCCCGTGATGAGCACCCGGTCGTGCTCCATCCGATGGGGCTCGGCCAGGTAGGTCCACTCCCCCTCGATGGTGGTGTCCGGGGTGCCACCCAGCCCCGAGCGCAGGCTGAGCCCCCCTCCCGTCCAGCACAGCGAGGTGACCACGACTCCATCGGGCCGGGTGTCTTCGGGTCCCAGGCAGGTGAGGATCTGCTCATCGGCCTTGGAGCACTGGTTCTGCGGTCGCCAGGGCGGCTCGGCGGGCGCCTCGGAGGCCTCCACGGGTGGTGGGAGTTCGAGCTCCGCTGGCCCCGGGTCCGGGACGGCCGGGAGGGTCCTGCACGCAATCATGAGAAGCATGTCGGTGTCTATCCCGCCCCTGGTTACTAAGGGGGAATGAGCGACCCCCTGGAATACCTGGAGCCAGCGGCTACACGGGTCCGTGACCCTCTGACCAACCGAAGCGTCTGGCTTGCGGGGATGGTGGCCAGCCCTCGCTTCGAAGAAGGAGCGCTGCACTTCGTCCTGGAGTTCAGCAGGGGGCACAGCCGGGATGACCGAGCCCGCATCGTGGAGGCCGTGACCGCCAACCTCCGCGGCAAGGGCTGGGAGGGGCCGGTGGAGTGCGAGGTCCGGGTCGAGGGCGTGCGTCGCTCGGAACGAAAGGGAGCCTTGAAGACCGGGGCCGAAGCACGGAAGAAGGACCCGGTTCCGGGCATGAGCGGTGGCGGCATGGGATCCCATGGAGGAGCCATCACCAAGTCCCCGGTGCCGGGGGTCCAGCACATCATCGCGGTGGCCAGCGGCAAGGGTGGGGTCGGCAAGAGCACGGTCGCGACCAACCTCGCCGTGGCTCTGGCCCGTCGAGGACACCTGGTGGGACTGCTCGACGCCGACATCTACGGGCCCTCGCTGCCCACGATGATGGGCGTCTCGGGTCGCCCCGTCGCCAACGGTCAGAAGCAGATCCTGCCCCTGCATGCCTACGGCGTGAAGTGCATCAGCATGGGCTTTCTCGCCGACCAGAAGCAGGCCATCATCTGGCGGGGCCCCATGGTCATGGGGGTGGTCCGGCAGTTCCTTCACGACGTCGCCTGGGCCCCGGTGGACTACCTGGTCGTGGACCTGCCGCCAGGGACGGGGGACGCCCAGCTGACCATGATCCAGGCCGTTCCGATCAGCGGGAGCGTGATCGTGACGACGCCCCAGGACGTGGCTCTGTTGGACGCCGTCCGAGGGATCGAGATGTTCCGCAAGCTGGATGTCCCCGTATTGGGGGTGATCGAGAACATGAGCTGGCTGGAGCTGCCCAACGGTGACCGCATGCACCCCTTCGGTCAGGGCGGTGGCCAGAGGCTGGCAGACGACTACCAGGTCGACCTGCTGGGGCAGATCGCGCTCGACGGTGACATCCGCGCCGGTGGTGACGCGGGGGATCCCGTCGCCCTGGGCGACTCGGCGGCCGCGCAGACATTTCTGGCCCTCGCCGACACGGTGCGTGGGACGCTGCACCTCCAATGACGCCTCTCGTCGATCGCTTCGGCCGCACGCACACCTACCTCCGGGTGTCGGTGACCGACCGCTGCAACTACCGCTGCGTGTACTGCATGCCGGCGGAAGGCTTCGAGTGGATGCCTCGGGAGAACCTGCTCAGCTACGAGGAGGTCGCTCGCCTGGTGCGCGTCTTCTCCCACATGGGCATTCGACGGGTTCGGCTCACCGGCGGCGAGCCGCTGGTTCGACGGGATCTGGAGCTGCTGGTCCGGGAACTGGGGGCCATCTCCGGTCTCACGGACATCGCGCTCACCACCAACTGCTATCGCCTGGCCGACTGCGCCGAAGAGCTGGCCCGAGCGGGGCTGTCCCGGATCAACGTCAGCCTGGACAGCCTGGACCCACAGCGCTTCTCGGAGATGACCCGGGGTGGAAAGCTCGAGAAGGTCCTCGCGGGGATCGAGGCGGCCGTGGAGGCTGGCCTGACCCCGGTCAAGATCAACGCCGTCGTGCTCGCCGGGGTCAACGAGGAGGAGATCATCGCCCTGGTGGAGCGCTTCTCCGGGCCGGAGTACGTGCTGCGCTTCATCGAGTACATGCCCTTCGATGCCCGTTGGCATCGCTGCATACCCGGCCGGGAGCTCCGCCGACGCCTGCGCGAACGCTGGGAGTTGGAGCCGTCCAGCGAGAAGCTGGGTGACGGGCCCGCGGTGAACTGGGTGCTCTCCAACGGTGCGCGGGTGGGCTTCATCAGTCCGCTGAGCGAGAAGTTCTGCTCGACCTGCAACCGCTTGCGCCTGGCGGCGGATGGCCACCTGCGGACCTGCCTGAGCGACGACGGAACGCCCTCTCTTCGGGACTACCTGCGCGGTGGAGCGAGCGACGAGGAGATCGCCTTGGCCATCCGCGCCATGGTGATGAGCAAGCGCGAGGGGCACCTGGCCACGGAAGAAGGGGGCGTCCCCTTCGAAGGGGTGATGACCCGCGTCGGCGGCTAGAACTCCTGACCGAAGCGCAGGTAGATCTGTAGGGGTGGGTCCGGGTCGAAGACCGGTGCCTGCCAGATGGGCTGAGCCACCGTGAAGCCCCAGGTCCAGGGGAAGGCGCCGAGTCCGTCCAGGGTCATACGGAAGCCCCCCATCCATCCAAGAGCGCGGACGCCTCCCACCGTTCCGGCCTCGATTCCGCCGTTGAGCTGGAAGGCCTCGAACCAGTAGATCCAGGCCAGGGGGATGCTGGCGTTTCGCAGCGGCTGGAGGCGCAGCTCGATCGCGGCCAGCGCCTCCTCCGTTCCGACCACGGCACCCGGGCTGATGCTGCGCATCGCGGAGGAACCGCCCAGGCTGAACAGGCGGTGATCCACATCGCCAAAGGCAAGTCCCCCTCGGGCGGCGAGCGCGAAGACCACGCGGGGGTGAAGGGCCAGCAGGGTCAATCCGCCCGCGGACACGCTGCCCCAGGTGGCCGTGCTCCCCGGCACGAAGCCCGTGTCCATGCTGATCCGAAGGCCCTGTCCCTGGAGCGGAAAGTGGAAGGCCACGCGGCTGTCCCAGCGGTAGGAAGCTCCGATCTCCAGCGCCACAGCGCCCTCGTCCGTGGGTCTGAACTGGGGGTTCAGAACCGCTGCTGACAGGCTGGTGGTGAGCCGGTGGGGTCGTGTGCGGCGGTCCTGGAGCTCCCCGAAGGTCCGCGTATAGGCCAGCGCTCCAGCCGCACGACTGCGTTCACCGGTCCACCCCACGACCCGGAAGGTGTTGTGGGTGTCGTACTGACGCCGCATGGTCGCCCACACGGCCCCGATGAAGATGTTCTCCGCGAGGTTGACCGTCTCTGGCCCCCCCGCGAAGGTCGCCGTCCAGCGGGTGGGCCAGGTGTCGTAGAGGAGGCTGGTCTGTTTGACGTGACCCATCGGGTCGATGGCCACCTTGGGCCGTTCGTCGACCCGCAGCTCCGTGGAGGAGGGCCCCGAGGGAGCCGACCACACCTGGACCGCGCCGTCGATGGTGTAGGGGATGGGCTCCGCGGGCGCGTCCTCCTCCACCTGCCGCGCCAAGGTCACGGTCCAGTCCTCGCCCCCGTCCTCGCTCCGGTGGACCTCCAGCAGCAGGTCCTGCTCGGGGTAGGGCCGGCGCCACATCTCCACGAAGTCCGGGTCCACACCGGCCCCCTCGATGCCCTGCTTCGCCACGTCCAGGGAGCTTCCCGGGCCGTAGTGATCATCCAGCTTGGCCGCGAGCACCCGTCCCGGGACGCGGGGTGAGAAGAGCTCGAGCAGGTCGTCCTGAAGGGGATCCGCCGGGAAGGTCTCGTCGAAGACCTCCGCATGAAAGTCGATGCGGCCCGAGTACATCAGGTAGTCCACGGCGGGTGACCACGTGCCGAAGCGGAGAAGGCGCCCCAGCTCGCCCCCCAGATCGAGCTCTCGAGCCAGCGCAGCGGCCTCGAGCTCCCGCATCCAGGGGTCTTCCCAGCTCGAACTGGCCTGGAGCACACCGACCAGCACCGCCTGGCGGTGGTAGCGGTAGAGCGGTCGCCACAGCCGGAAGGCCATGTCGCTGACGTAGACCACGCCGTGCCCGGGCCGGACCAGCCGCCTGAACATCGGGGCTTCGACCACGACGACCTCGCGCTGGTCCGCCGCTACGAGGGCTTCGATCTCCGCATCCCGTCGGGGCCGGCGGGGACCCGTGCTGTAGACGTGCATGCCGCCGAACTGTTCGTGCCGGCCCTGTGGCAGCACGGCGAGTGACAGGCGCTCTGCTCGGCCTTCCCAGTGCGCGCTCGGGCCGTTGAGCACCACCTCGCCCTCGGCCTGGACCGTCGCGGTCCAGTCCACCAGCGGGACGCTGCCATCCACGAGCGGCTGGGGGTACCAGCCCCCGTTGCCCCAGAGCCCCCGCCTGGGGAGACAGCCGAGCGCCCCGTAGCGTCTCGGGAGCTCGGTCACGAAGTCGACCTGGAGCCCGGTCTGCTCCCAGGTCATGCTCCCCTCATCGAGCCGTGTGGGGTAGGTCCGCTGGAGGGTGAGGTCGTCCTCGGGCTGGGGCAGGGCCGCCAGGGGATCCGCCAACTCCACGGGCTCGGACAGCTGCATTGTGCCGACGATGGTGCAGCCCTCCACCTCGGCCTGGAGTCCGATCTCCAGCGCCAGGGCGGGCAGCGGGGGGAGCAGCGTCAGGACCTAGAAGGTGAAGCCCAGGCCGGCGTGGAGCGCAGGGATGACCTGGGGAGTCCACACCGCGCCCAGGCGAACGTGCACGCCGCGGTTCACGATGCGGATGCCGGTGTGCACCTGAGCGGGCCGGAAGTCGGGGCCTTCCTCGGCATCCCACACCTCGCTGCCCTTGAAGCCACTGATCGGACGGACTCCGAGCGCCTGTTGGTCGTTGGTGGACATGCGCGGTTCGGCGTGGATGATGAGCTGCCCGGCGCCCAGGTAGGGCGCGAAGGTCGCGTGGTGGATGCCCACCAGTGTGCCGAAGGGCAAGGTGTAGGAGATCGTGCCCGACCAGTCCAGCACGCCAAGCTCCAGCTCGTCGTTGCCGATGTAGCCGGCGTAGCCGACCTGGACCGCGATGTCCGGGGCCAGGCGGTAGCCCTCCAGGGGAGCGGCGCGGACGAAGCCACCCAGAACGGTCTGCCGTGAGTAGGCCAGCCAGTTGAAGTTGGCTCCCAGCTCCAGGCTCATTGGCAGGCCCTTGCGCACCATGATGCCCGGGACCCAGGTGTTGTTCTGGCTGTCGCCGTTGACGTGCACGCGGTCCCAGGTGCTGATGTCGTCCAGGGAGTTCTTCTCCCCGCTCGTGAAGGCCAGGGTGCTGGTCAGCCCGACCTCGAAGCCGTTGATTCCAAGGGTCTCCGCAGGGTAGATGGGCTTGTTGGCGACGGTGACGCCAAGCTCCTGCACGACGGTCTTGTAGACCTGGTAGTTGCCGGCCTCTGCGGGGTCGTGCACCGGAGTGTCTCCGATGTGGGACAGCGCGCTCAGGGTCACGTCATCCGGCCAGACGGCCAGCGCCGTGCTCATCATCAGCAGCATGGGCGGCAGCATAGCGCAACTGACAGCGCTCCGACATCGCAGACCCCCATGCTGGCCGGCAGGTTAGAACGCCGCCGTCCACCAGGGAGAATCCATGGGCTACGCCCTCATAGCCGTCGCGGCCGTCGCCTTCGGCGGTCTCAGCCTCTATGCCTGGAAGGGCAGCCTGGGGCTGGTGGTGATCGTGCTCCTGCTGGTCTCCTGCGGCAGCTTCATGGTCGGACGGCGCAAGCTGGGCAAGGCTCCTCGGCAGAGCATCGACATGATCGCCAAGGTGCTCTTCACCGTGGTGGGCTGCATGGCCTTGCTCCGACACCCCGTGGACACCAACGTGGTGAAGGTCACGGCGGAGAGCACCACGCTGGCCTACCACTTCAACGGCGAGCCCGAGCCGCTGACCGTCAACGTGCTCGATCTGTCCGAGGAGGTGGTGTACAGCCAGGAGGTCAGCCCGCAGCCCGGCCTCAACACCCTCGATGTTCGCCTGGACCCGGGGTCCTATACCTTCGAGCTCAGCGAGCCCTCCAACCCCAGTGTCCGAGCGGCGCCAGCGATGCGCCTGCCCATCTACAGCGCCATCGCGGCCTACATCGACAAGGTCGATCGCAGCACCTTCATCCTCTTCGCCCTCGTGGCCATGGCGGTGAAGTTTGTCGGTGTACTGAGCTCGGCCTTCGCCTGGCACCTCCTGCTCCGGGGGCAGGGGCTTCGCTTCCCCTTCTGGCAGAAGGTGGTGACCGCCTTCCTCATCGGCCGCTTCATCGGCACCTTCCTGCCCAGCACGATCGGACTGGACGGCTACACGCTCTACGAGGCGGGTCGCTACAGCAACCGCTGGGAGCGGGTCATCACGGCCAAGGTGCTGGAGAAGTTCATCGGGGTCACCGGCCTCTTCCTGGGAATGTTCGTGACCCTGCCGCTCGGCTACGTGGTCATCCAGGACGTCATGGCGAACGCCTGCCTCGCGGCGAGCGAGAGCGCAGCCTGCAACCCTGCCTCTGCACCGACGGTCGCCGGCATCATCGCAACCATCTCCGGCGGCATCTCCCTGGTGGTCGTTCTGGGCCTGGTGAGGCCGGGCTTCATCCAGTTCATCATGCGCATCGTCCAGAGCCTCACCTCCAAGGTGCTCGTGGGCCCCCTGGCGCGCATCGGCGAAAAGATCCTGGGCATCCTGGAGCGCTTCACCACCGCTGTTGGGGCCTACAAGGGCAAGGTCCGGCTGCTGCTGCTCGCCCTGGCCAACAAGTTCGTGACCCACTTCACGACGGCGATGGTCTACTACTTCACCGCCCTGGCCATCGGGGTCGTGGGGGCGCAGTTCTGGCCCATCACCTTTGGCTCGACCATCCAGATCCTGGGCACGGTGTTCAGCCCGACCATTGCCGGAGAGGGAGCGCGAGAGGCCTTCCAGGCCGTTCTGTTGAGCGAGCAGCTCGGCGGGGTGGCACAGGCCGTGCTGTCAGGCGCGCTGGGCTTCATCGCCGCCGAGGCCGCCACCATGTGGGGAGGGGCCTTCCTCTGGACCCGCACCGCCTCGTGGAGGCCGCGCTTCGCCTTGGTGGACGGTGAGCAGGTGGACTACCACTGGATCAGCGAGGATGACGACGGCGGCTTCGACGCCGAGAAGCTCGCAGCCATCCGGGAGAAGCACACCAAGAAGGCCGGATAGCCGCTCGGGTGTAAGAGGGCGGGGAAGCGGAGCGTTCGGGGTGAGAAACCCCGGAGCCATTCATGATCCTGCTGCTCGCCGCGTGTACCCAGACCGCCCCCGAGAACCCTGTCCGCGCCGTCTTGGACGACGGCCAGGTGATGACCGGCCAGGTCCAGACCGAGACCCTGTTGCTGGAAGGAGGCATGGGTACCCTGGCCATTCCGGTGATCGACGTGGGCGAGGTGGTGCCCGTGGAGGGTGGCGACCTGGGTGGCAGCGGCAACTACGTGACGGTGTGGCTGCGCAACGGGAGTGAGCTGCGCGGCCGGTGGGCCGATCCGGAGCTGACCATGGGGATCGAGGTCGGCGGCAGCACCGTCGACGTGGACCTGCCGATGGACCAGCTGGAGCGCTTCCAGCTCCAGGACGGTCAGTTCTGGCCCGACGGCGAGATCTACCGGGTCACGACCTCCTGGGGTGATGACTTCCTCATCGACCCGGAGACGACGCGCTTCGAGATCGAGAACGAGCTCGGCGTCTTCGCTCCCTTCTTGAGCGAGTGCACCTCGGTCGAGCCCCTCGGGGACGGGGACTGGCGCATCGAGCTGGCCACCGGGACGGTTCTCATCGGTCCGCTCACCTCGGACCAGGTCGACTTCCAACTGTCGATGGGGCCCGGCACCATCAGCGCGCCGCTGGACACCATCGTGGGCATCGATCGGGAGAACTGGGGCAGCTACGAAGACAACCTCTACCGCTACTCGGGCAAGGGCTACAGCGAGGAGCCGGTGGACAGCAGCGCCGGGGAGATGCCTGGACTGCAGGGGGCTCAGTCGAGCAGCCCGGACGTCTGGTTCGAGAACGCGATGCTCCGAGAGACCAAGCGCGCCAACGCCTCGCGCTGATGTCCTGGATCAAAGGGCTTTGCAGCGCGGCTGGACCGGGTACTCTGGACAGGTGCTGGCGGTTGGCGACAAGGTCGAGCGCTACACCGTCGAGCGCCGAATCGGCGCGGGCGGTATGGCGACGGTCTACCTGGTCCGACACGAGACCCTGGACAGCCTGCATGCGCTGAAGGTCCTCCACCAGGGAGACCGGGAGCGCTTGCTGCGCGAGGGTCGTCTGCAGTCGAAGCTGCGCCACCCCAACGTGGTCGCCGTCACCGATGTCATCCAGGTTGGCGATGCGATGGGCCTGATGATGGAGTACGTCGACGGACCGACCCTGGCGACCTGGATGAGGCGGCACCCTCCGACGCGTGAGCAGGCGCTGGAGATCTTCGGGGGCATCGTGGAGGGGGTGACCCAGGCCCACCGCCTGGGGGTGGTGCACAGGGACCTGAAGCCTGGAAACGTTCTGCTCGAGCGCCTCCCACGGGGTGGCTGGCGCCCGAAGGTCGCGGACTTCGGCATCGCCACCGCGGCCGGGCTCGAGGGGGGGCTGACCCGCACCGGCGTGGTCATGGGCACCCCCGATTACATGGCGCCGGAGCAGATGCGTGGACGCTGCGACCACCGGGGGGATCTCTATGCCCTCGGCGCCATCCTGTACGAGCTGCTGCATCACAAGCCGGCCTTCAAGGGCGAGACCTTCTACGACCTGGTCCTGAAGGTGGGCACCGGCGATCACGGACCGCTGGATCCACTCTCAGAACCGGTCCGCAAGGCGGTGACCGGCTGCTTGGAGCCCAACGCGGACCGGCGCATTCCCGACTGCGTCGTGCTGCGCGCCGTCCTGGCGGGGGAGCGGGACTGGCTCCCTCCGGGGGACCCGCCGCCCAAGCGGGATCTGCGCCCCCTCGGCGGCGGACTGGTCGGGATGGCGATCGGTCTCGCTCTGGGGCTTGTCGTCACCTCCGGGAGCCCTCAGGAGGTGAAGGACCCGGTCGTGGTCGAGCTCGTCGAGAGCGCCGAGCCCGCTCTCGATGAAGCGGACGCTGCACCGCCGGAGGAGGCCCCGGGTGAGCCCGAGGAGACAGCGGAGGAGGAGGCCGAGGAGGCCGGGGATGAGCTTCCTGTGGAGCCTGCGCCCGAGGGAGAGGAGCCCGATGCCCCCGAGGGCGAGCTGGCCGGTTCCGAGCGACCGCTCGAGGTCGTCGTGGTCGCAGGCCCCTTTCACTTCCCCTCGGTGCTGCTCACCCGGTGCGACCAGGTCGAGGTCCATCGGCTGGTGCTCGAGACGGGGACGGGGCTCATGAAGAACCTGCCCCTCGATGGGGACGCGGAGCTCTGCGAGGTCGTGGCCACGGTCATGGGTGGCACGGCGCCGGAAGCTTCCGCACGGGTGACCCACACGGGCTGGTGCCAGGTCAGCAGCTCCTCCGACGGCCTCGTCGTCGAGTGCACCTGAGGTCGAGGGGCCGCTCCGGTTAGTCTCCCGGGATGCCCAAACCCGATCTGTACCCCTTCGCCTTCGACGCACTCGTGGACCGACTGCGCAGAGACCTGAGCGGAGAGGGCCCGGTCTACCTCATCGGACGCAAGGACATCTGGCGTCCGCCCGAAGGCGTGGACGTGGGCGTCGAACACTTTGGTCAGCGCATCGCGAGCCCGGGCGGTGTGGCCTCCGGACCGCACACCCAGCTGGCGCAGAACCTCGTGATGTCCTGGCTGGTGGGGGCTCGCTTCCTGGAACTCAAGACGGTCCAGGTGAACGACGAGCTCGTGATTCCCAGGCCCTGCATCGACGTTCCGCACGTGGGCTACAACGTCGAGTGGTCCCAGGAACTCCGGGTCCGCGAGTCGGCGCTCGAGTACGTCAAGGGCTGGTGGCTTGTGCATCTCGCCGCCGAGGCGCTGGGCATGCGCCCGGACTGCATCTTCGACGTGTCGCTGGGCTACGACCTGGCGGGCATCCGTACCGAGAAGGTGCGCCGCTACCTGGCATGGATGGAGGACTCCTCCGAGCTGCTCGATGGGCTGAATCGGCCCGATCTGGCGCGGCCACCGTCCCGGATCTCGAAGAGCATCACCCTCAGCACCTTCCACGGCTGTCCCGCGGGCGAGATCGAGAGCATCGCTCGCCAGACCCTGGAGTGGGGCTGGCACACCATCGTCAAGCTCAACCCCACGCTGTTGGGCTTCCAGCGTGTGCGTCAGCACCTGGACGAGATGGGCTACACGCACATCCGGTTGAACCCTCAGGACTTCGAGAAGGACCTGGAGTGGGGTCAGATGCTGGACATGGTGGGCCGGCTGAAAGAGCTCGCGGCCTCGATGGGGCGTGGCTTCGGCGTGAAGTTCACCAACACCCTGGTGTGCCGGAGCGAGGAACCCAACTTCGCCCCGGACCAGGAGATGTACCTCTCCGGGCCCCCGCTGCACGCGCTGAGCTTCACCCTGGCGAAGGAGTTCATCCAGCAGGGCCTGGACCTGCCCGTGACCTTCAGCGCGGGGGTCGACGCCAAGAACCTGGCGGAGTGCGTGGCGCTGGGCATGGCACCGGTCACCACCTGCTCCGATCTGCTCAAGGGGCGCGGCTACGCGCGGCTGGGCGGCCAGTTGAAGAACCTGGTGAAGCGCATGGACGCTGCGGGTGCGAGCACGGTGGCCGCGCTCCAGGCCCAGGGGAGCGAGGCCGATCCATTGCAGGACCCCCGCTACCAGCGGGCAGCCAACCAGAAGCCACCGCGCAAGATCGACAGCCACCTGGAGCTGCTGGACTGCCTGACCTGCGACAAGTGCATCCCGGTCTGCCCCAACGGTGCGAACGTGGCGCTGCCCATGGCGGCGGGGGAGCACCAGCCGGGTCGGCTGCGCTGGCAGGGCAGTGACTTCTCCCTGGCCGAGGGCGAGCCGCTGATCGTGGGCAAGCGCCACCAGATCGGCAACATCGCGGATGCCTGCAACCTCTGCGGCCAGTGCGACATCTGGTGCCCCGAGTCCGGAGGTCCCTACATCGAGAAGCCTTCCCTCTTCGTGAGCCCCGACGCCTGGCGGGACCACCCAGGTCGCGAGGGCATGCACCTGGACGGCGATGCGCTCCTGTGGCGGCGCCAGGGGCTCACCCTGCGCTACGCTCCCGGTCGCTTCGAGACCCCCACCGGGGTGGTCCACCTGGACGGCGACGCTGTCACGGCGACCGAAGGGCACGGCGAGATCGACCTGCGCCTGATGAAGACGATGGCTCTCTTTCACGAGGCCTGGACGGAGGCTGAGACCTGGTGCTGATCCCCACCCTCGACGAGTTGCTGAATCCTGCTACGCAGGATCCCTCCATTCGAAGCCGCCTGGCCGAAGCTGAAGAGCTCGATCCCATCCGGCTCTTCGACATCACCTGGAAGCGCGATGGTGGCGTGGACCACGTCATCGTTCCCCCGGAAGTGAGCGGTGTGGAGGCCACCATCGTGATCATCAGCGGTCGGCGCTTTCCGACCGGCAGCCACAAGGTCGGACCCGCCTACTCCTGCGCCCGCGACAAGCTCGTCAACGGCGAGATCCGGCAGGACGGCAGCACCCTGGTCTTTCCCTCCACGGGCAACTACGGCATCGGCGGTGCCTGGGTGGGACCGCGCCTGGGCTTCCGAAGCCTGGTCGTGCTTCCGGAGGAGATGAGCGCCGAGCGCTTCGAGAAGATCCGCGCCTACGGGGCCGAGGTCATCGCGACCCCCGGCTCCGAGTCCAACGTGAAGGAGATCTACGACGAGGTCGGTCGGCTTCGCCAGAACCCGGACAACCGCATCCTCAACCAGTTCGAGGAGATGGGGAACTACCGCTTCCACCATCACGTGACCGGCAACTCCATCGCCTGGCTCATCGAGCAGCTGGGGCTGCCTCGCGTGGACGCCTTCGTGAGCGCCATGGGCAGCGCGGGCACCATCGCGGCGGGGGACCGGCTCAAGCAGATCTGGGGGGACTGCCGCACGGTGGGACTGGAGCCCGTGCAGTGTCCGACGCTGTACGAGGTCGGCTTCGGCGCCCACGCCATCGAGGGTATCGGCGACAAGCACGTCACCTGGGTTCACAACGTTCGGGCGATGGACCTGCTCTTCTGCATCGACGATCAGGCCTGCCTGGACGGCCTGCAGCTGCTGCAGGAAGGCCGAGAACTGGTCGGCCTGGACTGGGACGTGGACGGCGTCTTCGGGGTCAGCGGGCTCTGCAACCTCATTGGAGCGATCAAGACCGCGAAGCACTGGGGCCTTGGCCGTGGAAGCGTGATCGTGACCCTCGCCACCGATGGCTTCGACCGCTACCCCAGCGTGCTGAGACGCATGGACCGCACCTGCGGGCCCCAGACGCGGGAGGTGGCGGAGCGACGCCTGGAGGCTCTCCGGTCCACCACGCCCGACTGGGCCCAGGACGGCACGCCGGCGGTGCGCAAGCGCTGGCACAACCAGAAGTACTTCACCTGGGTGGAGCAGCAGGGCCGCACGGTCGAGGAACTCAACGCCCTGTGGGATCCCGAGTTCTGGCTGGCCGAACAGGCGAAGTTGTCCGGACTGGACGAGAGGACCCGCCAGTGGCGCTCCGCCTGACCGGCTGCACCCTCCTGGAGCTGGACCCGCCCTCGGTACGGCAAGGGGACCTGCTGATCGAGGACGGCCTCATTGTCGACCACTCCGCGCAGGCGGAGGAGCTGATCGACCTGGAGGGTGCCTGGGTGATGCCAGGGCTGGTCGTTGCCCACCACCACCTCTACTCCGCCCTGGCCTGCGGCATGCCGGGTCCGAGCGACTCGCCGACGGGCTTCGCGGACATGCTGGACAAGGTGTGGTGGCGAATGGACAAGGCCCTGGATGCCGAGGCCGTTCACGCTTGCGGGCTCGTTGGCGGCCTGGGCTGTCTGCAGGCTGGGGTGACCACCGTCATCGACCACCACAGCGCTCCCCACTGCCCTGATCTGGCCCCCCTGGACGAAGCCCTGGAGCGCATCGGCATCCGTCGGGTCCTGGCCATGGAGGTCAGTGACCGGGACGGGCAGCAGGACGAATTGTTGGCCTGCCATCGGTGGGCGCTGGAGCGCCGAAGCGCCATGCGCGGTGTGCTGATCGGTGCCCACGCCAACTTCACCCTGGGAGACCAGACCCTGCGTTCGGTGGGCGGCCTTGCGCGTGAAGCTGGGGTGGGAGTGCACGTGCACGTGGCGGAGAGCGCGGAGGACCATCAACACACCGGCGAGCCCCTGGTCCAGCGCCTGGAGCGCCTGGATGCTCTGCCCTCGGGCAGCGTGTTGGCCCACGGGGTGCACCTCTCGCCCGAAGAAATCCAGCGGGTGGGGGACGCCGGGGCCTGGCTGACACACCAGCCGCGCAGCAACATGAACAACGCCGTGGGGCACGCTCCCATCGAGCGCTTCCCGCACACCGCGGCGCTGGGCACGGACGGCATCGGGGCCGACCTCTTCGCCGAAGCCCAGGCCGGCTTCTTCCGGGCCAACGAGCGCGGTGCGGGTCTGGACCCCGGGAACTGGCTGGGACTGGTCGCGGGAGGAGCACGCCTGGCCAGTCGCTGCCTGGGTGTGAAACTCGGACAGCTCCAGCCCGGCCACGCCGCCGACCTGGTGGTCCTGAAGCCGCCTCCGGGGCCGCCCTTGCGGGACGCGAACCTGGCGGCGGCCTTCCTCTTCCGGCTCTCGGCTGCCTGCGTGGACCGGGTCATGGTCTCCGGCACCTGGCGTGAGCCCGACCCTCAGGCCATCGCTTCCCAGGCGGTCCCCGCGGCGACTCGCCTGTGGGACCGGATGTAGAGGCTAGCTGAGTCTCACGCGCTCACGCCGTCGACCCCAAGTTCCGGGGCTGGCTTCCCAGACGCCCGGAATGGACCGGCCGCACGTGCCGCAGGCCCCCTCCGCCATGCCCCACCGGCCCAGGGCGTACCAGTCGCGCTCGACGAGCAGTTCTCCGCAGCCCGGACACCAGGTCGAGCCCCCCGCGGGGTCGTGCACGTTGCCCGTGTAGACGTAGCGGAGGCCGTGCTCCAGGGCGATGCGACGGGCCCGGGTGAGGGTGCTGGACGGTGTGCGAGGACGCTTCAGCTTGAAGTCCGGGTGGTAGGCCGAGAAGTGCAGAGGCACCTCCGGGCTCAGCACCTCGGCGACCCATGCACACAGGGCGTGCAGCTCGGCCTCGCTGTCGTTCTCCTCGGGGATGAGCAGGGTGGTGAGCTCCACCCAGGTGTCGCCCTCGTGCACCAGCCAGGCCAGGGTCTCCTTCACCGGCTCCAGGGCGCCGTAGCAGAGGGTCTTGTAGAAGCGCTCCGAGAAGGCCTTCAGGTCAACGTTGGCTGCGTCCATGCCCGCGAAGAACTCCGCCCGGGCTCCCGCGGCGATGTAGCCCGCGGTGACCGCGACGGTCTTCACCCCCGCCTCGCGGCATGCGGCGGAGGTGTCCAGGGCGTACTCCGCGAAGATGACGGGGTCGTTGTAGGTGAAGGCCACCGAGCGGCAGCCGGTTCTCCGTGCGGCGGAGGCGATGTCCTGGGGCTCCGCTCGATCGTTCAGCGCGTCCACCTCCCGGGCCTTGGAGATGGACCAGTTCTGGCAGAAGCGGCAGCCCAGGTTGCAGCCCGCTGTACCGAAGCTGAGCACGGGAGTGCCGGGGAGGAAGTGGTTCAGGGGCTTCTTCTCGATGGGGTCGATGCAGAAGCCCGAGCTGCGGCCCCAGGTGGTCAGGGCGATGCCCTCGTCGGTGGCCTGGCGCACGAAGCAGAAGCCCCTCTGCCCCGGCTTCAGGTGACACTCCCGCGGGCACAGCTCACAGACGAAGCGCTCCTCCTTCTTTCGCCACCAGCGGCCGGGCTTCACGGCGGAGCCACCTTCGTGCTGCCGAAGGTCTCGATGCTCACCGGCTCGTCGGGTCCGATGCCGCCCTTGCGACGGCAGATGGCGATCTGTTGCTCCACGGTGTCGATTCCCGGGATGTCCGGAAGCAGCAGCCCCCGGCGGCTTCCGGCGCTCACGATGCAGCCGTCCACCTTGGGATCCCTCGGCCGACCGGGTTGGGCCTCTTCCAGGAGCGTCACCTCGATCTCGAGATCGAAGAGCTCGGCCTTCTTTACCGGCGAGAAGCGCGGATCCCGCGTCGCGGAAGCCACGGCCACCTGGACCAGCTCCTGGTGCAGGTCGGAGGTGGTGGGGTTGATGTGCCCGATGCAGCCGCGCAGGCTGCCCCCCATTCGCAGGGTGCAGAAGACACCCAGCGAGGGCGGACCGGGTGGCGCTTCGTAGGACTCGCCGCGTACCTTCCGGGTGATGGCGCTGCGCGCGATGGCCCACAGGGGTGGGTCGGGGTCGTGAAAGACGGCCTGGGTGTAGCCCACCCCCCACGGGCCCTCGTAGCTCAGCACCTGGTCGTTCAGTGCGGTGGCCGATGCCAGCGCGACGCGGGTGCTGTCCACCACATCCTCGGCGGCGCACTCGCGCTGAGGCGTGTCCGCGATCGCATTCCACCGACCGCGCTGCAGCCCCTCCACAAAGGCGGCATCGAAGTCCTTCGCTCGGGGGTCGTAGCCGGCGGGTGCCCCGGGGATGAGGCGGTGGCTCATGTCTCCGCTGGCGATGACCGCGGTCCGTCCTGGAAGCCGAGCGAGCGCTTCGCCCATCGCCTCGCTGTCTGGATCGCGCCAGGGGAGGGCGAGCACCGTCGTGGGACCACGCCAGCCCGCGTCCGCGAGGAAGTGAAGGGGGACCATCGCACCGTGGTCCAGCGGCTCCCCCTCGATGGGCGGAAGGCCGAGGGTCTCGGCGACTTCGGGAGCCGGGGGAAGCCTCACCGCAAGCTCGGGATGGCCGAAGCGCTCCAGGTCGCCGACGATCTCGCCGCTCCAGGCTCCCCACTCGCGGGGGCGGCGAGGGGAGTGGGGCGAGATGAGCACGAGGCGGTCGGGCTTGCTGGCGACGGTGCGCCAGGCCACCTCTCGCATGCTGCGCGTGGTGTTGCGGCACTGTGCTGCTCGAGAACCGGCCACCGTCGGTATGACGATCGGCGCGTGGCACATGAGGGCGGAGAACACGGTCGCCATGCCTCAGGGTAGCGCCGACGGGGACTCTTCTTCTCCCGGCCTGGCCCGGCTCGGGACTCAGACCAGGGCCTCGAGAGCCTCCAGGTCCGCCGGAACGTCCTCGGGTTCGCCAGCGCGTGCCAGTGCAGGCGCCGGGTCCTTGAGCCCGTTGCCGGTCACGAGCACACCGACGCGACCTTGCAGCCAGCCCTCCTGCGCCGCGCGGCGCACCCCTGCGAAGGTCGTCGCTGCGGCGGGCTCCGAGAAGACCCCGCAGAGACGGGGCACGGTGACCAGCGCCTCGAGGATGGCCTCGTCGTCCACGGCGATCCAGCGTCCCGCAACTTCCCGGACGTAGTGGAGCGCCTTGTCGGGGTTGCGGGGGTGGCCCACGCACAGGCTGTCAGCGACGGTGTCGGCGCCCTCGATGCGGGCTTCCACTCCCCGCTCGGCGGCGGCCACAAGCGGCGAAGCGCCTGCGGCCTGGACCGCGAGAACGCGCGGCACACGGGCGATCAGGCCAGCCTGGTGCGCCAACATCAGGCCCTTGCAGAAGCCTGCTACCGAGCAGCCGTCGCCCACGCTGATGGCGAGCCAGTCCGGCAGGTCTGTGCCCAGCTGGTCCGCGAACTCCAGGCCCGCGGTCTTCTTGCCCTCGACCAGCCAGGGATTCTGTGCGCAGTTGCGGTTGTACCAGCGCGGCCGTCGCGCGGCGATGGCGTTGCACAGATCCCAGGTGGTGTCGTAGTCGGCGTCCACCCGGAGAACCCGTGCCCCGTAGAGCTGCAGCTGGGCCACCTTCGCCATCGGCGCGCGCCGCGGCACGAAGATGGTCGCGGGTAGCCCCACCCGAGCGGCCTGGCAGGCGGTGGAGGCGGCGGCATTCCCGGTGCTCGCGCACACGATGCGCTCGGCGTTGTGCTTCAGCGCCAGGGCCACCCCCACCACGCTCGCCCGGTCCTTGGTGGACCCGCTGGGCAGCAGGCCGTCGTCCTTGATGACCACGCTCTCGACCCCCAGCCACGAGGCGAGCCGCGGGGCGTCCAGCAGGGGAGTCTCCGGAAGACGCAGAGCGGGGGACAGGTGAACGGGCAGCAGCTCGCGGTAGCGCCAGCACCCGCGGTCTTCTCGCTGTCCCAGAGCCAGTTCGAGGCTGTCCACTGCCTCCTTGGACCAGAGCACGTCCACACGAACGTCCGGGCCGCAGGATTGGCAATGCCAATCCTGGCTGGGCCTCTGACATCGGATGCAACGCAGCTCCATGGGCCTATCATGTCCCAATGCGCATCTCTTTTACTGTGGACGGCAAGCCCATCAGCCTGGAACTGGAGGCTGGCCGGGACGAAGGCCTGACCGCCCTGGAGGCTTTGAGGGAGCGCTTGGGCATCACGACGCCCAAGGATGGATGTCAGCCCCAGGGGGGGTGTGGCTGCTGCACGGTGGAGATCGATGGGCGCGCCGTGCTGAGTTGCTTGCGGAGCGCCGAGTCGCTCGACGGCTCGGAGGTCACCACCCTGGCCGGGCTCAGCGAGCACGAGCGAGAGTGCCTCTCCAAGGCCTTCGTCGAGACTGCGGGACTTCAGTGCGGCTTCTGCATTCCCGGAATCGCCATGCGCACGGCCAACATGGTGCGCAAGAAGCCCGACGCCGACGACAAGCGGATCAAGGCCTCGCTCAACCCCCACCTGTGTCGCTGCACCGGCTGGGTCAAGGTGGTCGAGGCGATGGGCGTGGCCCGGGATCTGCTCAACGGTCAGGAAGCTCCGGTGCTGTCCTACGACGGTGGCCTGGGCGAGAGCCCCGCTCGCTATAGGGGCCCCGACTGCGTGCTCGGTGAGAAGGACTATGTCGCGGACATGGTCGTGCCCGACATGGCGCACGGTGCGGTGCGCCTGAGCGATCACCCCAGAGCGCGGGTGCTCGCCATCGATACCACCGAGGCGGTGAAGGTACCGGGAGTGGTCCGCATCTTCACGGCCGAGGATCTGCCGGGGGAGAAGCGCATCGGTCTCATCGAGCGGGACTGGCCTGTCTTCATCGCGGTGGGCGGGAGCACGCACTGCACCGGCTCGGTCATCGCGGCCGTTGCGGCGGAGACCCGAATCGCTGCGCGCAAGGCCGCTGCAGCCATCCAGGTCGAGTACGAGATCCTGGAGCCGGTCTGCTCGCCCCGCTCGGCTCTGGAGGGCCCTTCGGTACACGAAGGTCGAGCCAACCTGCTGCGCACCTGTGTGGTCGCCCGAGGTGACGCGGACGCCGCGCTGGCGGCGAGCGCTCACGTCATCCACGAGGTCTTTCACACCCAGCGCATCGAGCACGCCTTTCTCGAGCCGGAGAGCGCCCTGGCGCTGCCCACCGATCAGGGCGTGCACATCTACACCCAGGGCCAGGGCGTCCACGAGGACCAGCGCCAGATCGCCGAGGTGCTCGGCCTCCCGCTGGAGGCTGTCCACGTCGAACTGGTCAGCAATGGAGGTGCCTTCGGTGGCAAGGAGGATCTGTCGATCCAGCACCACACGGCCCTGATGGCGCGGCTGCTTCAGAGGCCGGTGAAGCTGAGCCTCACCCGCGACCAGTCCATGACGCTCCACCCCAAGCGCCATCCCATCGAGATGGAGTACAGCGTGGGCTGCGACGAAGAGGGGCATCTCACCGCGGTCCGTGCGCGGATGTACGGGGACACCGGCGCCTACGCCAGCGTGGGAGACAAGGTCCTGGAGCGTGCCGCGGGCCACTCCTGCGGCCCCTACCGGGTCCCCGCCGTCGACGTGGAGGCCTACACCGTCTACACCAACAACCCTCCCTGCGGCGCCTTCCGCGGCTTCGGCGCCAACCAGGCGGCCTTTGGCATCGAAGGGATGATGGACCGGCTTGCCGAGCGGGTCGGGCTGGACGCCTACGACATCCGTGAGCGCAACATCGTCGGCCCCGGTGACCCCTTCGCGACGGGCCAGTTGATGGACGAGGGCTGCGGTGCTCGCGCCTCGCTCGAGGCGGTGCGCGAGATCTACAAGAGCCATCCGCGGGCTGGTCTGGCCTGCGGCATCAAGAACACCGGCATCGGCAACGGCATGGCGGACAGCGGTCGGGCGGTCATCGTCGTCGACAGCCCGGAGCAGGTCACCGTCCACACCGGCTTCACCGAGATGGGGCAGGGCTTCCTGACCGTGGTGCGCCAGGTGGTGGTGCACGAGCTGGGGCTTCCGGGCGAACAGGTCATGGTCAGCGTTCACAGCGACGAGGCCACCACCTGTGGCATGACCACCGCCAGCCGGGCCACCATGCTGGGCTGCGAAGCGGCACGACGGGCCTGCCTGAAGCTGGGAGAGGCACTTCAGCAGGCCACGCTGTCGGAGCTCGTGGGCGAGTCCTATACGGGCGAGTTCGTCTGTGACTTCACCAGCAAGCCCGGGAAGGGCGGACCGAACGCGAAGACCCACGTCACCTTCGGCTATGCCGCACAGGTGGCCATCCTGGATGAGAACGGGCGGCTGGAGAAGATGGTCGCTGCCCACGACGTGGGCCGCGTGCACCACCGCAAGAGCTGCGAGGGCCAGATCGAGGGCGCCGTCCACATGGGGGTCGGCTACGCCCTCACGGAGGATCTACCCACCGAGGGGGGTCGGCTCGTCAGCACGCAGCTGAACGATCTCCGCATCCTCAGCGCCCGGCACACCCCCGAGATCGAGGTGATCTTGCTGGAGGTGCCCGATCCGCACAGCCACTACGGCACCAAGGGCGTGGGGGAGATCGGCCTGGTTCCGACCGCTCCGGCGGTGGCGGCGGCCTTGCACCGCTACGACGGCATCTGGCGCAACCGTCTTCCGATGGGCGGTTCGGCGGCAGCCCGGGCGGTGCTTCCGCGGCGCCTGCACGAAGAAGACCATCCTTGAGGCTTGCGCTCTCCGAGACCGTCTCGGTAGCTCCGATCACCGACCCCCTGGATCCTGAGGCCATCCGCGAGGCCAACCTGGCCCACCACGCCCGCTTGATGCGCTCCGTCCGGGCGGATGTCTACGGCCTCGGAGAGCTCTTCGCAGCGCCCTATTTCGCCCTCGAGGAAGACGAGCGCTGGAAGGCGCTGGCGGAACCCCTCGACGGCCCTACCGTGCAGTGGATGCAGGCGATGAGCGTGGAGCTGGCCGCTGTGGTCTTCGGCACCGTCTACATCGCTCCGCGCAGCAACGTGGGGGTCTTCGTCGATCACGGTCAGGTGCTCGGGACCTACGCCAAGAGCCACATTCCGCAGGGCACAAACGACCAGGGGCGCTTCTTGGAGCGCTTCTACTTCGATCCAGCTCCGGAGTTCGTGCCCACCGTGGTCGAGAGTTCGGCGGGAAGGCTGGGCGCCAGCATCTGCTACGACCGCCACTTCGAGGGCGTGCACCGCCAGCTCGCGCGTGCTGGGGCGCAACTCATTCTCTCGCCGGCGGTGACCTTCGGGCGGCAGTCGGAGCGCATGTGGGAGTTGGAGTTCCAGGTGGACGCCTGCCGCAACCGGGTCTTCATCGCCGGGAGCAACCGCCAGGGTAGGGAGGCACCGTGGAAGCAGCCCTACTTCGGGAAGAGCCTGGTCGCGGGAGCGTCGGGGTTGATCGCGGCCGATCGCAGTGTCCCCGGCATGGCCCAGTTCCAGATCGATCTCTCGGAGCTCGATGATGGCAGTGGGTGGAGACTGGTGGAGGACGCGCTGTGGTGAGGCACTGAGGGCGCGAGGGCCGGTAGCTATCCCTTGACATGCCAACACTGGGCCTCTAGGTTGACTTATGTCCAGCCGCCCCAAAGAAGAGGTGGAACAGATCGTCCCGCCCCTGGCGGATCGCTATGAGGATCTGGGCGTGATCGGGCGGGGTGCCTTCGGCGAGGTCCGACGGGTGCTGGACCGCGAGCTGAACCGGGTGATGGCGATGAAGATCATCCACCCGGAACACGGCAAGGACGGGTTGATGTGCGCGCGCTTCGTCGAGGAGGCGCAGGCCACCGCACAGCTCCAGCATCCGGGCATCGTGCCGGTGCACGAGCTGGG
>PVBE011751088.1_pt1 | contig 59841 bp, 57 predicted proteins | sample 1631181 | NCBI WGS metagenome assembly PVBE01 (sample SAMN08397723, study PRJNA350692) | Marine metagenome, whole genome shotgun sequencing project. | isolation source: water | place: Pacific Ocean | collected 2012-04
GCACCAGCGCCGCCCGTGCGGCCGGGGTGGTCTTAGCGTTACGATGAATCTTCATCCGGGGCCTCCTCTGTCTGAAATGCGTGTGTCGCAACTCCATTCTGTTCAGAGTGCTCCGGATGAACAACGTACTTAGCAAAGACACCTAGCGACATGGAATTCAAGGACTATTACGCGGCCCTTGGTGTCCAGAAAGGCGCCAGCCAGGACGAGATCAAGCGAAGCTATCGCAAGCTTGCACGCAAGCATCATCCGGACGTCAACCCGGGCGATCTGGCGGCAGAGCGGCGATTCAAGGAAATCAACGAAGCGCAGGAAGTGCTGGGCGACCCGGAAAAGCGCCGGAAGTACGACGAGCTCGGGGCGAACTGGGGGATGTACGAGCAGGCCGGCCATAGGGGCGCCTCCCCGTTCGCGGGTGGCTCTCCATTCACTGGACGGCGGTCGACCGGCGGCGCCGGTGGGTTCCACACCATGTCGCCCGAGGAGGCCGAGAACATCTTCGGCGGCGCAGACCCGTTCTCAGACTTCTTCCAGACGTTCTTTACAGGCGGCGCTCCGGGAGGATCAGCGCGCGGTCCGGTTCCCCGACGGGGTCGGGACATCGATCACTCGATTACGCTCACGCTGGAGGAGGCCTATGACGGGACGAGGCGACGACTGAGCCTCAGCTCCGGTGGTCGGACCCGACGGGTCGAGGTCAAGATTCCCCCCGGCGTCGGCGACGGCTCACGTGTGCGGGTCGCCGGCAAAGGAGAGCCTGGAACGCACGACGCTCCGGCCGGGGATCTGTTCCTGCGCGTGAAGCAGGCACCACATGCGGTCTTTACGCGTCGCGGCCAGGAGCTTCACCTCGATGTAACAGTGCCGGTAACGACGGCGGTGCTAGGTGGAAGCGTGCCCGTCCCGAGGCTGCGCGGGACGCCCCTGACACTCAAGATTCCGCCTTCGACACAGAACGGGCAGGTCTTCAGATTGAAGGGGCACGGCATGCCGGCCCTCGGAAGGACGCGGCACCCAGGAGACCTCTATGCCGCGGTGACCGTTCGGGTGCCTGACGAGCTGACGACGTCACAGCGTGCACATTACGAAGCGCTCGCCGCCCTCGACTTGGCGCCGGCCGATGCGACCGCAAAGAGCGGGTAGGGAGAGGCCACATCATGAATCTCAAGCGCTACACCGAGAAGGCCCAGGAGGCGGTGCTGGCCGCCCAGCAGCTCGCACAATGCTCTGACCACCCGCAAATCGAGCCGGAGCACCTGCTGCTGAGCCTCGTCGAGCAGCAGGACGGCGTCGTGCCGAGCGTGCTGCGCCGGCTGGGCGTCGAGCCAGCCGGCATCCTGGACAAGGCCCGCGGTCTCCTGGAACGGCAGCCCCGGGTCCACGGCGGCGCCGAGGCTGGACTCTCGCCCCGACTTCGCGCCGTGGCCAGTGTCGCCGAGAGTGAGGCGGAGCGGCTGAAAGACGAGTATGTCAGCACCGAGCATCTGCTGCTGGCGTTGACGGTCGAGGGCGAGGGAGCGGCGAGCGCGCAGTTGCTGGCGCAGCATGGCGTCACCACCGACCGTGTGTTCGAAGCGCTCTCGTCGGTTCGGGGTGGCCAGCGTGTCACTGATCAGAATCCGGAAGGCAAGTACGAGGCCCTGGAGCGCTACGGTCGCGACCTGACAGAGCTGGCTCGCGAGGACAAATTGGATCCGGTCATCGGTCGCGACGAGGAGATTCGGCGCATCGTCCAGGTGCTGTCGCGACGCACCAAGAACAACCCGGTTCTCATTGGTGAGCCCGGTGTCGGCAAGACTGCGATCGTCGAGGGGCTCGCTAGGCGGATCGTGCGAGGCGACGTGCCAGAGGGTCTCAAAGACAAGCGGATAATCAGCCTCGACCTCGGCGCGTTGGTAGCGGGCGCCAAGTATCGTGGCGAATTCGAAGAGCGGCTCAAAGCGGTCCTGAAGGAGATTGTCGATTCCGCGGGGCGGATGGTGCTGTTCATCGACGAGCTGCACACCGTCGTCGGTGCCGGCGCGGCCGAAGGGGCAATCGACGCCTCGAATCTCCTGAAGCCGATGCTGGCCCGCGGTGAGCTTCACGCCATCGGCGCGACGACGCTCGACGAATACAGAAAGCACATCGAGAAGGACGCTGCATTCGAGCGGAGGTTCCAGCCAGTCCTGGTCTCCGAGCCCACTGTCGAAGACACCGTCAGTGTGCTGCGGGGGTTGCGCGAGCGCTACGAGATTCATCACGGCGTCAAGTTCAAGGACGCCGCCCTCGTGGCGGCCGCCGTGTTGTCCGACCGCTACATCGCCGACCGATTCCTTCCCGACAAGGCGATCGACCTGATCGACGAGGCCGCCTCGAAACTGCGCACCGAAATCGATTCGCTGCCCGAGGAGCTCGACGAAGTCGAACGTCGACTCATGCAGCTGGAAATCGAGCGGGAGGCGCTGCGCAAGGAGAAAGATGCCTCATCGCTCGAGCGGCTCGAGAGGCTGGACCGCGAGTTGGGCGATCTCAAGGAAATCCGGACCCGTCTGCACGCTCAATGGCAGCAGGAGAAGGCCTCGATCCAGGAGACACGCGGGCTGACCGAGGAGCTCGAGCACGTGCGATTGGCCATCGAGCGGGCGCAACGGGAGGGCGATTATGCCAAGGCCTCTGAGCTGCAATACGGCCGGCTGCCAGAGCTCGAGCTACAGGTCGCGGCCCAGATGCCTGGGGATGAACCCGACGGCGAGGGACGCATGCTGAAAGAACAGGTAGATGAGGACGACATCGCCGAGGTCGTGAGCCACTGGACCCACATCCCGGTCAGTCGGCTCGTCGAGGGGGAGATCGAGAAGCTCCTCAAGATGGAGGAGCGCCTGCATCAGCGAGTAGTCGGGCAGGCTGAGGCCATCGCGTCGGTGTCGAACGCCATCCGCCGCGCCCGGGCGGGTCTCCAGGACCCCGACCGTCCGCTCGGCAGTTTCATCTTTCTCGGTCCGACCGGTGTCGGCAAGACTGAGCTGGCCCGCGCGCTGGCCGCGTTTCTGTTTGACGACGAACGCGCAATGATTCGGATCGACATGACCGAGTATCAGGAAAAGCACACCGTCTCACGGATGATCGGCGCTCCCCCGGGGTACGTCGGATACGAGGAGGCCGGGCAGCTGACCGAAGCGGTCAGACGACGGCCCTACGCGGTCGTGTTGTTCGATGAGATGGAGAAGGCGCACCCCGAAGTCCTCAACGTGATGCTGCAACTACTCGACGACGGACAGCTGACCGACGGCAAGGGACGGACGGTCGACTTCAAGAACACCGTTGTCATCATGACGTCGAATCTGGGGAGTCAGTTCATCGCCGAGCACGCGGATCGCGGTGGCGGCGACCTCGACGAGGACGTGCGACGTCGAGTGACCGAGGCGCTCCGGTCGCACTTCCGACCAGAGTTCCTGAATCGAATCGACGACGTCATCTTCTTCCACTCGCTGGGATGGGCCCACATCCGCGAGATCATCGAGATCCAGATGCGGCAATTGACCGAGCGTCTTGCGGACCGGCACATCGCGATCGAACTCTCCGACGCCGCACTGGACCTGCTTGCCCAGAGCGGTTTCGACCCGGCCTACGGCGCGCGCCCGCTCAAGCGGACGCTACAGAAGCTGGTGTTGGACCCACTGGCGACACGGATGCTGGCAGGACAGCTGCTCGACGGTGCGAGCATTCGGGTGGACGCCGTCGGCGGCGACCTGTCGTTCGAGATGATGCAGCCCGTGACGGCGTAAGACGAAGAAGTCAGACCGGCTAAGGGCGGTTTGCTGGCGAGGCGTTCGCCTGGCGAGGCGTTCGCCTGGCAAGGCGCGACGAGGGAGCAGGCAGGTGGCCTGTGACCGAGGAAGTAACGCCGCCGGGCGGGCGCCTCGCCAGCAAACCTAGCCCATCTTCTGCATCGATGCCAGGAAGTCCTGGTTCGACTTGGTCTTGGACATCTTGTCGAGCAGGAGCTCCATCGCTTCGACCGCAGATAGAGGATTCAGCACCTTGCGGAGCACCCAGACCCGGTTGAGGTCTTCGGGGCTGATGAGCAGCTCCTCCTTGCGGGTGCCGCTCTTCTGGATGTCGATTGCCGGAAACACACGCTTGTCGACCAGCTTCCGGTCGAGGTGAATTTCCATGTTGCCGGTACCCTTGAACTCCTCAAAGATCACGTCGTCCATGCGCGACCCGGTGTCGACGAGCGCGGTAGCCATGATCGTGAGCGAGCCACCTTCCTCGATGTTGCGGGCCGCGCCCAAGAACCGCTTCGGCTTCTGGAGCGCGTTGGAGTCGAGACCACCGGACAGCACCTTTCCGGACGGTGGAATTACGGTGTTGTAGGCCCTGGCGAGCCGGGTAATCGAGTCGAGCAGGATGAACACATCCTTCTTGTGCTCGACCAGACGTTTGGCCTTTTCGATGACCATCTCGGCCACCTGCACGTGACGCTGCGCCGGTTCATCGAAGGTCGACGAAATGACCTCACCGTCAACCGACCGCTGCATGTCGGTCACCTCTTCGGGCCGCTCATCGATCAGCAGCACGATCAGATAGACGTCCGAATGGTTGGCCGCGATCGACTGTGCAATCGACTGCAGCAGCATCGTTTTGCCGGTACGGGGCGCGGCGACGATCAGGCCACGCTGCCCCTTGCCGATTGGGGTCATCAGGTCCATGACCCGCCCGGACAGGTTGTCGCCACCCGTCTCCAGGCTGACGCGCTCCTCGGGATACAGGGGCGTCAGGTTTTCGAAGAACAGCTTGTCGCGCGCCTGCTCGGGAGACTCGAAATTGACCGCTTCGACCTTGATGAGCGCGAAATACCGCTCCCCCTCTTTCGGCGGCCGGATCTGGCCCGACACCGTGTCGCCGGTCTGGAGGTCGAATTTGCGAATCTGCGAGGGTGACACGTAGATGTCGTCGGGCCCAGGCAGGTAGTTGTAGTCCGGCGCCCTGAGGAACCCGAACCCGTCCGGGAGCACTTCCAGCACTCCCTCCGAGAAGATGAATCCGCTCTGCTCCGTCTGCGCTTTCAGAATCTGAAAAATCAGCTCCTGCTTGCGCATACCGGTTGCGCCCGCCACGCTCAGGTCCTTGGCGACCTGCGTCAGCTTGGCGATGTTCATATCCTTGAGCTCACCGATGTTCAGGCCGTCGGCCGAGCATCGGTTCTTCTTCTGGGTCTCCGCTGGGACGGCGGCCGGAGCGGCGGCAGCCTCGGCTGGAGCGGCGGCAACCTCCGGGGCAGAGTCGGCGGGCTGCGCGGCGACGGCCGTATTGGCGGACATGCGCGCTGATGTGCGCTTCTCGTTTTTTGGCATGGCGGATCAGCTGGGGCTTGAGGGGTCTTGAAGGCTGTGATTTCTCGGCAGGTGCGCCGAGTGCCAGCCTCATGAAGAAGGAGGTTGAGCTATCGAAAGGAGTATAAGCACGCCTCGTCGGGCCTGTCAACCCGAACAATCGTCAGGGATACGAGACCGGGCTTTCGCCAATTCCCACTATGCTGCAGTCGAGTATCGGGACGAAACCGAGCGCCCGGGCTCGAGCGACGACCCGGTCTGCGTCGGCGCCCGGATTCAGCCACACTTCCTCGATGCCTTTCTCCGCGAGCTCGTCAAGAACCCGCTCGCCGACCGACGGTTGCAGATAAACGGTGGCCATGTCGATGGTTCCGGGCACATCGAGCACCGAGGCATACGCCGGCACTCCCTCGATGAAGCCACCGTTCGGGTTGATCGGCAAAACGTCATACCCACGGTGCAGAAAGGCGCGGACCGCCTTGTTCCCGAACTTGCGACGGTCGCGCGATGCCCCGACCACCGCGACCACCCGAGCCATGGCCGGAGTATACCTGAGCCGTGAGCCAACCACGCCGTCAACGCGTGGCTGCCATCTCTGTATACAATCCCAGCGTGCCATCCGCGCGCGTCACCCTGTTGGTGCTGCTCTGCGTCCTGACGTTTTTCGTCGGTCTCGGCCGCCCGGCCATCACTGATTCCGACGAGGCGTTCTACGCCCAGGCCGCGCACGAGATGGTCGAGGGGGGCGACTGGCTCACGCCACACTACAACGGTCAATTCCGGTTCGAAAAACCTGTGCTCTATTACTGGTTCGTGGCCCTGGCGTATCTGGCGACCGGGGTCGGCGAAATGGCGGCCCGGCTCCCCTCGGCGTTGGCAGGTCTTGTTCTGGTGTTGACCACCTACGCATGCGGCCGCCGCTGGTACGACGAGACCACCGGATTCCTGGCTGGTGCAATCACGGCAACCAGCTTCGGCTACGTGGCGGTCGCCCGGCAGGCCTTGCCGGATTTGGCGCTTGCCGCTTTTATCACCCTGGGCACCTGGGCCGCCCTTGTCGCCCTGGTGACCCCCAGACCGGTCGGACCCGACCCGCAGCGCCGCTGGTGGCTGCTCGGCGCGGGCGCAGCGCTCGCCGGCGCGGTCCTGACAAAGGGGCCGGTCGGTGTGGTGCTCCCCGCGATTGTCGTTGGGCCGCTCGCGCTGTGGCGGTGCTGGTCCGAGCGCGCCTCGCGCCCTGGCGACGCCAAGGAACCGCTGGTCCGATTGGCGCTCGACGTCGGTCTGTTGACGCTGGCGTGTCTGCTCTTGGCGGTTCCTTGGTTCGCTGCGATGACGACCACTCATGGAGTCGCCTACCTGGAACGGTTTTTCATCGACGAGAACGTGCAACGGTTTGCCACCATCCGATACAACGCGCCGCGTCCGCTCTGGTACTACCTGCCAATTGTCGCGGGCGGACTGTTGCCGTGGTCGCCGTTCATGCTCGTCTGGTGGCAACCGATTCGACGTCTGGCGCAGCGCGCCCGTCACCTTCGGCCGGTCGAGATCTGGCTTGCGGTGTGGACCCTGATGCCGTGGCTGTTCTATACGCTGTCCACCGGCAAGCAGCCGCGCTACATCCTCCCGGTCCTGCCACCGCTCGCCATTCTTCTCGCCCGGGCCGTCTCTCGCCGGCTCGCGGGACAGGACCCGCCGGAGCAGAAGCCGCCCCGCGACCATCTTCTGGCTGCGGCCGGGGCCATATCCGGCTCTGTGCTGGTGCTTTTGGGCGTGCTCCTCTACCGTGCCCAGCCGCTCCTGCTCGGGGTGTCACCGGCCATGGTACTCGTTGGGTCCGTCCTGCTGGCGGTTTCCGGGTTGGGGGTATCGCTCGTCGCCTTCTCCGCTCGACAACGGCTGATCCCGGTCGCCGTGGTCATCGGCTCGGTGCTGGCTACCCTGACGGCGCAGTACATCACACTGTCCCGACCCGGCGCGGAGCCTGTCCAAGAGATGTCTGCGCTCCTTCGGGCCGCGGGTGCGGAGACTATTCCATATGGGCGCTATCGGGTCTTTGTGCGGAACCTTGTCTTCTATACCGGACGCCCTCATGTCGACCTATCGTCTCAGGAGCAGGTTCAGGCCTTTCTGGAGTCGAGCGAGCCGGTGCTCTGTGTGCTCGCCGAGGAGGATCTTCGACTAGCTCGTGCCCATGGTGTCACGGCCCATGAGCTCGGCCGTGTCGAGTATCTGAACACAGGAAGCCTCACGATCCGCACCCTCGTATGGCCCGACTCGAGCACGGACCTCGAAACCGTCGTGCTCGTCACGAATCGACCGCCGCCCTAGGTCTCCTGGCCAGGCGTCCGCGCGGGCCTGCGTCGCGCCTTCTGCTCTCCGGGGTCACAGCTCGCCTGGCTGCTCCCTCCTCGCGCCTTGCCAGACGGAAGCCTGCCCAGGACACCGTTCTCGTCGCGACCTCCGCATCCTGCCGATGTCCAGAGTCACCGTGATCTGCCGGCTCGCCGGCTTGGGGTCGCCGGCGTCAGCCGGCGCGTCAGCCGAGAAACTGCTGAATGCGGGTCCAGGCCTCGCGAAGCTGCTCCATCGAGGCGGCGTAGGAGACGCGGATAAAACCCGGTGCGTCGAATGCTTCACCCGGTGTCACCGCTACGTGCGCCTCGTTGAGAAGCGCCAGCGCGAGATCGGCGGATGTGCGCCTCTCGTCGGGCGAGAGCAACTCGGAGACGTCAGGAAACAGGTAAAACGCGCCGGCTGGCCGGACCACTTGAAAGCGAGCGTCTGAATTCATCCAGTCGAACAACGTGTCGCGGCGGGTCCGATACTCATCGCGCATCGCAGCCACGCACGCCTGCGGACCGGTGAGCGCCGCCAGCGTCGCATGCTGCGTGATCGACGTCGCGTGCGACGTCGAGTGGCTTTGCACGGCGTTCGCCGCCTCCGCCACGGCGACCGGCGCCAGGAGCCACCCACAGCGCCAACCGGTCATCGCGTAGCTCTTCGAAGCGGACCCGACCAGCACCGCCCGGTCTCCAAGCCGATCGCGCAGGACACCGGGTAGATTGTGCGGCGTGTCGTCATAGATGAGCTGTTCGTAGCACAGATCGAGGATGACCCACACGTCACGGTCGCCAAGCCCGTCAGCCAGCCGGTGCAGCTCGGTTTCGCTCATGACCGCGCCCGTTGGGTTGGCCGGGCTGTTTATGACGATGCCCCGCGTGCGAGGGGTCAACGCCTCGAGTACCGACTCGGCCCGAAGCTCGAACCCCTCTTCGGCCGACGTACGCACGCCGACCGGTTCGGCGCCGGCCAGGTGGACTTGCTCGACGATAGACGGCCACCCCGGAACATGGGTGATCACCTCGTCGCCCGGCCCAAACAGCGCCACGGCGATATTGTAGAGGGCCTGCTTGCCACCCGCGGTCACCACGACGCCGGTCGCGTCGTAGGCCGCACCGTATCGCTCGGCGTAGTGGGTCGCGATCGCCTCCCGCAGTCCGATGATGCCGGCACCGGCGGTGTATTTCGTGAAGTTGTCCTCGATGGCGGCCGCCGCGGCGATCTTGACGTGGTCTGGCGTCGGAAAATCGGGTTCACCGGCGCCGAGGTCGATGACCTCGACGCCCTGTTGCCGGAGCCGCTCGACCGCCACCAGCACCTGCTGCGTCTGCGACGCGCGGACCCTGTCGAGGCGGTCGGCGAGGCGCATGGCATCAGACACGCAGCCCACTCCCCACGCCTGTCTTCTCCCGAAGCCGAGCTTCCACCAGTTCCGGCACCAGTCCCCGCACCGACCCCCCGAGCGCAAACACCTCCTTGACGAGCCGCGAGCTCAGATAGGTGTAGGCCTCAGCCGGCATCATCAACACGGTCTCGATGGTCGAGCTCAGATGACGGTTCATCAGTGCCATCTGCATCTCGTTCTCGAAGTCGGAGATCGCTCGCAGCCCTCTCACGATCACGGTCGCCTGACGCTGCCGGGCATACTCGACCAGGAGTCCATCAAAGGTGTCGACCTCGACGTCGGGTTGCGACTTGAAGGCCGCTCGAGTCATTTCGACCCGCTCCTCGACGGTGAACAGTGGGGCCTTCGCCGGGTTGACGAGAATCGCCACGACAATGCGGTCGAACAGCGCCGCGCCACGCTGAATGATGTCGACGTGACCATTTGTCAGCGGATCGAATGTGCCAGGGTAGACGGCTATCCGCGCAGAAGGGCTGGTCGTCATTAGGTTTCACTCCGTTCCGTCCGCATCCCGGCCGCGCGTGGCCGGGGCATACAGCTCGAGAACACTGTCCCCCGCACGCACCACCCGGAGCGATTCCAGCGCCGGTTCCACGCGAGGAAGGTCACGCCGCGCACGCTCGAGCACCACCAGAGCCTGTGGCCGCAGATGCGTGGCAACTGCCGTCAGTATCGCACCGATGTCCGACGCGCCATAGGGTGGGTCGAGCAGCACGAGATCGAACGATTCCTCCGGGACGTGCTCCAGTGCCGCCGGCAGAGCCGCGCGCCGGATGGTACACCGGTCGGTCAGTCCGCAGTGCGCCACGTTGCGCTTGATCAGCGCGACCGCCCGCGGATCCTGCTCGACAAAGACCACGTGCCCGGCTCCGCGACTCAACGCCTCGATGCCCACCGCCCCGGTGCCGGCGCATCCATCGAGCACCCTCGCGTCTTCGACACGCGCACCCAGCACGTTGAACAACGTCTCGCGCAGCCGGTCCGATGTGGGGCGTAGCCCAGCCCAGCCCGGCGAGAACAATCGCCGTCCTTTGAGGGTGCCACCGATCACACGCATCAGCCCACGCCCGCCAGCCCGAATCGCTCCGTCCAGGTCGCGTCGAGACGCGCGAGCACCGGCGCCGCGACATCGCCTTTCCGGAGCGCCTCGAAGGCCTCACGCTGAGCGATTTCCATCAGATCGTGGTCGCGGATCAGGTGCGCGACGCGCAGCGTGGGAACACCTGACTGCCGTGTGCCCAGCATCTCGCCCGGACCGCGAAGCAGCAGATCCTGCTCGGCGATCTCGAACCCATCCGACGTCCCGGCCAGCGCCTTCAGACGAGCACGCGCCATGTCGCTCAATGGCCCCTGATAGAGCAGCCGGCAGTAGGATTGATGCGCCCCGCGGCCGACGCGTCCGCGCAATTGGTGCAACTGCGCCAGCCCGAATCGCTCGGCGTGCTCAACTACCATGACCGCGGCGTTTGGCACGTCGACACCCACCTCGACGACCGTCGTCGCCACCAGTAGCTGGATGTCGCCGGCCTCGAAGCGGCGCATGATGGCGTCGCGATCCAGGGACTTCATCCGGCCGTGCAACAGACCGACAGCGTAGTCGGGAAACAAGGTTGCCAGGGTGTCGGCCATGCCCGTGGCCGCCTTCAGATCGATCTTGGCCGACTCCTCCACCAACGGGTACACTACATAGGCTTGCCGCCCCGCTCGCAACCGGCGCCGGACAAAGTCGTACACGGCCTCCCGTCTCGACTCGGGCTCCACCTTTGTCCGCACGGGCCGACGCCCCGGCGGCAGATCTCGAATGACCGACACGTCGAGATCACCATAGCTGGTCAGTGCCAGCGTGCGTGGAATCGGTGTCGCCGTCATCACGAGCACATCGGGCTGGCACCCCTTGTCTCGCAGCGTGGCGCGTTGCAGCACGCCGAACCGGTGCTGCTCATCGATCACTACCAGCCCGAGCTCTTGGAACCGGACCTCGCGCTGCACCAGCGCATGGGTGCCGACCACCAAATCGGCCGCGCCGGTCTCAATTGCGGTCACCGCCTCCCGCCTCGTTTTCGCGCCCGCGCTGCCGGTCAGCGAGACGACCCGGAACCGCGCGGAGGCGAGGAGCCTCCGGATGGAATGATGGTGTTGCTCCGCCAATAACTCGGTCGGTGCCATGAAGGCAACCTGGAGCCCGTTCTCCATTGCGACGAGTGCGGCCAAAAGCGCCACGATGGTCTTGCCGCACCCGACGTCACCCTGTAACAGACGGTTCATGGGTCGGGGCGAGCACATGTCGTCGACGAGCGTCCGCAACGCGGTCTTCTGGCCCGGTGTCAATCTGAACGGCAACACAGCCAGAGCCGACCGCCGGACCGCATCGTCGACCCGGATCACGCGGGGCTTGCGCTCCTGGCCGCGCGCACGCCGCCGAAGACCGAGCCCAAGCTGAAACAGGAACAGCTCTTCGAAGATGAGCCGCACCTGCGCCGGCGCCCGGCACCGGTCGAGTAGGTCGAGCGACGTTCCGGGTTCGGGAAAATGCGCGGCCCAGAGAGCTTCCCGCAGGACGGGCAATCCACGGCGCCGCCGGAGCTCGGGGGGGAGCGGATCGTTCAACACCGACGGCAACTGCCGCAGCACGTCAAAGACCAGGCTCCGGAGCTGCTTTGTGGTGAGTGACCCGATTCGCTCGTAGACCGGGACGATGCGGCCAGTGTGCATGCCCTCGTCCCCGTCGGCATCGACGCCGTCCCCGGATTCGACCAGCTCGTACTGCGGGTTCGTCAGCCGCAGTCCGCCCGGGTCGCGCCACTCCACTTTGCCGTAGAAGGCGACCCGTTGCCCCGACGAGAACACCTCTTGCAGAAACGGCTGATTCATCCAGACGACGCGGAACATGCCGCCCTCGTCCCGGACCAGCATTTCGAACAAGCTGAATCCACGACGTCGGGTTCGCCGCAGACCGGCGCTGACCACCTCGCCACACAGTGCCGCCATGTCGCCCGGCTGGAGCTCGGCAGACCGTCGGAGCTTGCTGCGATCCTCGAAGCGGATCGGAAACCGATGCAGGAGGTCGTCGCACGTGCGCAGCCCTGCGCGGGCCAACTCGGCTGCTCTCCGCGGCCCGACACCTTTTTGAAACCGCAGCTCCCGCTGCAGTAGCTCGCCGAGAGGGGGGCGTCTGGAATCGGGGCTCACGTCGGACCGCTCCGTCTCAAGCCGCCCAGGCGATCACCGGCGCCGCACTTACTGCACGATGATCGCCCGGCCCGGCGACAGTCGCAGTTCGGCGATCCGGTACGGGAGTGAGATCGGCTCATCAAGCCTGGTGCCGTTGGGGTGATCGGGCGTCCGCGTGTAGTAGCCCACGAGCTCTTGCAGTACTTGCACCGGTACGGGAACGCCAGCAAGCGTTACCGACTCGATGTCGACCTCGGCCAGTCCGTCCCCAGACCGGATCCTGCCACTAGCGGTCACGGGGAGCCGTCCTGCGAGATACTGGAGCGGGTCGAGCCAGTCACGCGCGCGTTGCTCCCGGATCAGGTTCAGATCGACGACCGCTTCGGCCGAGACGATTCCTCCTTCTCCAATCTGCAGTTTCGGTTCCGTGAGACCGATCGGAAGACGCGCCGCCCCTTGGAACCTGAGGTATGCGTTGATTTCACCTTCGAGCAGCGAAGTGATCTGTTCCTCCGGCTCTGCCGTGTCAGCGTGTCGGAGGATGGAGACCAGTTTCTCCTCCAGCTTGGCCCCATCGTCGGAGGTGAGTGAATCGGCGGCTTGCATCCCGTTGGCGACCAAGGTCGCCAGGCCGATGCCGCCGGCTGCTCCCACGACCGCCAGGCGGCGGCGCATTGGGAGCGCTCCTCTGGCGCAACGCAACAGCGGTCCGGTGAACCTGACACCCACGGGTCCAAGTATACCGGGTATGCCAGGCACGCCGGGTCCGCGCAGGGGTGCTATCGAGGGGGGGTGGCGCGCTGGCGTCGCTGCGGGGGCTGCCCGCGCCGGGCCTGCCCGGCGCGCATGACCATCTGAAGTTTCCGCCGCTCCATTCGTTGTTCGAAGGTCCGGAGGCGCACCCGCTGTGGCAGCGCCAGGACACTGTCGATATCGGCGTAGGCCGCCCGAACCGCCTCGGCCGCCTGCACGCGATGGTCGTCCAGTTCGCGGAGCCGTGTCTCTATCTCTTCATCGCTGACCTGCTGCCGCGTCTCCAGACGCTGAATGGCGCGCAGCCGGCGCTGTTCCTCCTGCTGATTGCGGCGCCGCAGCTCCTGCAAGCGTTTCAGTTTGGACACGAATGGTGCGAACTGGTCGTCGCTCAGCTCCAAGGCCTCTTGGGCCTGCACTATCACGTATGCGTCGAACAACCGCTGAATCTCGGCTGGCGTCAGGTCAGGTCCCAACTCTGGCGCGAGCGGTCGCGGCTGAGCCAGTGTGGTGCCTGTCGACAGCAGCAGCATAGCCAGCGCGCCAGACAGGGCGAGCGCCCACCACCGGGCCGTCGGCCGTCGTTCCCTCGCCGCCACGGTCGAGGTCCTCATGATGGTCCCGATCCGGTCGCGCCAATTTCGACTTCGAGGAGACGCTTCAGCTCCCGTCGCTCTGCAACCGACAGCTCGTACAGCGCCCGGTCGGCTGCCCCGTCGGAGACGAACACGTCGATCGGCGTCGCATCGTCCCACCGCGCCGATTCAGCCATGTGCAGCACCAGTGCCCACCCTGGATCACCTTCATCTTCATTTACCGAGCCCGCCAGTTCCGGAAAGGTGGGGAATGCTCCCTCCCCGGCGACCTGTTGGTCCACCACCGTCGCGCCGCCCGCGGCCTCGCCCATCACAATCGTACCCTGCCGGTCCGTCCACCCGCTGACCGGCATGCGCGAGACCACGAACCCGGCCACAAGTCCGACAAGGAGCGCCGCACTCAGCGCAAGGACTGCCCGTGGGGCTGTCAGAGGATCAGGCCACCATATTCGCTCCCGATGTACGGCGCTCTCGAGGGCGGTTCGCACCCGTCCCGGAAAATGCGTCCAAAACAGCGGCGACGTCTCCGGCACGTCACCGCCGTCGGCGTCACGAGCCATCTCATTGAGAGCAATCATCGTCCGCAGGCCACGCAGCCGTTTCCGGCATTCCGAGCATTGCTCGACATGCTGGGCCACATCCTGCGTGCCGCCCCCTTCTGCCAGGTCGATCAGTTCGGCTGGACGTGCGTGTCTCACCAGTCTCACTTGCTCACCGTCTCGCGGCCCAGTAGGCGTCTGAGGTTGCCCAAGGCGTGAAAGAAGTTCGCCTTCACCGCGCCGACCGAGCTGCCCACAATCGCCGCGATCTCCTGATGGGGTAACTCATGATACACACGCAGGATGACCACCGCCCGTTGTCTGGGTGGGAGCTGCGCGATCGCCGTGCGTAGCCGGGCCGCGCGCACGCCGCGATCGATGTTCTCGACCGGATCGACCGCGCGGGGATCTCGCTGGCGATCGAGCTCCAGCGGCTCTGTCGCATGCCGTTTCGCGCTGACCCGGTTCAGGCACACGTTGACGCCGATGCGATACAGCCAGGTCGACAGAGAGGACTTCGCGCGGAATCTCGTCAGCCCTCTGTGCGCCCGAAGGAAGACCTCTTGCGACAGATCAGCCGCGTCCTCGTGGTTGCCCACAAAGCGATAGCAGAGTCGATAGACCGCACGCTGGTGCAACTCGACGAAGAGGTCGAAGGCGCCCGGGCTCCCGGCGAGACAGCCTCGCACGAGGTCCTCGTCGGTCCCGTACCGCTCGGTCCCTGCGGCGACCAGATCGGATGACCCGGACAGCAACTCCCTCCACCCCGCTCGCAACTCGGTGTTCGGCTCGATCGCCCCGACTGACCTCATCCCTCCTCCGAACCGGTCCGACCACAGGTCGTCCGGTTCCCGGCAGCTTTATCAGGTTAGACCGCCGCCGGGCCCACTGGTTACATCCCGCGCCCCGTCTCCGCCAGGAGGTGCTGGACCTGCGGGCGGTCCGGGATGGCGGTCCGGGCGCCGAGCGCCCCGCACTTCAACGCCGCGACGGCGTTGGCATACGTCAAGATGTCCTCGGCCTGGGGCCGAGACCCGCCCGCTAACAGCCAGCCAGCGATGAAGCCCCCGCGGAAAACGTCGCCCGCGCCCGTCGTGTCGACGACCGGAACGCGGAAACCGGGCGTCTGAATCTCCCTCCCTCCCACGATCGCCAGGCTCCCCTCTGCTCCGAGCGTCGTGCAGACCAGGGCCGCTTTGAATCGCTGGGCCATCGCCTCCAGGGCCGAACCGATCCCGGAAACGCCCGTGAATGCTTCGGGAAAGGATCGGGCCGTGACGATCAAGTCAACTTCCGAAAGCAAGTCTTCGATACCGGGTCGCACCGCTTCCACGTCGATCATGGTCGGCAGTCCGGCACGGCGTGCACAGGCGGCTGCCCGGGTCGCCGCAGCAGTCTGATGACAATCGACCAGCAGGACACGACCAGAGGTGACCACGTGAGGGTTGACGTCGGCCGCCGCCAGATTGAGCCCGGGCGCCCGGCTCCACATGACGGTACGTCTCCCCGTCTCGTCGACGAGGATCAGGGAGATTGGCTGCGGTGCGGCGACGACCTCGCAGGCGGACAGATCCACCCCGTCTCGCTCGAGCGCCTCGCGGGCCAGCCGTCCCCGGGCATCATTCCCGAATCGGCCGACATACCGCGCCCGCCACCCGAGACGAGCGCAGGCGGTCATCGAGGTCGCGGCCTGCCCACCTGGGCGTTCAACGAAATCGGCCAGCGGCTGCTTGGTGTCCGGAGCCGGATACTGACCGACGACGGCAATCAGGTCGATGGTGTTGAGGCCGAAGCCGACGACATCGACTCCGTCGGCAACCGGGGGGCCAAGCGCAATCGGCAACTCCACAGTGGGATCGTACCAGACGCGAAGAGCCGGTGGTACACACGCTGCATGAAGGGGATCCTAGCGATGCGGCGTCGACCGGCCTGCTGTTGGCGTGGAGCGTCACCCGGTCAACTTGATTTTCGCTTTTTGTTTGCGTACCATCGCAACGCGGGTCAAACGGAGTGCTCTTCGCTGGCGGTGGAGCGCACCCTCACGTCGAACAGGAGAACGCAGGATGCAGCCTCTCACCAAGCGACAGCGGGAAATCCTGGACTACCTGAATGAGTTCATCGCAAAATTCGGCTATGCGCCGAGTCTCGAGGAGATAGGGCGCCGCTTCGGCCTGTCTTCGCTGGCAACCGTACACAAGCACCTGACAAACCTGCAGGACAAGGGATTCATTCGACGCGCCTGGAACAGGAGCCGGTCGGTCGAAGTAGTGCCCACGAGAATGGGGGAACGGGCGCTCGACCTCCCGCTGCTTGGTTACGTCGCCGCCGGTGTGCCAATCGAAGCGGTGGTGAGCGAAGAGACCGTCACCGTCCCTGAAGACCTCGTCGGCACACGTGACACCTACGCCCTTCGGGTTCGTGGCAACTCGATGATCGACGAGCAGATCCGAGATGGGGATCTCGTGGTGGTCGAGGACCGCCAGACGGCGCAAAACGGCGAGATGGTGATCGCGTTGCTGGAAGGGTCGGAGGTCACGCTGAAGAAGTTCTACCGTGAGAACGGCCACATCCGTCTGCAGCCAGCCAACGACACCATTGCTCCGATCATCGTAAAATCCGACGAGGTGCAAGTGCAGGGTGTGGTCGTCGGTGTCATGCGGCGCTACTAGCGATTGACCTCTTGACAAGCAGGAAGGACAGGCTGAACCGAATGAGCGAGCGCAAACAGATCAACTTCACGATCGTGCCCGACGAGGCGTCTGACACGCCACGAACCTACGCCAATTTTTGTTCGATCTCTCACACGCCATTCGACTTCACCCTGACGTTCTGCGAAGTCTTGCCGCCCACCGAGAAGGCGGTCCGGGAAGCAGCTACCGAGCGCCTGCTGAAGGCCCCAGTGCGGTCCCGAGTCGTCGTGCCTTTGGGATTCGTGCCGAATCTGATCAACGCGCTGCAAGAGCACCTGCGGTCGTGCAGCGAGGCCGGCGGAAACGCGGGCTGGAACAAGCCGGCGGTGCACTGAGTCAGCCGGAACCGCCTGGTAAGATGATGGCGTGTCAGCCACACGCACCGCCACGCTGACGGAGCCGGTGCACTCCCCACCGGTCACCCGTCGCCTCGTGCGACGGCTCGAGGCGCAGCATCCAGGCGCGTTCACGGAGTTGATCTATCGAAACCCCTACGAGCTGCTGACGGCGACGATGCTGTCGGCACAGTGCACTGACGAACGGGTGAATCAGGTAACCCCACGCTTGTTCGCACGCTACCCCACGCCAGCGGCACTTGCGGCGGCCACGCCAGAGGTGCTCGAGCCGCAGATTCAACCAACCGGTTTCTATCGCGCCAAGTCTCGGTCGCTCGTTGGGATGGCGCGGGCCCTGGTCGAACACCACGACGGCGAGGTCCCTCCAGATCTCGACGCGCTGGTGCGGCTGCCGGGTGTCGGCCGCAAGACCGCCAACGTGGTGCTCAGCCACGCGCTCGGCGTACCGGGGCTGCCAGTCGACCGGCATGTGCTCCGCGTGGCCAACCGCCTGGGCATCGCATCGTCCGCTGACCCGGTGGTTGTGGAGCGGCAGCTGGGGGCCGCCCTTCCAAAGGCACGCTGGGTTGTGGCATCAGACACGCTGATATTGCACGGCCGGCGTATTTGCAAGCCGCGTCCACTGTGCGACCGCTGTCGTGTCCGGAACGAGTGTCGCTACATCGCCGACGGCGGTGACACCTCCCCGGCACGGGGAGGTGCCCGGACACAGAAACAGACCGGTGCGAAACGGGCCCGCCGAAGAGAATGAAGAGGTCAGGAGGATCGGGGCGCCCGACAGGTGCGCGACACGCGAGCCCCGGCGTTCCCAAACTGCCCGCGCGAAAACGGTTTGGTCAGCACTTCCTCGAGCCGGCGTGGGTCTCGAAGCTGCTGGCAGTGATCCGGCCCGACCCAGATGAGCTGTTCGTCGAGATTGGCCCTGGCAACGGTCAGCTCACGCTGCCAATCGCGGCCTGCGGAGCCCAGGTGGTGGCGGTGGAGGTCGACCGTGACCGGGCGACGAGCCTGGGTCGAATAGCGCCACCGCACGTGCAGGTCATAACAGGCGACATCCTGACTCAGGATCTTGCCGAGTTGGTTGCCGCGGCGGCTGGATCACACGGGTCCAGGCCAGTCCGGGTGGTTGCCAACTTGCCATACAACTTGTCGTCGCCCATCCTGTTCCAGCTGTTGACCGCCCAACGGACACACCGCTGCTTCCGTGATGCCACGCTGATGCTGCAACGTGAAGTCGCCGACCGGATCGTGGCTGCCCCCGGCTCGCGGACGTACGGCCCACTGGCGATTCTGACCCGCGTCGCTGCCGATGCAGAGCGGGTGTTCACGGTGCCGCCAGGAGCCTTCCGGCCACCCCCACGTGTGCGGTCCGCCGTCGTGACGCTCAGGTTTCGCTCGCCGCCGGTGACGATCGCCGATCACGCCCTCTTCGAGCAGTTGGTTCGTCGTCTGTTCACCCTGCGACGCAAGACGCTGCTCAATGCGTTTGGCCCGTTCGCCAGCACGGTCTCGACAGTCTCACCGCGGGAACTGCTCGACAGGGCCGGACTGGCATCCGAACGCCGTCCGGAAACGCTGGATCTCGTGGATCTGGCCACTCTCGCCGAGACGCTACGGGTGAGCCTTGGTGACTCCGCGTCGAGTCGACCTGTGCTACAGTAGCCTGCGCTCGGTCGCGTTGGCTCGGCGCCGGATACGCCGTGTCGTCACGAGTGACCGCGTTCGGTTGCCCTACCTTGGACGCACCCAGGCGTCTGACACCGAGGGAACGGTGAGGCCGGTCTCTACCGGCGATGCCGCAGTGTTCCGCCCTCCCCGGGCGGATGGACACGCCGCGGCGGATTCCTCGTTGAGCCCAGTGCGTCCGTAGGCACGTACGGCGACTGCCATGACCTCGACACCTGCCGCACGTGCGCCAACCGGACCGAGGCTCGACGTCATCCCGCTCGGCGGGTTGGGCGAGTTCGGCATGAACATGCTCCTGGTAGTCTGGGATGACACGGCCATCCTCATCGACGCAGGCGCCATGTTCCCTGGTCCAGAGCTGCTGGGAGTCGACCTGGTCATTCCCGATCTCGGCTATCTGCAGGAACGTGTCGGCCATCTTGCGGCCGTGGTGCTGACCCATGGGCACGAGGACCACATCGGCGCGCTGCCGTATGTCTGGCCGCTCCTCGACGGGCCCGTGTACGGAACGCCGCTCACGCTGGCACTCGTGTCTCCGAAGCTGGAAGAGCATGGCTTGGATGCCGCGAATCGGTTGTGCCAGGTGGCACCGGGCGACACCGTCACTGTGGGCGACGTGACCGTCGAGTTCATCCGGGTGACACACAGCATGCCGGACTGCGTGGCGGTGGCGGTCCACACCCCTGCGGGCACCCTCGTGCACACTGGGGATTACAAGTTCGATCAGACTCCACTCGATGACCAACCCCTCGACATACACCGCTTCGCCGAACTGGGACGCACCGGCGTTCTCGCCCTGTTCGGCGACAGCACGAACATCGAGCGTCCCGGGTTCACCGGGTCTGAGCTGGACGTGGTGGATGGTCTCGAGGAGGTCTTCAGCAGCGCGACCGGGAAGATTGTGATTGCCGCTTTCGCCTCCAGCCTGCATCGGATCCAGATCATCGCCGACCTCGCGGCCCAGTTTGGCCGCAAGCTGGCGTTCGCTGGGCGAGGGGTCATCCAGAACACCCAGATCGCCGCCCGGCTTGGTCACCTCCGGCTACCGGCCGGGCTGCAGATCCGCGACAGCGAGGTCAAGGACTACCCCGCCCGGGATGTGGTGTGCATGGCGACCGGCTCGCAGGGCGAACCGTTGGCGGCGCTGTCGCGAATTGCCATCGACGACCATCGCCACGTCAAGCTCGAACGCGACGACGCGGTGGTGTTCTCGGCGCGAGCGATTCCGGGTAACCGACGAGCCATCGGCCGGGTGATGAACCACATCGCGCGTCGCGGCGCCGAGGTGATTCACGAAGACCGCAAACGGGTGCACGTTTCGGGACATGGCAGCGCCGAGGAGCTCAAATTGATGCTCTCCCTGGTCAGACCACGGTTCTTCGTGCCGATACACGGAGAGTACCGGTATCTCGCCGAACATGCCCGAGTTGCGGCCCGGGTGACGGGCGGCCGGACGACGGTGCTGCTCGCCGAGGACGGCGACGTGATCCGACTGGCGCCGGGCGAAGGCCGAATCGACGGCCGAGTGGCCACCGGTCGCGCGCTCATCGACGGCACGCGGTCAGGCGAGGTCGGCGACGAGGTATTGCGTCATCGGAGACACCTGGCGGGGGACGGCGTGGTGGTGCCGGTCATCGCCATCAATCGTCAGGAGGGCCATGTGGAAGGGACCCCGGATGTGATTACACGCGGGGTCGTTGTGGACGAACAGACCGATACCCTGCTCGAGACGCTGCCCGAACTCTTGGTAGCGGTCATCGACGGGGCCGGTCCCGACGAGCGGTCCGATCAGGCGCTCCTCACCGAGCGCGTGCGTATCGAGCTACAACGGTTGTTTCGCAAGCGAGTGGGCCGGCGCCCACTCGTGTTGCCGGTCATCATGGAGATCTGACACGTGTCTGGATCCATCTTGTCCCGACGGGTGAGTGAGTTTCTCGGCGTGGTGCTGTTCGCCACCGCCTTGTTCTGGATGATCGCGCTCGCGACCTACGACCCGGCCGACCCGGTGTGGTTCTTCAACACGGGCGGACAGGAACCGCCTGCTAACTTCGCGGGACGGGTAGGGGCGTTTCTCGCAGAGCTGTCCTATCAGGTCATCGGGTTCACGGCCTATCTCCTGCCGGTCGTTCTGGTGACGTTGGGGTGGCATTCCTTCTGGTGCCGACGGATCGACGCGCTCTATACGAAGGTGACCGGCATGGCCCTGACGATCGGGTGCACGGCCTCCTTTCTCAGCCTGGCCTTCGACGTCGGCGCTCCACCGGCCCGCACGTTTCGAGCCGGCGGCTACATTGGCGGATGGCTCGGCGCGCTGCTGTCGGAGTATCTCAACCGAACCGGCTCGATTATCGTCATCCTGACGCTGCTCTTTCTGGCACTCATTCTCACCACGCAGCTCTCATTCGGGCGGCTGTTCAGCGCCACCGGGGCGGTAGTCGCACAGTCTTACGCGCGCGCGACCCGTTTCTTCCGCGACTGGTGGACCGATCGCCGGCGCGAGCGAGAACGGCGGAGTGTGCTCAAGAAGCACCTGGACAGGACGGGGGCCTCGTCGGCTCGCACCGAGGTGCTGGCCAAGGCCGCTTCCACATCCCAGGAACGGAAGCGGGCTCGGGCCCGCCGGCCCGCCGCGGCGGTCCCGACACCGGCGATCAAGGCCCCGCAGCCTGAGTCCCTCCCGTTGCCGCTTACCGAGCCGGCAACGAAGACACCAGCCGAGCGTCGGCAAGGCGCATTTACGTTGCCCCCCCTATCCCTGCTGGACCCGCCACGCGATCGGTACAAGTTCGACGAACGGGAGCTGATGGACAACGCACGACTCCTCGAGGACAAGTGCCGGGAGTTTTCCGTCGAAGGGGCCGTCGTGCAGATTCACCCCGGGCCGGTCGTGACCACCTTCGAGTTCAAGCCGGATGCCGGCGTGAAGTATGGAAAAGTGACCGGGTTGGCAGACGATCTGTGCCTGGCCATGCAGGCCGAAGCTGTCCTGATCGAGCGACTGCCCGGCAAGTCCACGGTCGGCATCCAGATCCCCAACCGTGTCCGAGAGCAGATTTCGCTGCGCCAGATGCTCGAGTCCGACCCGTATCGCCAGTCGAGCTCCAAGCTGACCCTGGCCTTGGGCCGGACAATCCACGGAGAGCCTGTCACGGACGACCTGGCCACGATGCCGCACCTGCTCATCGCCGGTTCGACCGGCACCGGCAAGAGTGTGGCGATGAATGCGATGCTGACCAGCATCCTCTACCGGGCAACCCCCGCCGAGGCGCGTCTCATCTTGATAGACCCGAAACGGCTCGAGCTCGGCATGTATGAGGACATTCCGCATTTGCTGACGCCGGTCGTAGTTGAACCGAAAATGGCGGCCAACGCGTTGCGGTGGGCCGTTCGCGAGATGGAGGAGCGGTATAAGCGGTTGGCGGCCGAAGGCGTGCGCAATCTCGATCAGTACAACCGGAACATCCGCCGCCAGTTGCAGGAGACTCCGAAGAGACGGAAGGCCCGTGGGGCTGCCGGCGATTCGGCCGACGACACGCTCACACCGCTGCCGTCGATCATCCTCGCCATCGACGAGCTGGCCGATCTCATGATGATTGCCGGCAACGAGGTCGAGGAATCGATAGCCCGTCTCGCCCAGATGGCCCGCGCCGTCGGCATCCACCTGATTCTCGCCACGCAACGCCCGTCGGTTGACGTGATCACCGGCCTCATCAAAGCCAACCTCCCGGCACGGATCGCGTTCCGGGTGTCCTCGAAGGTCGATTCGCGAACCATCCTCGATTGCAACGGCGCCGAGCAACTCCTGGGTCGTGGTGACATGCTCTTCCTGCCCCCGGCCTCTTCGCGTCTCGTCCGGGTCCATGGGCCGTATATCTCCGAACAGGAAACGGCGCGGCTTTGCGGCTTCCTCCGGAAACAAGGTAGCCCAGCCTACGACCAGGCCATCACGGCCGAGGAGAAGCAGGCGGACACGGTCGCTTTCGAGAAGGACGACCTGTACGACGAGGCGTCCCGGCTGGTGGTAGCCGCCGGTCAGGCCTCCATCTCGTATCTGCAGCGCAGATTGCGCATCGGCTTCAGTCGAGCCGCCAGGTTGGTCGACATGATGGAGGCCGATGGCCTCGTGTCTGTCGGCAGCGGCGGAAAGGCGCGCGAGGTGCTGGTCACACCCGACTATTTCGAACAGGTCGACCTGCAGCTACGCTGACGCTCCGAGGCGGCGTCCCGTCCGCCCGCTCCCGCGCTCAGTCCGGGTGATCACAATTTCACACAATGCCCTGCAGCTTTACATCACGGCGGTCGATACATGCGGGTGAACTGGTTCCATTCACTGGAAAACAGACCTATGACACGCCAACCCACAACGACGCTGCGACCGGGGTGGTTCGCGGTTTTGCTGGCGACAGCGCTATTGATCGCGCTGGCCGGCGATGCCCGGCTTCACGCTGCCACGGCCCACGACTTCTACACTGCCGCGCTGAGCCAGGAGCGTGAGCTCCGGGCACCGACCGACGAGCCTGCGACGCTCGAGCAATGGCGAGAGGCCATCGCCGACTATCAGGAGATCGTGCGCCTCTACCCCCGGAGTGGATACAGCGACAACGCGCTCTGGCAAGCCGCCGGCCTGGCTACGCAGGCGTTCGACCGCTATCGTCAGCCTCTCGACAAGGATACCGGTGTCACGTTGCTCGCCATGCTCGAACGAGAATACCCCGCGAGCTCGCTCGTGCCGCGCATCGTCGAGCGCCTTGAACAACTTCGTCGCCTCGACCGACCGGTGCGGCTCCGCGCCATCCACCGGGAGCCGCTCGATGACCTGGTTCGCGTGACAATCGAGCTCGACGACGAAGTGCGATACGAGACCGAGCGCCTCGAGGGACCGGCACGGTTGTTCTTCGATCTGAGCGGCACGTATGCACTGCCTCCATTGCGCCAGGCCACGCTCGCGTTCGATGACGGCGACCTCGTCGCAGAGATCCGTGTCGGCACTCATCCGGAACAGACCACACGCGTGGTGCTCGACATCGAAGACGTAGAACAGTACAGCGTATACACGCTGTACAACCCGTATCGTCTCGTTGTCGACACGGTGTCGACCGCATCGATGCAAGCTCGTCGTGCGACGTCGGACCGTTTTGAGCAACCTCTGCCACTTGCAGGACACACCGGCTCGGCACCGATTGATCACACCGACTTCCCTGTCCCGCTCGAGATGACGGCGAACTCGGCACAGGCATCGCCCCCTCCAGCGGACATGCTGCCACGTGTCCCGCCAGAGCTCAGCACCGCGACGAGGCTGCCCATTCCGGAAGGATGGACGGCACGGCGACTCGACCCGATACCGCCGCCACCTCTGTCGGACGCGAACGCTGCGCTCGACGACGAGCCGGGCGAAGTCGAGCCACACGACAACCCTCGCCTGCACGAGGTGCTCCACCCGGGACTCGGATCACCGCCGCGGCGTCCCGCCGCCGTCGGGCCCCTGGTGGTGAAAGAGCGTGACCCGGTCGACCGGTTGGACTCCGCGACATGGCGGCCCGTGCCAGACGTCGCCACACCGGACGGCTACGCCGTTCCCATCTCGATGGTCGACCTGGCACCGCTCCCCACCGTCGATTGGACGGTCCAGAGCGCTAGCCTGTTGCCTGACCGGGATGCCACACCGATGCCTGACGGCAAGCTTGCGCTGACGGTGGCTGACAGCGCGCTGGAGTCGTTCGGCAACGCGGAGGCGCCTGTGGGCGCCAAGTCCCCGTATGCCAACTCGACCGGGGATTTTTCGCTTGGCCGTCAGCTCGGGCTCGGCGTGTCGCGAATCGTCATCGACCCCGGCCACGGGGGCTACGACCCTGGCGCGCAGACCGGCGCATTGGCCGAGTCGGCGCTTGTCCTCGACGTTGCCCACCGTCTCGAAACACGTCTCCAGCAGGAGACCGGCATCGAGGTCATCCTGACCCGTCGAGGCGACGACTATATTCCACTGCGCGGCCGCACTGAGCTCGCCAACCGGGTAGGAGCCGACCTCTTTCTCTCGATTCATGCGAACGCTGCGGCGGACCGGAGTGCCGGTGGCGTCGAGACCTACTATCTCGACCTCGCCACCGAACCCGCCGGGCGCACGGTGGCAGCACGCGAGAACGCCGCGGCCCTCGAGGGAATGCACGACCTGCCCCGATTGGTGCAGTCCATCACCATGCGCAACAAGCTGGATGAATCCCGCGACTTCGCGGAAATAGTTCAACGGAATCTTCTGCTCGGAGTGCGCCAGTTGAATCCCAGCGCGCTGGATCTCGGGGTAAAGCAAGCGCCCTTCGTCGTGCTGATCGGCGCAAACATGCCCAGCGTGCTAGCGGAGATCGCCTTCCTGACGAACGACGAGGACGCCGCCTTTCTCGCTACCGACTCCTACCGTGACCGGATCGCGGACTCGCTCCTGCAATCGATTCTGGAGTACCAGCAGACGCTCAAACCATCTGCTAGCTTCGCGGCGGACGACAACGACTAGCAGCCCGTGGTGAAAGCCCCGCGTCGCACCAAGAGCCTGGCGTGGCAATGTCGCGCACGGCCCGCACAAGGCGCGACGAGGGAGAATGCCGGTAGTATTTGACCGAGAAGCAACGCCGTGAGCCGGGATGTAGCGCCGGTCGACTGCAGCAGCGACTTTCACCACGGGCTGCTAGCACATCGGGCAAACTGGCGGGCTCAGCGGAGCTCGGAAGGCGTCCATCCGCGCGTTTCCAGCCTCGCTAGCGGGATGGGAGATGTAGGCCCAGGCTGGTGCTGTTCGCGTCGTTGGGGTCCAGCGGGTCCGACCGCCGTACCCGCCGCAGGGCGATCAGAGCCCCGGCAAAGAGCACAGCGAGCACCACAGCCACAATCGCCATGAGGCCGGCGAAGCTGAGCGCGCCCACCAGCACGTCACCAACGCCAATCTGCTCGGTTGCCGGCTCGGCCAGCTCGACGATCAGCGGCGTCACGGGCTGTTGCAGCACAGGAGAAGTCTACTACACGACGCCGTCGGCGACCGGTCCCGCTACCGCGGCCGGCTACCACTTCGCGTCGAACGGGAGCGCCGCCAGCAGGCGCACCCCCACGCCCGTGGCTCCCTTCGTGTGGTGAGCCTGAGCTTCCTCGTGCCAGGCCGTCCCGGCGATGTCGAGGTGCGCCCACGGGAGGCCGCCACTGAACGCCTTCAGAAACATCCCGGCGGTAATCGCACCGCCCGTGCGACCACCCGTGTTCGCCAAGTCGGCCGTTTCGCTTTTGAGCTGGTCGGCATACTCCTCGAACACCGGTAGTGGCCAGACACGTTCACCTGCCCGATCGGCAACCTGGCGGACCGACTCGACCCAGTCGGCGGGGGCGCCGAGCAGACCTGACGCATGATGCCCAAGCGCGACGACGCACGCACCAGTCAGCGTGGCGATATCGACCAGATGCGTCGCCCCCAGACGCTGCGCCAGGGTCAACGCGTCGCCCAAGATCAACCGGCCCTCCGCGTCGGTATTCAGGACCTCGACGCGCTTTCCATTGGCAGCCGTCAACACATCTCCCGGACGAATGGCGCCCCCCCCGGGCATGTTCTCCGCCGCAGGCACCACGCCGATCACACGGACCGCCGGTCCAAGCCTTCCGATCGCACGCATCGCACAGACCACGGCCGCCCCTCCGGCCATATCGCGCTTCATGCGCTCCATGCCGTCGGCCGGCTTGATTGAAATCCCCCCACTGTCGAACGTCACACCTTTGCCCACCAACCCCAGCACCGGACCTGGGCCGCCATTGTCCGGATCGTAGCGCATGACGATGACTCGGGCGGGCTCGACACTCCCTTGGGCTACCCCCTGCAGCAGTCCCATGCCGTGCGAGGCAATGGCCTCTTCATCGAGCACCTCCACGGTCGTGTTCGGTCCGGTAGCCAGCTCGAGCGCCCGGTCGGCGAAGACGCGAGGTGTAAACAGATTGGCGGGCTCATTGGAGAGCTCTCGAGCAAGGTTCGAACAGGCAGCCAGTACCGTCCCGCGCTCGACCGCCCCCTGCACCTGCGATAGTGCGTCTTCCCCGACGACCAGCTCGACCGACTTCAATGGTGGCGACCCGCTGTCCTCGCTTTTGAACCGCGAATCTCGGAACGCCCCATGGAGGATGCCCTCCACCGTAGCCTGTGCCATCGGGGGCGCCTCCCCTGGAGCGCGGCACACGCAGGCCAGTCGGCGAACCCGACGAGCTCGCGCCGCCATCCCGGCGGCACCAGCCACCGTGCGGGCTCGTGCTGTGTCATAGCGCCCGCTCGCACCCGCACCCACGAGGAGCACCCGTCGGGTCTGCCACGCCGAGTCGACCACGTCGGCGAAAAACAGCTCGTGGGTCTTGCCCGTGATCTCGCCGGAGGCCCAAGCCCGGCCGATCGAGCCACCCACCGCGAGGTCGAGCCAGTGGACGTCTTTGAGTCCCTCGTCCTCGAAAACAGGCGCGCAGATCAGGTCCGCATCGACCTGTCCGGGACCGGCGGAGACGGCGCGCACCGAGGGGGTGTCAGCTTCTGTGAGCATCGATGCGATTATAACGTGTGACCATTTTCGCCACTTGTGCCTCCCGATTCGCGTGACGCTGGTCCCGTGCCCCGTCGCACGATACAATCGACTCATGCCACGATGGACCAGAGCGCGCGGAGCGCGCAGCTGTCTGATGGGTGCATTCCTGCTGGCCGCCGCGTGGCTCGAAGCTGGCTTGTCTGCTCAGGACGACGACCGGCCGGAGCTCACCTTGCGCGCGCGGCCGAACCTCGCGTTCGCGCCGGCGGAGATCGCGTTTACCGGCCGTCTGCGAGATGGTGCCGACGACCATGAGGACTTCTACTGCGTGAGCGCGGAGTGGGACTGGGACGATGGAACGCGGTCGGAGAGCATTTTCGACTGCGATCCCTATGAGCCAGGCATCAGCGAAATTCGCCGTCGCTTTTCCCGCCGCCACTCCTACGACATCGGCGGGCGCTACGAGGTACGGCTGACGCTCAAGCGACGTGACGAAGTGGTCGACGTTGCGCGGACGGGCGTGGTCATCCAAGGCGGCGGTTTCCCGGACAACTAGCCGGACGACCGCCGGACCTTGCCACTGAGCGAGCAGCCCGCCACTCGCAACGGGACCGCCTGCAGCCGTCCCTCGACCAGCCGAAAGCCCCGCGTTTCACCCGTCACGAGAGAGACGATCAGATACAGGAAGTCCGCGTCGCTCGCCTCTTGCTCGTCCGTTTGGGACGGCCATGCCGACGACGTCGGATGGGAGTGATACGCGCCCACCACGACCAGCCCGGCCTGGCGGGATGACTTGATGGCGGCAAAGTGGTCGGCGGGGTCGACCAGATAGCGGGTCGGGCTCTGACGGAGGTTGCGCGCCGGATGCACCGACTCGACACCTGCCCCCGTTCCGATCAGCAGGCCGCAGCATTCGTTGGGCGCGGCCTGCTCAGCGTGCCTGGCGATGTCGCGGAGCACCGTGGCACGCACGAGCACGTCGCCCGATACTGGTGTGCTCGCCACTACTCGTTGCGGGGCGACCTGAGTTTGGTCAGTCGTGCCCGCCACTGGCCGGCCGACTCGAAGACCCGGTCAATCTCGGCGCTCGAGTCCAACCCTCGCCGCAATGCCTCGAGCTCGCCAATCAGGGCGTCGAGTGCCTCACCAATGGCGTCGGCATTCGAGTGACAGATATCCCGCCAGATATCTGCAGGACTCGACGCGAGCCGGGTGGCATCGAAGACCCCCCGGCCGGTTAACGCCAGCCCACGCTCCTGTGCGCTGGTCCCCACGACGTGCATCAGGGCGCTGGCGGTCAGCTGGGGGAGATGACTGACGAAGGCAAGTAGCCGGTCATGCTCAGCAGGATCGACGATGTGGGGCTCGGCCCCCAACGTGCGGACGAAGCTACACAGCTGCTCCAGCACCCCGGCAGCGCCGTCGCCTTCCGGGGTGAAGAGCCAGGGACGGTTCACGAAGAGATCGGCTCGTGCGAATTCGATTCCGCCACGCGGAGCGCCGCCGAGTGGGTGCCCCCCAATAAACGTGAATCGCGACGGCAGCAGCCTGGCGGCTTCGACGGTCGTGCGCTTCGTGCTCCCCACGTCGGTAACGACCGCCGGGGTCTTCACGAAGCGGTCGAGCTCGGCCAGCCGCTCGATGTTCTGTCCCACCGGTGCGGCCAGGATGACGAGATCCGCCTCGGCCATCACGACCGGGTCGTCCGCTGCGACGTCGATGGCACGCAGCACCATCGCCTTCTCGAGCACCTCTTTCCGGTCGAGACCGATGACCAGCGATGCCGGCCAATGTTGTCTGGCGGCGAGCGCGATCGAGCCACCGATGAGCCCGAGTCCGACGATCGCGACCTTGTCGAATATCGGTGGCGACCCGCTCGCCCCACCCGGCTGAATCACCGGAAGCGTTCGCGGCAAATCGGACATCCCGTCTCTTCCGCCTTCTGCATTCTGATCACTGACTCCTCGAGATCCACGCTACGTTCCCCACCCACGTCGGGCCACCGGATCGAGACAGATGCTTCGCCCGATAGCCGGGGCAATGATGCGCAGCTCCGCCATCAACCGATCGAACTGCGATGGAAAGATCGACTGTGCACCATCGCTTAGTGCTTTGTCCGGATCCGGATGCACCTCGATGATCAGTCCGTCGGCGCCGGCGGCGACCGCTGCCCGGGCCATGGGCGTCACCTTGTCCCGCAACCCGGTGCCATGACTCGGGTCGGCAACGATGGGCAGGTGACTCAGCTTTTGGACGACCGGAATCGCCGAAATATCCATCGTGTTCCGAGTGTAGCTCTCGAAGGTCCGGATGCCCCGTTCACACAGAATGACATCGGTGTTGCCGCCCGAGAGCACATACTCGGCCGAGAGAAGCCACTCTTCAATGGTCGCCGAGATCCCGCGTTTCAGCAGCACCGGTGTTCGAATCTTGCCCAGCTCGCGCAACAGGGTGTAGTTCTGCATGTTGCGCGCACCGACCTGGAGGATGTCCGCATAGCGCGCGACCAGCTCGATTTGGCTGACGTCCATGACTTCGGAGGCGACCTTCAGCCCTTCGGCATCGGCAGCTGCACGCATCATGCGCAGCCCTTCTTCGCCGAGACCCTGGAAGCTATAGGGAGAGCTTCTCGGCTTGAAAGCGCCGCCGCGGAGCACCTTGGCGCCAGCCTTCCGTACCGCGGCCGCAGAAGCCGAAATCTGTGCATCGGTCTCCACCGAGCACGGCCCGGCCATCACAATCACCTCGTCGCCACCGACTCGAAACTCTCCGAATGAGACAGTGGTGCGTTCGGGCTTGAACGTGCGGCTGGCGAGCTTGTACGGTTCGGTAATTCTCAACACCTCGTGCACCCCGTCCATGACCTCGATGAGCCGGGTGTCGAACGACCGGTTCCCACCGACCGCGCCGAGCACGCTCCGCAACTGCCCGGTCGAGCGGTGCACGTCGAACCCCTTCTCCACGAGCTGGGCGATGACGTGCTGGACCTGCTCCTCGCTGGCGCGTTCTTCCATTACGACAACCATGACCTACCATCCTCTCCTGTCATTCCACGACAGACCCCACGCTTCATTCTGTCGACCGCTCCAGACGTCGAGCCTCGTCGATGATCCGCTCGAAGAGCCGCGTGATGGCCTGAGCTTCGAGCGGGCCGCCGTTCCGAGCCCGAACATGGCGCAGCACTTCTATTTCCCGATCGGGCTGATACACCTCCAGCCCGACCGTTTCCTTCAGCTGCCCGATCTCTTTGGCACAACTCGCGCGCTCGTTCAGTAACGCGACCAGCTTGGAATCGAGCTCGTCCATCCGTACCCGTATCTTCGCGATCCGTCGATCGACCTCTTCTCGATCCGCCGGCGCGGGCGTTCTGTCTTCTGACGTCATGTCACGCTCGCGTCTCCTTCCGCTTCCGAACCGCCGCCGTGCTTCAATCCGGCGACAAAGCGCTCGACCGACACCAACAGATCCGGCGAGTCTGCCTCCCGCGCGATGACGTCCACCAGCGCGCTGCCGACCACCGCCGCGTCGGCCCATTCCCCGATCTGCTGCACGTGCTCGAACCGGGACAACCCGAAGCCGACCGCGATCGGGAGCGGTGTCACGGCGCGAATGCGTTCGACCAGCGTGCGCGCGCCGGCCGCCAGCTCCGAACGGGCTCCGGTCACGCCCAGCCGGGAAATCCCATACAGGAACCCGCGCCCCAGCTCGGCAGCCTGCTGGATCCGCGCATCCGTCGTGGTGGGACTTAGCAGGAAGATCGGGTCGATGCCGGCATCGACCAGGGTCCGACGGAAGGCCCCGGCCTCTTCTATCGGCAGATCAAGAACAAGCACGCCATCCACACCTGCCGAAACAGCGCGCGCGGCGAACACCTCGGCGCCCATCCTCAGGATCGGATTCGCATAGCTGAACAGAACCACCGCAGCCTGGATGTTCGCGCGCACTCCCTCGATCAGATCGAGCGTGCTCGACAGGGTGGCCCCGGCGGCCAACGCGCGCTCGGAGGCCCGCTGGATGACCGGACCGTCGGCGAGCGGGTCTGAAAACGGCACTCCGACCTCGACGATGTCCGCCCCAGCGCGGTCGAGGGCCAGGAGGATGTCGGCTGATCGCGCCAGATCCGGGTCGCCCCCTGTGACATAGGTCACCAGGCCAGGTCGACGATCTGTGCGCAAGCGGGCGAACACATCCCCGATACGAGAGGTCATGTCTCGTCCTCCCGCTCAGCCGATGCACCAAGCCCGCGGTCCCGGACGATCTCGACGTCCTTGTCCCCCCGCCCCGACAGATTCACGAGGACGACATCGTCACGCCCGAGCTCCGCCGCCACCGTTCCGGCATGCGCCAGCCCGTGGGCCGACTCGAGAGCCGGGAGAATGCCTTCCAGCCGCGCGATCCGCTGGAAAGCCTCGAGCGCCTGACTGTCAGTGACCCACGTGTACTCCGCACGGCCCAGGTCGTGCAACCAGGCATGCTCCGGCCCGACTGCTGCGTAATCCAGACCGGCCGACACCGAGTGGGTCGGCTCGATGTTGCCGTGCGCGTCCTGTAGGAGCACCGTCCGTGTGCCTTGCAGCACGCCAACCAGTCCGGTGGCGAACCTGGCGGCATGCCGCCCCGGCACGATCGCCTCGCCGCCGGCCTCGACCCCGATCAACCGCACATCTTGGTCGTCGACAAAGCCATCGAAAATACCGAGCGCGTTGCTGCCCCCTCCCACACACGCGACCACCGCGGTCGGCAACCGTCCCGCCTGCGCCAACACCTGCTGCCGCGCCTCGGCGCCGATGACCGACTGGAACTCGCGCACCATCAGCGGATACGGGTGGGGACCGAGCACGGAACCAAGCAGGTAGTAGGAATCCTCGACGTTCGTCACCCAGTCGCGCATCGCCTCGTTGATGGCGTCCTTCAACGTGCGGCTGCCCGACTCTACCGGGGTGACCCGTGCCCCGAGCAGGCGCATCCGAACGACATTGAGCGCTTGTCTCGCGACGTCCTCCGCGCCCATATAGACCTCGCACTCGAGCCCAAGCAGTGCGCACACCGTTGCCGTGGCGACGCCATGCTGACCCGCGCCCGTTTCCGCCACTACGCGACGCTTGCCCATGCGAACGGCGAGCAGCCCCTGACCGAGCGCGTTATTGATCTTGTGCGCGCCGGTGTGGGCCAGGTCTTCGCGTTTGAGCAACAGGCGCGCGCCGCCCAGTGCCTCCGACCAGCGCACCGCTTCATAAACCGGCGTGGGCCGACCGACATAACGGTCGAGCAACGACGCCAGTTCGTCCTGGAACGCCCGATCGGAACGCGCCGCGAAGTAGGCCGCCTGCAACTCCTCGACGGGCGCCACCAGCGTCTCCGGCACGAACCGGCCGCCATAGGCCCCGAAGTACCCGCGCGCGTCGGGGTCACGCCGGCCCACACCGGCACCCGTCGGCGGTGCTCCCGTGTCCGTGGTTGTCATACCTGTGCTCCCGAGGCAGGCGACATCGGCCCGGTCGCCTGGGTCACCGCATCGAAGAACGCTCGCATCAGCTCCGGCGCCTTGAACCCCGGTCGCGACTCAACACCCGACGACACATCCAGCCCATAGGGTGTCACCCGCCGCATCGCCTCGCCGACATTGTCGGCCCGTAGCCCGCCGGACAAGATCGTCCGCCGCTGTCGCGCGATCCGAGCGGCCAGCGCCCAGTCGATCTGCCGACCCGTACCACCCATGCGCACCGGGTCGAAAGCATCCAGCAACACCGTCGCCTCAGGCCAGACGTCGTCAACCGCATCCGTCGTGCTGTCAGCCGACAGCCTCACCGCCTTGATCACACGCCGCCGACAGCGCGCGCACTGGGCCATCGACTCACTGCCATGGAGCTGAACCGCCCCAAGGCCGACCCGGTCGGCGATCGCGTTGATCTCCTTGGATGGCTGATCCACAAAGACTCCGATGCCGGCAACGTGCGGCGGGATGGCGGCGAGGATCTCCGCTGCCGCATCCGGCTCAATGAAGCGGGGGCTTTGGGACCAGAAGACAAAGCCGACGCTGGCGGCGCCAAGCTGGGCGGCGAGCGCGGCGTCCTCGAACCGCGTGATCCCACAGATCTTGACCGGCATCGTCACGACCCACCCGCCTCGACCTCACTCAGGTGTCTGTCTGTCTCACCCGTGTCGGGCCGCGCACCATCGATCAGGCGTCCCAGCGTCTCCCCTGGCCCAGGTGTCGTCAGGAGCCTTTCGCCGATCAGGAACGCCTGATATCCCGCCGCACCCAATTCCACGAGGTCGGCGCTCGTCTGGAGCCCGCTCTCGGCCACGGCGACCGTCCCCGCCGGCATCTCTGCCACCAGGCTGCGGGAAGCGCTCACGTCCACCGCCAAGGTGCGTAGGTTCCGATTGTTCACGCCGATGATGGTCGCGCCAGCCCTCACGGCCCGCCGCAGCTCCAGCTGATCGTGTGCCTCCACCAGCACTCCGAGCCCGAGCGACGTTGCCTCGGCGAGGAGCGCACCAAGCTCGGCATCCTCGAGTGCGGCCACGATGAGCAGAACCGCGTCGGCGCCCGCCGCCGCCGCCTCGGCGAGCTGATACGACGTCACGATGAAGTCTTTGCGCAGGATGGGCAACTCAACTGCGGCGCGCACCAGCCGCAGGTGGTCGAGTGAGCCGTCGAAGAACGTCGGCTCGGTCAGCACCGACACGGCCGCGGCCCCATTGGCTTCGTAGGCGGCCGCAATCAGCTCGGGTCGATAGTTCGGCCGGAGCACCCCACGCGATGGCGATCGCCGCTTGCACTCTGCGATGACATTGACCCGGCCCGATGCCGTCAGCGCCGCCAGGAACCGGGCGCCGCCAGGTCTGGCCGATCGCGCGCGTGATGTCATTTCGGCCGTCGAACACTGCCGCTGGCGCTCGGCGACGGCAAGCCGCGTCGCCGCCACGATCGTCGCAAGCAGGTCTGGCGCGACCGGGGAGGCGGGGTCCGTCACTCGTGGCCTCCCGTTCCAGCGCCGGACACGTCGACGAGCCGCGTCAGTATCTCCTGCGCTCGTCCGTCGTCGAGGGCCGCAGCGGCCATCGACACGCCCTCGCCCAAACTGCCGACGCGCTCCATGATGAACAGGCTGGCGGCTGCGTTGGCCAGCACCATGTCTCGCGGAGGGCCCGGCTCCCCGGCCAACACCGCGCGGGCAATCGCTTCGTTCTCGTCGGGCGAATCCGCGCGCAGCGTCGCGGAGTCTGCCACCGCCAGACCGAAGTCGCTCGGATGCAGAAAGAAGGTCCGCACGAGGCCATCCCGGCATTCAGAAATCTTCGTGTAGCCGGTCGTCGACACCTCGTCGAGGCCATCCGCCCCATGCGCCACCCACGCTCGTTCCGACCCCAGTGCAACGAGGGCGCGCGCAATCAGGTCGGTATGCTCCGGCCGTGACACCCCGACGAGCTGCCGGGCCACGCCGGCTGGGTTGGTCAACGGTCCGAGCAGGTTGAAGGCGGTTCGCACCCCGAGCTCACGCCGCGCCGATGCCGCATGCCGCATCGAGGGGTGGAACGTGGGGGCAAACAGGAACGCCAGCCCGCAGTCATCCAAACACCGCTCGACCACCGCCGGTGACGCGTCGACGACGACCCCCAGCGCGCCGAATAGATCGGCGCTTCCGCACCGGCTCGAGACCGCCCGATTGCCGTGTTTTGCCACTCGGACCCCGCATGCCGACAGAACCAACGCCGCCAACGAGGAGACATTGAACGTCGAGGCGCCATCGCCGCCAGTGCCGCAGGTATCGAAGAGCCCTGCGCGAGCCTTCGACAACTTGACGGCGTTGGCACGCATAGTAGTGGCCAGCCCGACGATCTCCGATGGCCGCTCCCCTTTCATCGACAGCGCGATCAAGAAACCGGCGGTCTGCGCCGGAGTGGCTCGACCCGCCATGATCTCTTCCATCACGGCGGCCGCCTCCTCCACGGTGAGGTCCTGCCGACGGTGCAGCTTTTCGATCAGAGTCGCGAACATCAGCACTCCAGAAAGTTCCGCAGAATCTGGCGACCGACACCGGTCAACACCGACTCGGGGTGAAACTGCACGCCATGCACACGCCACTCACGGTGCCGCACTCCCATGATGGTGCCGTCGTCGGCGGCACGAGCCGTGACCTCGAGCTCGGCGGGACAGGTTTCTGGCGCCACTGCCAGGGAGTGATACCGGGCCGCCGCAAACGGCCCTTGAATCCCGTTGAAGACCCCCCGGCCGTCATGCTCGATCATCGACCGTTTGCCGTGCACCAGCACCGAAGCGGGCGCAATAGCCGCGCCAAAGGCGAGCCCGATCGCCTGATGCCCGAGGCACACGCCGAGAATTGGCGACTCCGGTGCGAATCGTCGGATCGTCTCGACGGTCACGCCGGCATGCTCCGGTCGGCCCGGCCCCGGCGAGATGACGATCCGGTCTGGCGCCAATCCCGCAATGTCGGCGACCGACACCTGGTCGTTGCGGTGGACCTGCAAGACGGCACCCAGCTCGCCCAGATACTGGACCAGGTTGTAGGTGAACGAATCGTAGTTGTCTATAACCAGTACCATGCGGTGTTGCCAGGTCCTTAGCAGCCCATGGTGACAGCCACGCTGCATTCGACGAGCGCCGCATCCCGCCTCCTGCCTCCTGTCTCCTCGAGGGTTCCGCTCACACCATCTCCAGGGCTCGCAGTAGCGCCGACGCTTTGTCGCGTGTCTCGTTGAACTCGGCGGTCGGTTTCGAATCGGCGACGATGCCGGCGCCGGCTTGCACGTAGGCTTGGCCATCCCGCATCGTGATCGTTCGGATCGTGATACAGAAATCGAGGTTCCCCGCGAAGTCCACGTAGCCGATGGCGCCCGCATAGATCCCGCGACGCGTGAGCTCCAGCTCCGAGATGATCTCCATGGCCCGGATTTTTGGGGCGCCCGAGACCGTCCCGGCGGGAAAGCAGGCGGTCAGCGCGTCCAGCCGATCTTGTCCCTCACGGAGCTGCCCTTCGACGCGGGAGACCAGATGCATCACGTGTGAATAGCGCTCGAGGCCCATGAACTGCGGCACCCGCACCGTGCCGTACTCGCAGACTCGGCCAATGTCATTCCGACCCAGATCGACGAGCATCACGTGCTCCGCCCGCTCTTTCTCGTTCTGCTTCAACTCTTCAGCCAGCCGCTGGTCCTCCTCCTCATCGTGCCCGCGCGGCCGGGTGCCGGCGATCGGGTGTGTGACGACATGCCGTCCCTCCACGCGCACGAGCATCTCAGGCGACGAGCCCACGATCGACAGCGACCCCATCCGAATGAAATACATGTAGGGCGACGGGTTCACATGCCGCAACGCCCGGTAGACCGTGAACGGGTCGGCACTGACCTCGGTCTCGAAGCGTTGCGACAGGACGACCTGGTAGATATCACCGGCGGTAATATGCTCCTTCGCCACCAAGACCGCCTGCTCGAAGGCCTCCTGGCTTGTGTTCGACCGCACCTCGCGTGGACCCGCGGTCGCCACGGCAGGCTCCGACAGGCTGCGTTCCAGCTCCTGCTCCAGAAAATGAATCTTCGCGCTGGCGAAGCGATAGGCGTTGCCCAGATCCGCCCCCGGATCGACACGCGCGTTGGCGATGATCAAGATCCGGTGCTTCACATGGTCGAACGCCAGGATGGTGTCGAACAACATGAACCCCGCGTCGTCGTCTCCCGAGGACGGTAGATCCTGCTTCGACCAGACCCCGTCCAGCGACGGTTCGAACCAGCTCGCAGCGTCGTAGCCAAGAAAACCGACCGCCCCTCCCGTGAACCGGGGCAGTCCCGGAACCACAGGCGCGCGGTAGTCGCTCATCACCCCCCTGAGCCGATCCAGGAACGGGGTCTCTTCGGAGGTAGCGACGCCGCCGCGGTCGACCAACGTTTTCCCCTCCTTGGCACGCAGCACGAGGAACGGGTCTTTGCCCAGGAAGGAGTAGCGCGCGACCTGTTCCCCGCCCTCCACACTTTCAAAGAGAAAGGCGTGGTCGGCGTGCTCGGCCACCTTGAGAAACGCGGAGAGCGGTGTCAGGAGGTCGGCTCGAATCTCCTTGCACACAGGCACGAACGTGCCGCGTGTAGCCAATTCCTGAAAGGTCTCGAACGACGTTTGGCTCATGCCCATTGCTCCTTGAGCACTGACAGCGCGGCCGTCTTGAACAGCCTCTCCGACGGACGCGACCCGACCCACCACTCGAACTGCCTCACGGCCTGTGATACCAGCATGTCCAGACCACCGATCGTGTCACACCCGGCTGCCGCCGCCTCACGGAGCAACCGCGTCGTGCCGGGGTTGTATACGAGGTCGTAGACGGTCCTTCCCCCATCCAGCGACCCAGCCGGCACCGGGGTTCCTGTCACCTCGGGGACGGTGCCCACCGGCGTGGTGTTCACGAGCAGGTCCCAGGATCCGGGTGACGGTGGCAATGTCCCCGCACTACCACCGACCAGGCGCGCCACCGCTTCGACCCGGTCCGGACGTCGCCCACAGACCGTTACGACGGCACCACGGCTTGCCAGGGCCACGGCCACTGCGCGCGCCGCCCCGCCCGTACCCAACACGCTGCTACGCATTCCGCCAACGCCACCCCGCGCGTCGAGCGGCGCCAGGAAACCGGGCACGTCGGTGTTCAGCCCGACCCACTCCTTCCCGTCCGCCCGCAGGGTATTCACGGCGCCGACACGTCGGCCCAGGGCATCGATTTCCCGGACGTGCGCCAAGATCGACTCCTTGAAGGGCGCGGTCACACTGAGCCCCGTTACCCCGAGCGCGTCGACGAGGCTCATCAGATCTTCGGTGGAGGTTGCCTCGAACGGCACGTAGACCGCGTCGAGACCGGCAGCCTCGAAGCCAGCGTTGTGCATCGGCGGTGACAACGAGTGCCCAATCGGTTTGCCGGCGACGCCATACACAGCCGTGGAGGCAGTCGTCCGCTTGAAGCGATACCGGTGCACCATCTCGGAGAGTCCCACCTGCCCCGGCGCAACGCCCTCCCCGGCATAGCTCCAGCACGACCCGAAATGCGCCGCCAGCAGACGCGTCGCGACCCCGGCCGGCCCCATGCCGACGAGCACCACACGCTCGGACCGCGCGGCGCGTCCCAACCGCAGCAGCTGCACGACGTCCCCAGCCGACTGGCTGCGGACGGCCATCTTGACCACGTCGGCCCCGGTCCGACGCATGGCGCGATAGCTGTCCTCCAAATCATCCGGAGTCTCGTCGAAGTCGTGCATCGACAAGACGATGTTGCGCCCTTGCCGTTCCGCGACCAAGGCATCGAATCCACCGCGCCACTCGAGGTCGACCCAGTCGGCACCCAGCGCGAATGCGCGGCGCAGAATGCCGTGACGCTCTTCCTCGGACCCCTGGAATCCTCCGCCTTCCCACGCCGGACGGCATGTGACGAGCACCGGGCAGGTCCGATCCGCCAGTGCCCCCTCGAGGCTCAGATCGCGCACCGAGTCGAGTCTGAGCTCCACCAGGTCCGCTCCGTCCGCCCCGCTCGCAGCATCCCGCTTGGCGCGCAGCTCGGCCGTCGTGTCTGCGGTCACTGTGACGCAGAGCTGGGCACCGGGTCTCACGTTGGTCATTAGCGGGTCCGATACGAAAAAAGCCTCTCCAACCGGTAGGCTGGAGAGGCTTGGTCTCGCTGTCTGCTTGGGCTACGGTCAGGCCGGCAAGCGCGCCTCTCCAGTGTGGGTAAACCCGTAGTACGACCACCAAGCCCCATCCTGCCCCACTGGCGCGTTGGTCACCGGACACACGCGAGTCGCCGCCATTTGCTGTTCGTTCACCGTCTTCTCCGAAGGTCAGTTCTCCTAGGCTAGCAAAGCTCGCGCTTCGCTGTCAATTTTGGGTGACCAAAGAGACCCTCGATCCCCCTTTTCTCCTTGACCCGTAAGCACTTCCTTCGATATAAGTCAGGAAAGCTCTCGCGCGCGACCCGCGCCCTGACATCCTCATGAACTTTCGCGGACCGCTGCTTTTCGCTCTCGTCCTGACGGGCGCGTTTCTGGTCGCGTTGCCGGCAGCGACCGTCACGATGCCGGTCGACGAAGTGCGCCCCGGCATGCGCGGCACAGGGGTCACCGTGTTCCAGGGGACCGAGCGCAGCGAGTTCAGCGCCGAGATCATCGGGGTGCTCGAGAACGCAATGGGTCCGCGGCGCAATCTCATCTTGGCGCGCTTGGAGGGTGGACCGCTCGCCGAGAGCGGCGTCATCCAGGGGATGAGCGGCAGCCCGGTCTACGTGGACGGCCGGCTGCTGGGCGCCGTCTCGTACTCGATGGGTTCGTTCCCGAAAGACACCATTGCCGGCATCACGCCGATCGCGGAGATGCTGCGGGATGATTCGGGATCGTCCTCCCGCGTGGCTCGAGCGGCGCCGCGTCTGCCGCTGCCTTTGGCCACCGACACGCTGACGTCCCTGTTGCCGGACCGGCTCACACGACCCGATCCGTTCGCGACACGCCCTGGTGATATCAGCGCGGTCGGTCTGTCCTCCGGTGCGGCGGCCACACTCGGCGTCCAACTGCGTCCGATCGCCACGCCACTCGTCATGACCGGTTTCACGGCCGAGGCCATCGACCACATTGCGCCCATGTTTCGGACTGCCGGCATGGTTGCCGTAGTCGGCGGCGGCGTGTCCAGCCAGACCGAGTCGGACGCCCCCCTGCAACCCGGCGACGCGGTCGGGGTCAGCCTCATCCGAGGCGATCTGTCCATGGCCGGCACCGGCACGGTGACCCATGTTGACGAGGGCCGTTTGTACGCGTTTGGGCATCCGTTCTACAACCTCGGTTCGGCTCGTTTCCCGATGACCCGCGCCTACGTGCACACGGTGCTCCCGAGCCAGGCCATTTCGTCGAAGATCGCGGCCGTTGGGGAAGTGCTCGGTACGATCGATCAGGACCGATCGACCGGCATCAGCGGCAGCCTCGGGGCCGGACCGCGCCTCGTCCCGGTGCACGTGTCCTTGAATGCGCCCGATCGTAATCGCGTCGACTCCTTTGATTTCGAAGTGGTGGCCGACGAGCTGTTCACGCCGCTGCTCTCCTATAACGCCATGCTGAACACCCTGTTCACGCACAGCCGCGAGGTGGGCTCGGCCACCTACGTCATGCGTGGCCAGGTCGAGCTGGCTGGCCACCCGTCGGTCACGTTCGAGGAGACCTTCAGCGGCGACGCCGCGACCGTGATGGCGGGGCTCTATCTGTCCGGGCCGCTGACCGCCCTCCTGAGCAACGGGTTCGAACCGGTCACCGTGGAGGGTGTCGACGTCTCGGTCACGGCGTATGACGACGTGCGCACTGCGCAGATCGAGCGCGTCTGGCTGGACGACCCTCGACCGCGTCCGGGCCGCACCGTTCCGCTTCGCATCGTCGCGCGCACCCATCGCGGCGACGAAATCTCCAGAACGATAATGGTGGATATTCCGGCCAGCGCACGTGGCCGTCTCCAGCTCCTTGTCTCCGACGGCGCGACGCTGGCACAGCTGGAGCGTCAGCAGTCGGGACAAGGGATCCAGGCCACCAGCCTGAATCAGTTGATCGAGGCCCTCAACGATGCTCGGCGGAACAATCGCCTGTATGTCCAGCTCGTCCGCCAGGACGCAGGTGCGGTCGTCAATGGACGGCGCATGGCGTCTCTCCCTCCATCGGTTCTCAGCGTGCTGGGCGCCGATCGCAGCGCCGGTGGCTTGACCCCGTTGCGAAACGCGGCCCTGCGAGAGTGGAGCCTCCAGCTCGACCACGTCGTGTCCGGATCCCGTAGCCTGACCGTCGATCTCGGTAGTCCGTAGCGACTACACCTCGCGGGCATCCGTTCCGTAGATGACGCACCTCCAACGCCTCGCTCATCGTCGTTCCCGTCTCGCTCGTCCAGGCCCTGTGTGGCGTCTGGCCCGTTGGGGCATCCTTGGTCTCTCCATCACGATGCTGACCGGGGCGGCCCCGACGTTCTGGCGTGTGTCGACGCAAGTCGAGTTTCTACGCGGAGAGGTCGAGTCGCTGTCGGTCGATGCCGATGGGCATCTCGTCCTCGGTCCGGTGACGGACGAGTTGTTCGACACCACGGCGCCGGTGCTGTGGTCGCTCGCCAGCGCGTCGGACGGCGCACTCTGGACCGGCAGCGGCCAGGATGGCCGCCTTTATCGCGTCGAACCTGACGGCACCGGGGGCGTCGTCTTCGACGCCGACGAGCTGGACGTCCATGCCGTGGCGGCCGGTCCCGCAGGCACCGTATTCGCCGCGACCTCGCCCGACGGGCGCATCTACCAGGTCGATGCGGATGGGGTAACCTCCACCGTGTTCGACCCCGACGAAACCTATATCTGGGCGCTCGCGGTCGGCCCCGACGGAACGCTCCATGCCGCGACCGGGAACTCCGCCCGCATCCACCGGATCACGCCAGATGGCGCGGCAACGGTCTTCTTCGAGAGCGACGCGACACATGTGCTTTCTCTCGCATTCGAAGCCGACGGCGCGCTCTTGGCCGGCACCGAGTCACCGGGCCAGGTACTGCGAATCGACCAGGACGGGCGGGCGTTCGTGCTGCTCGATTCTCCCTACGCGGAGGTCCGATCGCTACGCGTGCAGCCGGATGGCTCTGTCCTCGTCGTCGCCGTCAACGAGCAAGGGGCGCCGGCCCCACCAGCCCCCGCCACGGCTGGCAACACACCCCCCACACCCACCGTCTCGGTGACGACCAGCGTGACCGCCGTCGTCGTGGCGAACGGCGCCGCAACCGCCACACCGCCCGCATCGACCAATGGCGGAAGTGAGAGCCGCGGAACAAGAGGCGCCGTTTACCGAATCGCGGCCGACGGGCTCTGGAGTGAGCTCTGGAGCTCGGACACAGACGCCCCATACGACGCGGTGTTTGATGGGACAGGGGCCCTGCTCGTCGGGACCGGCGAAGACGGCAAGATCTTTCAAGTGTCTGAGGACCCCCCTCGGACGGTGTTGCTGGGTCGGGCGCCTGCCCGGCAGGTGACACGTTTTCATCGGCAACCCGACGGAACGCTGAGCTACGCCACCGCCAATCCCGGCAAGATGGTTCGGCTTACCGGGGCGCTGGCCGAGCGTGGCACGTACGAATCGGAGGTGCGCGACGCCGAGACCGTGGCCACCTGGGGCACGATCAGTTGGCGGGCGATGACGCCCGGTGGAAGTCGCGTCGAGCTGTCGAGCCGATCGGGTAACACCGCAATTCCCAACGACACCTGGAGTGAATGGTCCCGACCCTACACCGACGCCGCGGGCTCACAGATCGCCAGTCCGAAGGCGCGCTATCTGCAGTGGCGCGCGTCGCTGCTTGCCGGGGACGCTTCGCCAATCCTCACGTCGGTGACGGCCGCCTATCTGCCACGGAACGTGCGGCCCGCGGTGACCCAAATCACCGTCCATCAACCGGGCACGGTGTTCCAGCAACCTTTCAGCAGCGGCGATCCTCCGATTGCCGGACTCGACGCACTCGAGACCGAGTCGAATGGCAGCGCCTCGACGCTGGGCCGTGAATCCTATCGGAAAGGCATCCAGACGTTTGTCTGGCAGGCAACTGACAAGAACGGCGACCAACTCGAGTACGCCATTGCCTATCGGAGAGAGGACGAGACGGCGTGGCAGACGTTGCGGTCCGACATGCGAGCCACCGTGTTCGCGTGGGATACGTCCGCGGTGCCCGACGGCGCCTACCGAGTGCGGGTCACGGTGAGCGATGCCACGTCCAACGCGCCCGACACAGCGCTCGTCGGGGAGCGTGAGAGCCCTGTCTTCGATATCGACAATTCCGCCCCGCGTATAGAGGCGGCGGCAGTGCGGGAAGTGGGGGGACGCTCGGTGCTGTCCTTCACGGTGCGTGACGATCACTCTCCGATTCAGCATGTCGAGCTCTCGAAGGGCGACGACACCTGGCGGACGGTCTATCCGACCGACGGCATTCCCGACGCGCTCGTCGAAACGTTCGAAGTCCTCCTGGACGATGCGGGTCTGGGCGCGCCACCCGTCATCATCCGAGCGACGGACGCTTTGCGGAACACGGTGACTGTGTCGGGAAGGTGACCATCCGACGGGCTGTGGGAGCGATCCCGAGGGAGGAGCAATGAAGCGGCTCGCAATTGGCGTGCTGTTGGCGGCGGCGATGGCCGGCGTGTTCCTCTACACGGGGGTGACCCGCGACGCCGAGTATCGCCGGCTCGTGGCCGCGGGGGACGAGGCGGTTGCGCAAGACCAGATCTACCTCGCCATCGAGGCGTTCAGCGGCGCCATCGCTCTCAAGAGCGATACCATGCTCGCGCATCTGAAACGTGGCGAGACCTACCACCGCCGCGGCGATCTCGTGGCCGCACTCCGGGATCTGACCCGAGCCGCCGCGCTGGCCCCAGAGGCGACCCGCCCCCTCGAACAGCTGGGCGATGTGACACAGGCACTGGGTCGGCACGAGGAGGCCGCCCAACATTACGCCGCCTACGTCGCGCGGGACGACCAAACTCCCCGTGTCCTCTACAAGCTGGCGCTGACACATCACCACGCCGATCGGACCGTTCGGGCGATCCCGTTGCTGCGTCGAGCGATCGAGCTCGACTCCCAGATGCCGGAGGCGCACTACCTTCTCGGCATCGGTCTGTGGAACCAAGACAGCCTTGACGAAGCTGCCGAAGCCTTTAGCCAGGCGGTCGCGCTCTCGCCTGGCTTCATCGCCGCGCGCGAGGCGTTGAGCGGTGTTTTTTCGGCGGCCGGCCGCCTGGACGAGCACATCGGCGAACTCGAAACGCTCGCCGCTCTTGAACCAGACCGTCCGGATCGGGACGTGGAACTCGGGCTTGGTTATGCACGCGTCGGACGCACCGACATGGCGGTGCTCGCGCTGGGACGCGCGGCTGAGGAACACCCTGAACAGCCGCTCGTCTACACCGCGCTCGGTCGTGTCTGGCTCGATATCGCCCGGACCACAGACGACCGGGTCGCGGTGGCCAAGGCGCTAGGTGCGCTCCAGTCGATTCCTACGGCAATCGCCTCGAGCGAGGCGCTGACGCTGCTGGCGCGCGCGCAGCTCCGCTCGGGCGAAGTCGACGACGCGGTGGCGGCTCTGGAGCTCGCCACAAAGCGCTTCCCACTCGAGCCAGCCGCCTTCGTCGAGCTCGCCGACCTTGTCGAACGCGCCGGCGACCCGGTGCGGGCCCACCAGCTCCTCGTCGATCACGACGTGCTGATGCCGAACGCGCCGACGCCCGGGCGCGTGGCACGTCTGACGCGCATCGCCGACCTGTCGCTCCGGCTCGGCGATCCCGCCGATGCAGTCGTTCGACTTACCCAGGCCAGGGCACTCGGGGAACCAAGCGCCGCGCTTCACATCCGCCTCGCCGACGCGGCCTCGCGTGCCGGCGACCGCGATGTCGCCCGTACGGTCATCGCCGAAGGGTTAGCTCAGTACCCGACGGACCGCACTTTGCTCGCGCTGCAACGAATATTCGAGTAGCGCGCACGATGCTCAACGGTCTCATCGTCATCGTCGCACTCGCCGCCGTCCTGCTGGCCGCCCTCGCCGGTCAGATGCAGGCGCTCACCGACGCGATAATCTCGTCCGCCGGCAGCGCTGTCGAGCTGGCGATCGGGCTCGTCGGGGTCATGGCCTTCTTCCTGGGCTTGTTTCGCGTGGCCGAGGATGCCGGGGCGCTCAGACACCTGGTCCGGCTCCTCGGACCGGTGATGCAACGGCTGTTCCCAGGCGTTCCAGTCGACAGCCCGGCGATGGGCGCGATGATCCTGAACATTGCAGCCAACATGCTCGGTCTCGCCAACGCGGCGACCCCGTTCGGGATCAAGGCGATGGAAGAGCTCGACAAGATCAATTCGAAGCGCGGCACGGCCACGAACGCCATGGTGCTGTTTCTGGCAATCAATACGTCCGCGCTGGCAGTCCTACCCTCGGGCGTGATCGGTCTGCGTGCCTCGGTCGGTTCCCAGGATGCAATGGGAATCTTTTTCCCGACCTGGTTCGCGAGCGGATGCGCCACTCTGGTCGGCATCACCGCGGCACTGCTCCTGAGCAGGCTACCGGCTTACCGGCACACCGAACCCGCGCCCGTTTCCCCCACCCCCGCCGACAGCGCCGACTCCGAAGCGGCGCTCGAGTTCGACGCGCCGACGCCGCTCGACCCGAAGCCGGCCAGGCTGTGGCTGGCCAGGCTGTTCTGGCTGGTTCTGGCCGGTCTGCTGGCCCGGTTCGTCTGGAACAGCCAGACCGAGGCGACCGGCGATTTCATCACGGCACTCACCTCGGCCTGGATGCTGCCGACGCTTGTCGCCGCGCTCATGCTCTACGGATGGGTGCGCGGGATACGCGTCTACGACTCCCTGGCGGAGGGCGCCAAACAGGGCTTTGAGGTGGCTATCCGGATCATCCCGTTTCTGGTGACCATCCTTGTGGTCATCGGCATGTTCCGTGCCTCGGGCGGAATCGATCTGATCGCGGGCCTCATCTCGCCGTTCACCACCATCATCGGTCTGCCGGCAGAGGCTCTGCCGATGGCGTTGCTCCGACCGCTGACCGGATCGGGGGCGTTTGGGGTTATGGCAGAGGCGATGACCGTGCACGGCGCCGACTCATTGGTCGGCTACATGGTCAGCACGTTTCAGGGCAGCACCGAGACCACGTTCTATACGCTCGCGGTGTATTACGGTGCTGTGGGCATTCGCGAGACCCGACACACCGTGCCGGCCTGTCTGCTCGCCGACACCGCCGGCATTCTCGGCGCGGTGTTCATCGTCAACCTGATGTTCGGTTAGGACCCTGACCGGAACAAGTGGGCACCTTCCGGGCGTCGAGGCCCAGCCGCTTCAGCAGCTTCGCCAGCCCCTGTCGCGTCACACCCAATGCCAGGGCGGCCTTGCCGCGACGACCTCCGGCCCGGGCCAGCGCCCCGCTGACATACCGCCGCTCGAACCCGAGCCGCGCCTGCTGCAGTGTCTCGACGTCTGCAGTGTCTCCCGCGATGCAGGGTGGAAGTGTGGCCGGCCCGACGACCCCATGACGAGGGCCGCGCACCACGAGCGAGGCAATGACATTCTCCAATTGGCGCACGTTGCCAGGCCAGTGGTACCGGGCCAGCGCAAGCAGTGTCGCGCGCGCGGGTGCGCCGCGGCTCCCCGTCAGCGACTGTGCCCGGCGCCAAAAGTGCTCGGAGAGCAGGAGCACATCGTCACCCCGCTCGCGTAGGGCCGGCACCTCGATTCGCACGACGTCGAGTCGATACAACAGGTCTTCGCGAAATCGACCGGCAGACGCATCGGCCTCGAGCAGTCGGTTGGTGGCCGCCACCACTCGCACGTCGACCCGGCGGGACAGATTCTCACCGACACGCCGGATCTCCCCGTCCTGCAGCGCCCGAAGCAACTTCGCTTGCGCCCGCGTCGACAGCTCACCGACCTCATCGAGAAAGATCGTGCCCCGTTCCGACGCTTCGAACAGCCCCGCGCGTTCGGTCACCGCACCAGTGAAGGCACCCCGCGCATAGCCGAACAGCTCCGCTTCGACGAGCTCATCGGTCAAGGCCGCGCAGTTGACGGCGCCGAAGCGGCGGTCGAGCCGTCGGCTGAGCCGGTGAATCGCGCGAGCCACCAATTCCTTTCCGCTGCCACTCTCCCCCGTGATCAGGACGGGGTAAGGGCACTCCGCCACGCGGCGCACGGCGCTCCGCAGCGCCTGCATCGTGTGGCTCCGACCCAACAGTCCGAGATCCTCGTCCATCGCCTCACTCCGCGCCGGCGCCATCCGGGGACTCAGCCTGGTGCAAGAAACCGGCCGGTCGCTCCCCGGTGCGGGACCCGGCTTTTCACGGGGTTCGGCGAGGCATCCGCTGGTGCAGCGTTGCAGAAATGTCCTGCGCTATGTCGGTCCGGTGTCGCGCTTTCTCACGAGACGGGGACGAGGCGCCTGAGTTCCTCGCACCAATTGAGCACCACCGTCACGGTCGGTGTGTCGCCACTGTCCGTGTCCCCTATCATCGAGGAATGCCGCCCATCGAGACAGCGGCCCGGCGGATTGGTCTTGCGGGGACCCAAACTTGGAGCACCTCTGGAGCACCTAAGGTAAGCAGTCGTCAGGCTCCATCACTCGGCGCCCGGCGGCCGAGCGGCTGCCAGTGGGCTATCTCCAGACGGCGGAGCCGGACACTCCTAATGGAGCGACACACCATCCTGCTTTGGTGCGGTCAAACGGTTCGCGCTCCGGTGCCAGTTGCGGGCGTGGCTGCTCGACGAGACGGGCTATCCGCTCAAGCCGATCGAACGCCGGTGAAGTGAGCCCCGCTTGCCTCTTGCTCCGACTGTGAGTCAAGCCGATCAAGTTCGGGGTCGGCATCCGCCAGGATGTAGCCCTTATCTCCGGCCGCCGCAGCCACAAAGTCGCTTTCGGTCAAAATCCCCACAAGGTCGTTGCCTTCCAGCACCGGCAGACACCCAACCTTGTTGGCCATCATCAGGGCTGCTGCTTCGGCGACCGAGGCATCGGGTGTGGTGGTGAGGACCTCAGTGGCCATCACGTCTTGGATCCTGGTCGTCTGAAGTATCTTGTCCTTGGCCAAGGTGCCGACCCCGAGCGCGCGCACGAGGGCGCTGTGGAAGAGATCCCGCTGACTGAGAATTCCGACAAGCCGGCTGTCCGCGTCTAGGATTGGCAGATGACGGACACGGGACGCCTTCATCATGTCCGCAGCCAACGAGAGCGGGTAGCTTTGCCTCAGCGTGATCAAGTTCCAACTCATTAACGCTTTGACTACTGTCATCGGATGTTCCTCATTCGGCCACGCGGTACTCGCTCATCCAGGGGAAGCGATGTCAGTGTCTCAGTTCGAGGTCGGCGGGGCGCTCATCCGTAAGGGCACCCAGCACGTGCTCGAGCCTCTGACCGGTCCCCTCCGCTGTGAACGGTTTCACCAGGTAGTCGGTAATCCCCAGCGCGACCGCGCGCTTGACCACAGCCTCATCGCGGTCGGCCGAAATCATGACCACCGGAAGGGACCTGTGCGGCCCGGACCTCCGGACCACCTCCAGCGTTTCGAGCCCCCCCATGACCGGCATGTGCACGTCGAGTAACAGCATCGAGTACCGGAACTTGTTCAGCTGCCCGAGTGCCTCCACGCCGTTCTCAACTTCGGTAACGGCGCAATCGAGGTCGCACAACAACCGCGCGAGCATAGTCCGGATGGTCGGATCATCGTCCGCGATGAGCACCTTCACTGACACGCCTTCTTCCTCCGGCCAGCCGTAGCGGCCTCCATCTGAAATGCCGCAACCCGCCAGAATCCCCTTAGTGACTGAATCGACACGTATGAGCCACACGTGAGCACAGAGTCCGGTTCCGGCTCGTCGAGGATGAGCCGCCGCTACGGCATCTCATCGGGCGGGCGCACGAGCATGGTGGAGATATGGCTCTGTTCTGAGCTCGACTATGAGACGATGCGGCCCAAGAACTTACCGCACAGCGGGATCGGGTCGACCGGGGCGTGAACGCACCGCCTCGCCGGTCACAAAGAGATGGTGCTCCTGGGATTCCTACCGACCAGTCGCGACGCGACGTGGATGCTCGATGGCCTCGTGCTCGGGACGGTCGGGCTGCTCGCGCTGCTGACGTGGAGTCTCTACGTCGTACGATACAAGTGTGGGTACGCCCGCCACAGGACCATGCAGTTGCGCCTCGCCGCGTCGTTCGTCGTCGTGCTCGGCATGTTGGAGCTCAACTTGGTGCTGGACACCTCGTGGTGGGATCGAGCCTTACAGTCGCCCTTTCACCAGCGCGGCCTCCTGACGCCGGTGCTCACGATTCACCGGGTCGCCGCCATTGCCTGCTGTCTGCTCTGGATCTGGACCATCGTGTACGCCTTGCAGAACTTTGCGGCACCACCGACGCCGGGGACCTACAGCCGTCACCATGTCCGGCTCGCGCGCGTGGCCGCCCGCTCCCTGTACGCCACAGGGTTGACCGGCTGGCTGTTCTACTGGATGGCCTTCGTCGCAAGCTAGAACCGGCCTGCCGCGAGAGGGCGAACACAAAGATCCCGTGTATAGAGGTCCTGGTCCGGCGACTACTGGATCGACGTGGAGTCGATCGCGTTGAAATAGGGCTTTTCCGCTCTCGACCCTCTGGGGTTGATCAACCCGTCTCCATCGCTGGCGTCATCCGGATCGTGGGACGGTCGACAGAGCACGATCTCACCAGGTTCGCGCTTCGCCAAGCGAAGAGCCACCTGCCTATCCGAGAGCACGCACACGATCCTGCCGAAGTGCCGCCCCTCCGGCAAAGCAGCGAGTGCCTGGCCGACCAGTCGCCTTCGCACTGCATCACCCATGCGGTTGGCTCTCTTACGTGTCACCGAGCGCAGCATCGATGTCCTCTTCGCTCATGCCGATCTCGGCCAGCACCTCGCGGCCGTGTTCTCCAAGGCACGGCTGGCCACGGCGCACGGGGAGCGATTGACCATCGAAACGGTACGGCGTGTCCGGGATTTCCATCGGGCCCTCGGTGGGATGCTCAAAAGGCCGAAAAAACTCGAGCGCGTTCAGATGCGGATCGTTTCGTACATCCGCCAGGCTATTGATGGGACCCGCCGGGACATCGGCTTTCTCGAAGAGTTCCAACCACTCCGTTGTGCTGCGCGTGGCGATTATCTTGCTCGCTACCTCGTAGAGTGCACTGATGTTGCGACTACGCTCGGCCATCGTGGCAAAACGCGGATCATCGGCTGCCTCGGGGCTTCCGGCAAGCTTCCAGAAAGCACGCCATTGCGAATCGGTGAAGGCGAGCATGCAGAGATACCCGTCCAGTGTCTGGTGCGGGCGGCGGTGCGGAGACAACGTCCGGGGATAGCCGGCCTCACCTTCGCTGGGTGAGAAAATTGCCCCGTACTGGTTTTCGACCAGGTTATAGCTGACCAGCCCCTCGAACATCGAGCACTCCACATAGAGCCCCATGCCGGTTCGCAGGCGCTGCACGTAGGCGGCCGCCAGACCGCTCGATGCGATCAGCGCCGCGTTCTTGTCGGCGATCGCGGAGGGGACCAATTGCGGCGCGCCGTCGCGTTCGGTGAAGAGGGCAGCAATACCCGACTGGCCTTGAATGACATCATCGTACGCTGGACGTCCTCCATACGGACCCTCCTCCCGGTACCCGTGAAGCCCGCCGTAGACGATGCGGGGATTCCGTTCCAGCACGGCGGCCGGGGTGAACCCCAGACCCGCAATCTTCTGTGGTCTGATGTTGTGAACGAACATCTCGGCCCCGTCAATCAGACGCCAGAGCGCCGCTCGAGCGTCCTCGCGCTTGAGGTCGAGCACGATGCTGCGCTTATTGCGGTTACATCCCAGATAGATCGCCGACATGCCAGGGTTGCGGGACGGTCCGATGACCCGAGTCAAGTCCCCGTCAGGGGGCTCGACCTTGATCACGTCAGCGCCAAAGTCGCCAAGGATCTGGGTCGCGTAAGGACCAAACACGAACGTGGTCAGATCGAGGACGCGTACGCCCGACAGCGGAAGCTGGAATCCACTCGTCACACCGTTACCCGCGCCGAGAACACCGCTGTCCGACCGGGTCGCCCCTCCGGTCTCGCCCGCCTCGACTGCCCCCCACTCATGAGTTGCCAAGCCCGACCGAGCTTTTCGTGCCGAGAATGCTCGCATGGGCGGCTCACGTCAAGGCCAGATGTGCAGACCAGGGAGCACGTCGAGCGTGCCGACCACGCTGAGAGGTGGCGGTAAGCCGGGATCGTCGACGAGGACCTCGTCGTGGGCTCGACGAGTGGCAATGCCGGTCTGGTGTCGCGCTTTCTCACGAGACGACCGGCCGCAATCAAACCGTCGCAATGCCCTTTGTCACCTAGATTGCAACTCCTGTCAACTGTGCGGATGGTATCTCGTCACATTCTTGCCATTCACTGTGCCAACTTGGAACACGGTCAACTGCGGTCTCAAGCTCCAATCGGGCTCAACAAACCAATAGATAGCGATCATACAAGACGGTTTATCCCAATAAGGAACTCTGTGACACCAAACAGGTCACCGTATGTCTGGCCCGGTCCTTGCCATACGACTCTCTACCCGATGCCATTCTTTCCGGGCATCGAGTCGGGACGGCTGGCATTAGCCGTCTCTCGCTTGGGTTGGGTCGAGGGGCGCGATCTCGGCAACGAAAGAGGCAGTCACATGACCCATGAAGAGGCGAAGCACGTCACGGATTTCCTGGTGAATGCCCGCCCCGAGGACAAGATGGAGGCGGTGCTTCCTCCCGTCCCACAGCCTGGCGTCGTGGTGACATCGGTCGAAGTCACGATTCTTGTCGTCGACGACGACGAGTGGGTCCGCGCTGTAGCGCGGGACACCCTGACCGGCCAAGGATTCTCGGTTCTGACCGCCACGGACGGCCGGCACGCGATCGACCTCTTTCGCCGGTGCTCAGTGGAGATTACCGCCGTGCTGCTTGACATGACGATGCCAGGGCTCGGCGGCGAAGCGGTATTCGCCGAACTTCATTCGATCGACTCCACCGCCAAGGTGGTGTTGATGAGCGGCTATTCCCAGCACACCGCTGCTCAACGACTGGTCGATCAAGGACTAGCCAGCTTCCTCGAGAAACCGTTCCTCCCCGACGAGCTCTTGCAGGCGCTCCGAGATCTCAGGCCGGCAGCTTGAAACGAACTCTTGGGCTTCCCGGCCCGACTGTCCCCCGTCTTCCTGCACGCGAGATCTCTTCGACACTCCGCGCAAACACCCTCGGGAAATTCGTTTACAATGCCGCCCGGGTATCGTGCCTTCTCACCCAGCCGTTCGTGCACGCCTGATGATCCGTCCGATTCTTCGATACGGCGCCGACGCGCTCCATAGCACCGCGAAACCGGTCGACGACTTCGGCACGGAGCTGCAAACGCTCATCGACGACATGATCGAGACGATGTATGCGGCCCCCGGTGTCGGTCTCGCCGCGCCGCAGGTTGGCATCGCACTCCGGCTCTTCGTGGCAGACCCCTCATCGGGACGATCGACGAGCGACGTGTGCGTCCTGGCCAACCCGGAGATCGTCGAGCAGGAGGGCACCCAGAGTGAGGAAGAGGGCTGTCTCAGCCTCCCCGGGTTCACCGCGCGGGTCGCAAGACCGTCGCGTGTGGTGCTCAAGGGTCTGGGCCGCGACGGGACACCAATCCAGTTGGAGGGCGAGGGTCTCGAGGCGCGCGTCTTTCAGCACGAACTCGACCATCTCGACGGCAGCCTGTTCGTCAACCGTCTGCAGGGCATCAGACGCGACCAGATCGTCCGCCGAGTGCACAAGTTGCAACGCACGGGGAAGTGGTGAGAATCGCCTTTTTCGGTACGCCGGCATTCGCTGTTCCCTCCCTGGAACGGCTCATCGCAGCCGGCGAACAGGTCGTGACGGCGGTTACGCAACCAGATCGCCGACGGGGACGTGGACAACGGCTGCAGCCATCCCCCGTCAAGACCGCCGCCCTGGCGCACGACATCCCGTTGTTACAGCCAACACGAGCAGGCGACCCAGTGTTCGCTGCGGCGCTAGCCTCTTGCAGCGTCGACCTCGGAGTGGTGGCTGCCTACGGCAAGCTTCTGCCAGATGCGATCCTCCACACGCCCCGTCACGGAACGATCAATGTACACGCATCGCTGCTGCCCCGCTATCGAGGTGCGGCTCCCATCCATCGCGCCATCATTGCCGGAGAGCGCGAAACCGGGATTACGATGATTCGGCTGGTTCGGGAAATGGACGCCGGTCCAATGCTTGCTCGCACCGTCCGTGCCATTGCGGACGACGAGACGAGCGACGTCGTCGAGCGCGCGCTGGCCGAGTTGGGTGCCACCCTGTTGGTGTCGACCGTTCGTCAGATCGCTTCCGGACAGGCGGAGGAGCAGCCGCAGGACCATGCGCTGGCGACGTTCGCCCCGCGCCTGACCAGAGACGACGGTCGCATCGACTGGACCCGACCAGCGCAGGCCATCCACAACCTCGTCCGAGGCTTGCATCCATGGCCGCACGCGTTCAGCTTCCTCGCCGGCGCCCGGTATCTGATTCTCCGCACCGAGGTCGCCCACCCGAGTGGTCCTGATGCAACGCACGCTTCTGGTGAGATCATCGAGGCTCGCGGCGATCGCCTCCGCGTCGGATGTGGCGACGGCACCGTTCTGGCTATCCACGTCATCCAGCCCGAGGGACGGCGGCGCCTTTCGACGAGGGCATTTCTGGCCGGGCACCCGATCGACCTCCCCGCCTCTCTGCAGTCGTCATCAGCCACGGCATGACGCCGGCACGACTTGCGGCCTACCGCGTGCTACAGGCGGTGTCCGACGGCGACGACCTGCCGCAGGCGCTCGCTCGGGTCCGAGACACACTCACCGATGATCGTGACCGCGCGCTGGTCACCGAAATCGCGACCGGTACGCTCCGCTGGCTGGGGGCGCTCGACCATGTCATCGCGCAGGCCGCCGCGCGACCGACGCGACGGCTCGACAAAGAAGTTCTGACCGTACTTCGCCTTGGGGCCTATCAGTTGTTGTACCTCGAACGTGTCCCTCCCGCCGCCGCGGTCAACGAGTCGGTGACGCTGGTGCGGCGGGTCGGTAAGACGAGCGCCTCTGGCCTGGTCAATGCGGTGCTCCGGGGCATCGCCACAACGGCGCAGGCTCCACCACTGCCGCCCGAACCCAGTCCCTCGGCTCCACTGGAAGCCCAACTCGCCTACCTCAGTGTCACCTGCTCCCACCCTGGCTGGTTGGTCGAGCGCTGGCTGACCCGACTTGGTTTCCGCCGCACCGTCGAGTGGGTGCGCTTCAATAACACCCCCCCTCGGTTAACGCTGCGTGCCAATCGGCTCCGCACCACGCCCTCGTCGCTTGCGCGACAGCTGGCCGAGCATGGCGTGCGGACCGTGCCGACGAGGTTCGCCGGCGATGGACTGACCGTCGAAGCCGGGAATCCGCTTCGGACGCCGTTAGCCGACCGCGGTCTTTTCCTTGTCCAGGATGAAGGCAGTCAACTGGTGGCGGAGATGACGGCGGCTCGCCCCGGAGAACGCGTACTCGACAGCTGTGCGGCACCCGGGGGAAAAACGATCGCAATCGCCGCAACCGTGGGCCAGACTGGGAAACTGGTTGCGAGCGATCTTCGGCCGGCGCGCGTGGCGCTGCTTCGCCGGACGCTCGAACAGTACGGGGCGGCCGGGGTCCACATCGTGCGCCTGGACCTGCGTCACCCGGCGCCGTTTGGTCCGATCTTCGACTGCGTGCTGGTCGATGCGCCCTGTTCCGGCCTCGGCATCGTGCGCCGCGACCCGGAGATCCGCTGGCGGCGCCACAAGGCGGACTTGGCCAGGTTCGCCCGGGTCCAGCGTACGATGATCGCGCACGCCTCGCGCACCGTCCGACCTGGAGGGAGACTGGTCTACGCCACCTGCTCGAGCGAGCCGGAGGAGAACGAGGATGTGGTAAACGCGTTTCTGTCCGACCACCCCGACTTCGGGCCGGTCCACCCGGACCAGCTGATGCCGTCGCTGCCGCAGGGGCTGCGAGACACTGTCGACGAGCACGGACGGCTCTCGACCATGCCGGATCTGCATGGCCTCGAGGCCTTCTTCGCCGCGATCCTCAGGCGGAGCTCCACTCCCGGTTGTGACGCGCCTGCTGACTTGTAGTATTTTCTAAGGCTGGAATGTCCCCAAAGCCACCCGAGCCCACGCGAGGGTCACGACCCGCGCGCAGAATTACGACAGGCACCGCCGCTCGACGCCTGTCCAAGCCCGATCCGCCCAGAGCGTCCACGGACCGGGCGCTGTGGCGACGCTGGTCAGTCCGGGTGGCTGTGGTCGGTCTCGTCATCGCCGCTGCCGGCGCCACGTTCGTGCTCTTCGCCGTAGCCGGTCTCCAGGTCGCATTACGTTTCCGCGAAGTCGACGTCCCAGATCTCGCCGGTCTGGGGATAGACGAGGCGAGCGCCACTTTGAGCGCATCTGATCTCGCCCTTCGGGTCGAGCCACTTTCGAGGATTCACCCAACGATTCCGGCCAGACACATAGCCGCCCAGGACCCAGCCGCCGGTTTAACGACCCGAAGCCGGCGCAGCGTAAAGGTCTGGCTGAGCTCGGGATCGAGCGCCGGCTCCGTACCGGCCCTGGTCGGGCAGTCCGAACGCGGCGCCCGAGCCCGTCTACAGGAGGACGCCCTCGGCCTCAGCCGTATCTCCGAGATGCGCTCGAGCCGCTATCCCAGTGGTGCGGTGGTGGCACAGGAACCTCCGCCATTGGGCTCCGGTACCAACGTGTCGATTCTCATCAACCGGGGCGAGCGCGGCGCCACCTACGTGATGCCTGACCTGATCGGCGTCCACAGTGGTGCCGCCGTGGAGGTCCTGCGCTCGCGTGGGTTTCGAGTGGCCGTCGTCGGCGACCATCCCTACCCCGACGTGCCCCCGAACATCGTCTTGCTGCAGCTTCCGCTGGCCGGGTTCCAGATCGCACACGGCGAGGCGATTTCGTTGGAGGTCAGCCGATGAGCCTGCGGCTCGCGCCCTCGATCCTCTCTGCTGACTTCGCGGCGCTTGGCGCCGCGATTGGCGCAGCCGAGGCCGGAGGCGCCGACCTGATCCATGTCGACGTCATGGACGGGCATTTCGTCCCAAACCTGACCATCGGCCCATTGGTGGTGAAAGCGGTGCACCGTATCGCGCGGGTCCCGCTCGACGTGCATCTCATGATTTCTGATCCGGACCGCTACATCGACGCCTTCGCCGATGCTGGCGCCGCGATGATCTCGGTGCATGTCGAAGCGGCAGCCCACCTGCATCGCACCATCGCCCACATCAAGGAGCGCGGGGTGCAGGCCGGCGCTGTCCTCAATCCCTCGACGCCGGTCGGGGCGCTCGAGGAAATCGCGCACGATCTCGACTTTGCGCTCGTGATGTCGGTCAACCCCGGATTCGGCGGACAGCGCTTCATCAAGGGCAGTGAGGCGAAGATCGCTCGCGTCAGGCGCTTGCTCGACAAGGCGGACAACCCGGCCCCCGTGGAGGTCGACGGGGGGGTGGACCATTCAAACGCAGCTTGCCTCGTAAAGGCCGGCGCAGAGATTCTCGTCGCCGGCGCCGCGGTGTTTGGCACGTCCGACCCGGAGGCGGCCACACGGGCGCTTCGCGACGCTGCGAACCGCGCCTGCCAGGACGATGCCCCGGACACGGAGTAGGCGGCCATACGTGCCGAGCACAACAGCCAGCGTGCGGGTCCGATACGCCGAGACCGATAAGATGCAAGTGGCCTACTATGCGAACTATTTCGTCTGGTTCGAGGTTGGCCGGTGCGAGCTACTGCGCTCTTTGGGCAGCTCTTATCGCGAACTTGAAACCACGGGGCTCATGCTGCCGGTGATCGAAGCGCACTGCGAGTATCGCCGTCCCGCCCACTATGACGACGACTTGACGATTCTCACACGAGGCAAGCTGATGTCGCCAGCGCGTGTCTGCTTCGACTACGAGGTCCAGCGCCCAGCCGATCAGGTCGTGACCGCGATCGGCCGCACGGTCCACGCGGCGGTCGATCGGCAGGGCCGTCCCACCCGGCTCCCGGCCGAGATCCGGGAGGTGCTCGCATGAAGGCCCTGGTGACCGGCGCCGCCGGATTCGTGGGCTCCCACCTCGTCGAGCAGTTACTCGCCGATGGCGCCGGTGTGGTCGGCATCGACTGCTTCACTGATTACTACGCCCGCGAACTGAAAGAGGCCAATCTCGAAACGGCGCGGTCGCACGACCGCTTCGCTTTCATCGAAAGCCGGCTGCAGGATGCAGACCTCGACCTCTTGTTGCGTGACACGACGCATGTGTTCCATCTGGCGGCCCAGGCGGGCGTTCGTAAGAGTTGGGGACTCGACTTCTCCGTCTACACGGCGTGCAACATCGAAGCGACGCAAGTGCTCCTCGAAGCCTGCGCACGGACCGAGCTGAGCAAGTTCGTATATGCGTCGAGCTCCTCCGTCTATGGCAACGACGGCGAGATGCCGATGCACGAGGGACACCGGCCGCAGCCCCTGTCCCCCTACGGCGTGACGAAGCTCGCCGCAGAGCATTTGTGCTATCTCTATTGGGTGGCTCACAAAGCGCCAACGGTCTCGCTACGGTATTTCACCGTCTACGGTCCGCGACAGCGGCCCGACATGGCGTTCAACCGCTTTCTCCGCGCCATGGTCGGAGAGGAACCGATTACCCTCTACGGCGACGGCGAACAGACCCGCGATTTCACCTTTGTGCGCGACGCCGTGGCGGCGACCATCGCCGCCGCCAACCGCGGTGAACCGGGGAGCGTCTATAACATAGGGGGAGGCGCGCGCGTGTCGGTCAATCAGGTCCTGGACCTGATGGCAGCCTGTACGGGAATGCAGCCCAGAATACAGCGATCTCCGGCGCAGAAGGGCGACATGCGTGACACCTATGCCGACACCACAGCGGCCCGAGAATCGTTGGGTTTCAGACCCATCGTGCCGCTCGAGGCTGGAATCGAGGAGGAGTACCGGTGGATCTCGAACGCGGTGACCCACGTATGACTGGCCGTCTGGTTGAGCCCGTCCGTCGGTGCAGGCCTGCCCAGTGGGGACCAGTGATAGCGGGGTGCCTCTTGACGGTCACGACCCTCGCCTGTGGCGGCCGGAACGCGGCAATCCCAGACCCCCAGCTCGAAGCCGATCGCCTCCTCTTCGAACGCGGAACGGAGGCGCTCGCTGAGCAAGACTGGCAACGTGCCCGCGAGTACTTCGTGCAAATCCGAGACAACTATCCACAAAGCGAGTACCGGGCGGACGCCCGGTTGTTCATCGGGGACACATTCGAGGGCGAGGGCACGCTCGAGGCCTACGTACAGGCGCTCGAAGAATTCACCGATTTCCTCAATCTGTATCCCTTGCACCCTCGAGCTGCGTATGCGCAATACAAGGCCGGGATGGTGCACTTTCACCAGATGCGCCGAGCCGAGCGGGATCAGACGGAAACGCTGAACGCCATCCGCGAGTTCGAGACCTTTCTCGTCAACTATCCTTCCGATCACGAGTTGGTTCCGCAGGTGCAGCAAAAACTGCGCGAGGCCCACGACCGGCTCAGCGAGCACGACTACGTCGTCGGGTTTTTCTATTATCGGTTCAAGAACTACGCCGGCGCGGTCAGTCGGTTCCGCCAGATTCTCGAGAGCGACCCCGGCTACACCGGACGGGATGCGGTGTACTTCCACCTCGCCGAATCGCTGGCTGTCACCGACCAGGTGCCCGAGGCAATTCCTTACTTTGCGCGAATTCTCGACGAGTTCGAAGCGAGCGAATACGCCGCCGACGCGACCTTGCGCCTCGCCGAACTGGAAGCCGAACAGGAACGGTGAGGGCGCCATGACGCCGAGGCGCCAGCACCGGACGCGAAACACCAGCCACGCCTGTCACGCCAGCCGGTCAGTATTTCTGGTCGCTGCCCTGCAGATCCTCTTTGCGAACCCAACCACTGCACAACCGGTCTCTGCACCGATGGCAACTGCAGAGGCCCTGGCGTGCGCTCCGCGGCTAGCGTCCCGTGACGTGGCTCCGCCTGGTCGCGTCGTGGGCGCGCCAGACACCGCCACCCGCCGCCTCTTCAGACCGGGCGACACCGTGGTGTTGAGCGTTGGACGGGCCGAGGGGGTCTCGGTCGGCACGCAGTTCTTCACGCGACGGGTCGAAGCCCCTCTGCATCCGGAGTTGCGCGCGCAAGGCGTCCGTAACCTGCACACGAGCGGGTGGCTGCACGCCGTCGACATCGACGAGCACTCCGCCCTGGCCCTGGTCGAGCGCGTCTGTTCGGAGGTGCGGCAAGGAGATCGCCTCGCCCCGTTTCAATGGCCGGCGGCCATCACTACGGTCCTGAGTGGCTCGGTCGACTACGAAGCGCCGGCCACGGTCCTCTTCGGTGCGAACGGTCGGACGCTGGGTGCTACCGGCCAATTGTTCGTCATCGACCAGGGCACCGACCAGCAGATCGCGCGCGGCCAGCGTCTGACCATCTTTCGCACGGGCGCCAAGCCCGAGGACCCGGTTGCCGAGATCGGACCGGCCGTGGTTGTGCTCGTGGAGGCGTCATCGTCAACCATCGAACTGATCGACATACGCCAACCGGTTATGACCGGCGACCTCGTGGCTGTCCACCGGTGACGATAGCAGGCCGTGGTGAAAGCCCTCGTCGCGCCTTGCCAGCCGGGCACAGCGCCCGTCTCGGTACGACGCGGGGTTTCACCACGGGCTGCTAGTACTACTTTGTCAGATCTGCAGCTTTACCGACCGTAGCGCCTCGATGCGCTTGAGATAGTGTGGCTTCTGGGCAAAGAGGAGCGCGGTGAAGATTTCCTGGACGATGGCGCGCGCCTGCGGAAAGGTCA
>PVBE010620953.1_pt1 | contig 59785 bp, 57 predicted proteins | sample 1631181 | NCBI WGS metagenome assembly PVBE01 (sample SAMN08397723, study PRJNA350692) | Marine metagenome, whole genome shotgun sequencing project. | isolation source: water | place: Pacific Ocean | collected 2012-04
AACCGCTCTAATCGTAAAACCAAGATAAAATCATAGATAAAAAAGAGGAACTTGACAATATTGGGGTGGATAACTTATTTATCAATCAGGATTTGCACTTTTCGACCGCTACACGCCTCACTATTTCTCCGCCATTTATACCACACGCTTCTGATGGCAGGATGGACCGAAATGATGCCTTTTGCATGAGTGGGCCAAGAAATATCATGACCACAGTGATCACAACGCACACGCGCAAACCCGTTGTGCGGAATCCCGCAGTCAAGGTACCGCAACATCACCTGCCCGACATAGGGACGATAAAATCCGTATCTGCGCTCAAACCGGTCTTCGCAGACCTGCTCGAATATTTTAAAACGATTCTCCACGCACTGGTAATAGGGCGAGTTTTGAAGATTGTGTTGTCGATAAACCGATTCCGGCATCGGTACGGCACCTTTCTGAAAACGGGAGTTTTCAACATATCCTCAGGCAATAACCGTGCCGGAAGCAAAGATTCCACCAAAGCCACCTGATGTTATTTATAAGCAAAAGCAGACCACAATTTAGAGCTAAAAAACGCTTGAAATAGGCTTAACATTTATTTATTCGTGAAAATTATGACAGGCCAGATATCTCCTGAAAAAAGAAGTTGGGTAATGAACAGGGTCAAAGGAATCGACACTAAACCGTGAAAACAACAGGGTCAGGTCTTGAAACTTGACAAATTTTTACGAAAGGTGTTATATTGAAGCCATCTTAAACCCTCAGCAAACAATTTCAGAGGAATGCTTATGGCCCGCCCGCTGCGAATTACCTACACTACTCCATTTTATCATGTTACTTCCTGAGGTAATGAGGGAAGAAATCTATTCAAGAGGAAGTTCGATAGGGGGGGGAAACTCTAGATCATATGGGTTAGGGGTCAAAATATTGAAATATTCATTAAAAATGTCAAGTTTCAAGACCTGACCCTGTTGTTTTGTGGGAGCTAGGATCACGATGATAAGACTGGCTACAGAGCTGCTCACACCGAGGCAATAGGTGCTGTGAGTCACCTCAACACCCTGACTCCAGTATTGTTTGAAAAACAAAGGGAAGAATCCAGCCATGACTGTGGTCGCAAAGGCCGAGTTGGCCCAGTCGTACATGGTCCAGTAATAGGTGGCTCTGCGTTGGTTGGTCTGCATCTCGGTGTTTTCTGCCTGTCGGCAGTTGGGGTCAGCGAATCGAGCACTGTATATTAGCGTGTCTCCCCCGAGAAGGGCGAAGATAAAGAGTAGTGAGGTTTTTCGGGGAAGATCAACAACCGCGACCGGAATATTAAGCCATAAACGAAAGGACACGGTGCGAGGCTGGCGAATACAACCCAGGGTCGCCCGGGGATATATCCGCCGACTGGCCTGGCACATCCTAGGGATCCCACCTCATAATCGACGCTGAAGGACCGTGCATCAATTGTGACGTCGGTCTATATAGTGTTCGGATCCGGGAGAGATTTCATGACGAACTATCACATGTCACCAGAAGAGTTTCGGGCCAATGGGCATGCGCTGATTGATTGGATCGCGCGCTACATGGAGAACGTCGAGCAGTACCCAGTCATGTCAACGGTCGAGCCCGGCACCATCCGAAAAAAGATGCCAGATACAGCACCAGAACAGCCCGAGTCCTTCAAAGCACTGCTGGACGACCTGGACAACGTCGTGATACCGGGCGTGACACACTGGCAGTCGCCGAACTGGTTTGCCTATTTCCCCGCGAACTCTTCTCCACCAGCAGTACTTGGTGAACTGGCTGCAGCGGGCCTGGCTGTCCAGGGAATGCTCTGGTCGACCAGTCCAGCCGCTACAGAAATCGAGTCTGCTGTGCTGGATTGGCTGGTTGATCTCATGGCATTACCCCAAAGCTGGAAAATGTCAGGACGCGGCGGTGGCGTCATTCAAATGTCCGCTTCGGATTCGACACATACCGCACTGGTGGTAGCCCGCGAGCGCCACGATGAGCCCGTCGACCGGCTTGTGGTGTACGCCTCCACTCAGGCCCATTCATCAATCGAAAAGGGTGCCCGGGTGGCCGGGTATAAACACGTCAGGCTGGTTGATGTCGACGGAAAGCTTGCCCTGAACACAACCGCACTGGCGCAGGCGATAGAGCAAGACGTTGCCTCGGGTTTGACGCCCGTTTTTGTAGTGTCCGCCTTGGGAACAACGGGCACTGGCGCAGTAGATCCCATAGATGCGATTGGAGAGCTGGCTAGGCGTTACGGAATGTGGCATCACGTGGATGCGGCCTGGGCAGGTAATGCCATGATCTGTGCAGAACACCGTTTCCACCAGGGTACACTCAAGAACGTCGACAGTTACACCTTCAACCCCCACAAATGGCTGTTTACGAATTTCGACTGCAACGTGTTCTGGGTCGCCGATCGCAAACCGTTACTGGATGCGTTGAGTATCCTGCCGCCCTATCTTCGAAATAGAGCGTCTGATTCCGGGCAGGTTGTCGACTATCGCGACTGGCACGTGCCCCTGGGACGTCGGTTTCGAGCACTCAAACTGTGGTGGGTATTACGCAGCTACGGTGCGGAAGGACTCCGTCATCACATTCGTGAGCATATCCGTATGGCAAAAGAGTTGACACAGCGTTTAGAGGACGATGATCGTTTCAGGCTGGTTGCAGCAACAGATTTCGCACTGGTCAGTTTCAGCCATGTTGACGGCGATGCAGCCACTCAGGGCATTGCTGACGCGATCAATCTTTCTGGCGGGGCGATGGTCACGACTTCACGAATCAATGATCAGACTTTCGTGCGTGTCTCGATCGGCCAAACACGAACCGAGCAGCGCCATGTCGATGAACTGTGGAAGATGATTTGTGACTTTGCCTGAATAACAGGGTACATCTTGTGAAGGTTTGGCGCTCTAGTGAAAACAACAGGGTCAGGTCTTGGAACTTGACAGGCATCACGACAAGAGACCATAGGATTCGTTATAATTTTAGCTACACATAAAAAGGATCAAACATGGCTCGTCCCTTGAGAATAAGCTATCCGGGAACATTTTATCATGTTACTTCCTGAGGTAATGAGGGAAGGAATCTATTCAAGAGGAAGTGCGACAGGAAGGAAAAAACTCGAGATCATATAGGTTAGAGGTCAGAATATTGAAATATTCATTAAAAATGTCAAGATTCAAGACCTGACCCTGTTGTTTTCGTTGGAACTTGCAAAGTCAAGGCTCGGTGAGTTTGTCCAACGCTCGGAGTGGGTCGTGTCCGACTTCAGAGCGAAGCCCACAACGGTTATCAGACCGGACTCATTCGACGTCGTGATCGGTGGTCCTAAGACAAATGCCACATGGCAGGGCGGTGTACCGAAAGACCGGAAACAATTTTATTGAGAGAACAATATGGGAAAAATGAGACTGATTAACAGACGAGTCTTCTGTAAATTTCTGATTGGCACCATAGTTGCTCCCAGATTGCATGCCGGGCAAAATCAACCTTTGCAAATCACTCAAGGAAGAAAACAGTTAATTCAAAAGGAAGGAAACGACATTTTAGTATTGTATTACTCACTAAGGGGGATACCGAGATAATGGCCAATCGACATTTCAGCTACTGCTGCATGATACAGATAAGAACATTCTCTTTGATAGCCACGGCCATTTACCCAAGCCATTCGGTTGGAGGCTAATTCGGGGCTAAGCCGTAAATTGTTGCCCCTGACGGGAGTGGCCTTCATCGTGTTTATGGATGGACACAAATACAGATATTTAAGGAGGTATGACGAATGGATTCAACGGGTAAGGTCGCTGTTGGCATAGGGGCAGGATCAGGCATTGGCAAGCAGACAGCACTTGCCCTGTTGGAAAGCGGCTATTCTGTTTCCCTTGCTGGATGTCGATTGAAGCTTTTAGAAACGACCGCCAGGGAGGCAGGAGCAGATAATTCAAGTGCGTTGGTTGTGCCCACGGATGTAACGAAACCTAACTCGGTGCGAGATTTGTTCGCCAAGACGAAGGACATTTTTGGCAGGCTCGACCTTTTATTTAACAATGCGGGTACCGGTGCCACCCATTCCTTTGGAAGACATGTCCTGCGAGCAATGGAAAACCGTCGTTGACACCAACCTGACCGGTGCATTTTTGTGCACACAGGAAGCGTTTAGGATAATGAAAAGTCAGCACCCCCGGGGTGGGCGCATTATCAATAACGGTTCCATCTCTGCACACACACCGCGCCTTGATTCTGCGCCCTACACGGCTACCAAACATGCAATCACAGGTCTTACAAAGTCGACCTCACTCGATGGCCGCAAGTACGATATTGCCTGCGGTCAAATCGACATTGGAAACGCAGCCACGGAGATGACAAAAAGTATGAAAGCAGGCGTTCCGCAGGCCGATGGTTCCATCGCGGTTGAGCCGACAATGGATTTGGATCATGTTGCAAGTGCCGTGGTGTATATGGCGAGCCTTCCGCTAGAGGCCAACGTCCAATTCCTAACAATCATAGCGACTAAAATGCCTTACATCGAGCGGGGATGAAAAGCGCCCAACCGCCTGGATCAACTAAGGCGGCAAAATTCGTGTGTCCTTCAAGGCAGGAGCTCGCAGGGCTATTTGTTCTATATTTTAAAATACAGCCGTTTATATCGGTAAAGTCTATTATTACTCGAAAAGAGAGAGTGAAAAATGGATATTATGCAAATCTGCTGATTTTCATGTTCTGGTAAAGATAAAAAAACAGGTTAATCCGATCGTTAGATTTAAAGAAAAAATAAATGCCATACTGACTTGGATTGTTGGGACAAGAGCATTAAAGGCATCAAAGGAATTTACAAAACTTGTTCCCAGTATAATAGTGGTTACCGGATATGGCTTGTCATTTTACTTCATGACCCTGGTGCTGCGGACTATACCTATAGGAATCACGCATGCGGTTTGGTCTGGCACCGGTATTGTTTTAATTGTGGTTGCCGGTACAATTATTTATAAGCAAATCCCCGATATACCGGCGATCATCGGTATGGTGTTGATTATATTGGGAGTGGCTGTTATTCATTTTTTTATAAAAAAACCGTTCATCATTAAATTTGATGAACTCGTAAAAAGATCATATTGCTCTCTAAATGACCATTTTGGGGCGTTTAGATAGGTGATACTAAATTTCAAGAACTCATCGTAACCTCCTCACACAGCTTGAAATGCTTAACGTACCACCTATCAAAACGCTTTATCCTAAAATGCTCAAAGTCGTTCGCAAATGACTTTTTACGAGACTGTCAAATTTGACAAATCAAATTAACTCGAACTGCAAATTCCACTGCACTGCATTTGTAGTCGTTTATTTGCATTGTTGGACCGACGGAAAATCAACTATGCACATCTATAAGATCGACCAATGGAGGCATCCTCACCGGTTCAATATTGTCAATAGAATCGGTGAGAGAAACACGAACCGAGTGATTGCTTTGACCGCAGTCACAATGGTTGTGGAAATTGTTGCGGGTCTGGCTTACGGGTCCATGGCCCTGCTGGCAGATGGCTGGCATATGGCTACGCATGTCGCAGCACTTGCCATCACCGTCATGGCATACCGATATGCAAAAATCCATTCTGAAGACCCGAGCTTCAGTTTCGGTACAGGTAAAGTCGTTGTCCTTGGCGGTTTCGCCAGTGCCGTTGCCCTTGCCGTGGTCGCCTTGCTGATGGCCATTGAGTCAATTCAAAGACTCCTTGATCCCCGTGCCATCCAATTTAATCAGGCAATTTTTGTCGCTTTCATTGGTTTTGCCGTAAATATCATAAGCGCTTTTCTTTTGCATTCACGAGCGCATAAACATGTCTCGAATGAGCCGCACCACAATATCGACCACAATCTTAAAGCCGCTTATTTTCACGTTATGGCCGATGCATTAACTTCTTTCCTTGCAATCATCGCCTTGTTTTCCGGTAAGCTCTATGGGTTGAACTGGATGGACTCGATTATGGGGATTGTCGGAGGCGTTTTTATCGCAAGATGGTCTTTGGGTTTGCTAAAGGACACTTCATCAATTCTGCTGGATCGCAATACAGATCCGGAAATTGTGAGGCGGATCCGATCCATTGTAGAATCAGATTCCGATAATCGTATTTCAGATCTGCACATATGGTCCCTCGGCTCAAACAGACATGCCGCAATCATTTCCATTGTCACTCATTTTCCCAAGCCGGTCGAACATTATAAGAACTTGCTCGCAGAATACAGTGAATTGGCCCATGTAACCGTGGAGACCCATCACTGCATGGATGAACCCTGTTTAGATTTTAAAGAAGAAAAAAACAGCTGACCCGCCGCTTGAGCGGACCTTCAGTGGGCAACGCTTACAGACCGACGCGGGTTGCTGCTGGTTTGTGTGATGCAATGTGGAGTCGCGGCCCTATGAATGAGTGGGATGTTGATGCCGGAGTGCTGCAAGGATGTGACAATGTTTCTTTCTACACTGTGGCACTTGCCACATCCATCCTAATATTTACATTTTTCAGCAAATTTGAAACGATTTACAAAATTAAAAATGTTCCGCCCTATTTATTCTTAACCGGTTTTATAAGCGCATTTATCGGTTTGGGTATAACTTTTCTTATTCCAAAAATTGGAGCAAGAAAACTGTTCATACTCTCAATAGCCGGCCAAATAGTAATGGCAATTATTGCAAGTCATTTCGGCACATTAAAATCTCCACAAGACCCAATAACATTTAGAAAAATTATTGGTGCCATTCTTTTGTTTTCCGAAGCTTAAGTTTCTGTTATTTTAGCAACAGGCGGACCGTCGTCGAATCGAAGGTGTAAAACTTGTTCGAGAAGTTGGGAGAATCAAAGTGGATTTTAAACCGATCAACCTACAAGAAAAATTAGGCAAATTTACTGATCACTGGTCACCCAAAATCATAGCCCAAATTAACGATTATCATTTGAGGATAGTGAAACTTCAAGGCGACTTCGTTTGGCACATGCATGATGATACGGATGAAATGTTTCTAGCGATTGATGGAGAGATGGAAATCGTGTTCCGTGACGGGAAGGTTGTTCTGAAGCCGGGAGAGTTGTTTGTTGTTCCAAAAGGGGTCGAGCACAAGCCTTTCGCCAAAAATGAATGTAATGTTTTGCTTTTCGAACCTGCAGGTACGATTAATACCGGTGATGTCTGCGGCGAAATGACTGCAGAGGAAGATATTTGGATATGAAGCTTCAGAATTCTGCTCGCTTCCAAATGACGCCGTTATACCGCTTATGAAGGGGGGAATTATCTAGTATGATATTAGAACGCATCAAAGAAGGCATTATCATAGGTGACGGGGGGATCATATTTGAGTTGGAACGGAGAGGTTAGGTAAGCGCAGGTCCTTTTACCCCGGAAGCGGTTATAGAACATCCTGAAGCTGTCAAGCAACTTCAGACGGATTTTGCTCGCGCAGGTGCCGACGTTCTTCAGGCATGTGCCTATTATGCCCATAAAGAAAAAATAGAAGGATATCGACATGGAAAGCGCATTGGAGGATATCAATAAAAATACCGTTCTAATTGCAAGGGAAATTGCCGATGAATATGGCATTATGGCGGCTGGCAACCTATGTAACACGTGGGTTTATGATCTACAAGATGCTTCCACGCATACAGAGACAAGAGAGCGGTTTGAAGCGCAGATTCAGTACCAGACAGATTATGGAACAGATTTTTTTATTGCTGAAACGGTCGTATATCTCGGAGAGGCAAAAATTGCCCTGGAAGCAATAAAAACTACAGGCAAACCTTTCATAATAACGCTCGGTTCGAAAAGGGATACTGTCACTTTGGACGGAATAAGAATGGAAGAAGCTTTTAAAGTGCTGGAAGATTCAGGAGCAGATATTGTTGGTTTAAACTGTTTCAGAGATCCTGAGAGGATGCTGCCGCTTGCCCAAAGTGTAAGAAAAAATGTTTCCTGTTATGTCGCAACCCAGCCGGTGGCATTCAGATGCACGGATGACAAACCGTACTTCCAGATTCAGGAATCCGAAGGTCAGCTAGCCTTTCCAACAGCGCTTGATCCCTTTCTTCTGACAGGAAAAGAAATGCCATCCTATGCGATACAGGCAGAAGAGATGGGAATGAATTATATAGGTTCCTGCTGCGGTACCACTCCCCATCACATCCGGGCCATGTCCGAGGCTTTGGGGAGAACCGTACCGAACAGCAAATACTCTCCCGAGATTCATCTTCATACCATTATCGGAGATGAAGAGCATATAAAAGAGAAAGATGAGCGCATATTATATGAACAACGCTATGGAAAAACATAGATTTAATTTTTCAACCAGAACAGATAAAAGACCACGGGGTTTGTATGATGATTAAAGACACCGAAAAGAATTGCCGTATGTCGGCGCTGCTCCCGAACACGGGGGCTTCCGATCGCTGTCGTTCTTACGGACACGCGTACTTGAGAGCTTGGCTGGTAGTTGAGCAAAAGGTCGGAACATGAAATGGCATAGCTTGAGCAAAAAAGTTTTGGGTGGTAAGGTCATAGAGCGCGGGGAGGCACGGGCTCTGCTGGAATCTTCCGACGATGAATTGTTCGAGGTTCTACAGGCCTCCTTTGAAGTCCGTCGTCATTACTTCGGTCGGGATGTTCGCCTACACGTTATTCGTAATGTGAAGAGCGGTAATTGTAGCGAGGATTGCGGCTTTTGCAGTCAAGCTGCTAAGACAAACAGCAGGATCCCGCGTTACACGGTGCAGACTGTGGAAGAGATAGTCGAGGGAGCGCGTGAGGCACACCGCATGAAGGCAGTGCGGTATTGTATAGTTGCCAGCGGTCGTACCACGCCGGCTGAAGAGATAAAGCTGATTTGTGAAGCTGTCCAACAGATTAAACGGGAAATCCCGATCATGACTTGCACATCCCTTGGCCTAATTGGCCTCAAAGAAGCCGAACAGCTCAAAAAAGCCGGGTTGGATCGTTACAACCACAATCTTGAGACTTCAGAGCGGTTTTTTCCTTCAATCTGCACCACCCATCGATACGTGGACCGATTGAGTACTGCGAAAGCGTTGAAAAAAGCGGGCTTAGAACTATGTTGCGGCGGAATCATCGGTCAGGGTGAATCGTTGGAGGACAGGATCGATCTCGCCTTTGCCCTGCGTGAATTGAAAGCCGATTCTATCCCCTTGAACTTCCTCGACCCGAGGCCGGGAAGCAGGTTTGAAACTTGCAAACGTATTCAACCTGCAGAGGCTCTCCGTAGCCTGGCGATGTTCAGGCTCGTCAATCCCGACCATGAAATCCGGGCTGCCGGCGGCAGAGAAGCATGCCTGGGCGCCATGCAGGTTCTTGCACTGTTTGTGGCTGATTCGATGTTCACCATAGGCTATTTAACTACTGAAGGGCAAGGATATCAGACAGATATCGCAATGATACAGGCAGCAGGGTTTCGGGTAACAGACGTGACAGACGTCGGTTGAAGATTGGAAAAACTATGAGGCAATTTTTCAAAGAAAGTCCGAGGCAAAATAAAAGCAGCCGATTTAAATACTGTCCACAGTGTGGTTCTTCTTTAACAACGAATCATAGAAAAGCTGAAAACAAAATAAAATGCAACAATTGTGATTTTATCCAATACAGTAATCCACTACCCTGCGTGAGTGTTATTATTAAGGATGACGATGGGCGCGTTCTTATCGGTAGGCGCATAACAGGGAAAAAGTTATGGTGCTTGCCCTGTGGATTTGTTGAAGCTGGTGAAAACTTTCTGAATGCAGGACACAGAGAAGTTAAAGAAGAGACCGGCCTAGAGGTCCGGTTTGAACGGATAGTGAACGTCGTTTCCAATGAATTCTCATCTTTTGAAAGTATTGTGATCGTGCTGGAAGCAAAAATAATTGGCGGGTCTCCAACTGCCGGTGATGATATCACGGAACTGAAATGGATACAGAGCCAGGATTGTTTTGAAGAATTCGAGTTCACAGCAGATAAACACATAACCGAAAAACACTTCTCCGGGCATTTATCGGGAATTTTGATCGACCGACGTTACGAAACAAAAGGTATCTGAAACACAAGGTGGAGAATATGAATTGTCTTTTGATGAAAGACCAAAGTTGAAATGGGAGGCATCGTACCTTGCTGATTGAAAAATTTATTAAAAAAGGCAACAAATTTTTAGGCTGTAAATATCCAATCATGTGCGGTGCCATGACGTGGGTTAGTGATCCCAACTTGGTCAGTGCTGTCGGTAACGCTGGAGGCTTTGGGCTTTTAGCAGGTGGGAACGCACCGGTAGAGGTTTTGGAAAAGGAAATAATTGCAACCGGAAAAATGAGTGGTCATCCATTTGGAGTAAACCTTATCACCCTCGCGCCAGGTTATGAAAGTCAGTTGGATCTGGTCTGCAAAATGAATTGTAAAGTTGTGGCATTTGCAGGAGGTATTCCGAAAAAAAGAGCAATTCATCGGGTCAAAGAATCCGGAGCGAATGCGATTTGTTTTGCCCCGACTGCACCGGTTGCACTCAAACTGATTGAACGCGGGGCAGACGCACTGATTCTCGAAGGTTCAGAAGCCGGTGGCCACATCGGGCCGGTTGCATTGTCCATATTGATCCAACAAATCCTTTTTCAAGTCGACAGTGTTCCTATCTTTATCGCCGGCGGTATTGCGACCGGACGCATGATGGCGTCTGTTTTGATGATGGGAGCGGCAGGGATTCAGATGGGAACTCGTTTTGTAATGTCAGAAGAGTGTATTGCGCATCCAAAGTTCAAGGAAGTTTTCCGAAAGGCGAATGCCCGCGATGCAGTTGCAACGCCACATTTTGATAGTCGACTTTCTGCCATCCCTGTCCGAGCGTTGAAAAACGAAGGAACAATTGAATTCGCTAAGCTCCAACTTGAATTGTTGAATAGATTGGATAACCAGCTCATCGATCGCCAAAAAGCCCAGTTTGAAGTGGAGGAGTTCTGGGTCGGTGCACTACGCAAAGCAGTTATTGACGGAGATGTCAGTAAAGGTTCCCTAATGGCAGGACAGTCTGTGGGGTTGGTTGATGAAATCCAATCTCTCAAACAAATCATTGATGAAATGATTGAGGATGCAGAGTCAGAGCTGCAGCGACTGAAAAGCATTTTGGTGGATAAATAGGGCGAATAAGAAGCTCCGGTGAATTGCGCTCAATTTTGCAGACAGTAAAGGGAGGATCATTTGGATCACGGTTGACAATCGATCATACATTTTTTACTCTATTGCTGACTTAAGTCAATAAATTGCTCCTAATTGTACTGTTAAAGACCGGTGGGCTTCACAAAAATTAGCTTTTGTGAGCATCACGCGCATTTTCTGTTCCGGATAGAAATTTCTGATGTTTTCACCAACCGGATCGGTGAAATAGACCCTGCCCGTTCAATCTCTTTTCTCAATGCCTTGGGCATCACTAAAGGAACCAAGGTCAAAATCGTTTCCAGAAGAGGCTATACGATCTTCACCCGGTATTTGAATTTTGGTTGTCCGAAGCCGCTTGGGACTTGTTGTCGCATCATTGCAATACAATATGTTGTAACTCATCTCCAGTGCCTACACAACCCTGTTTTTCCGGTGATCTGTTTTCAAAAAGCGATTTCTTATCCTTTTATCCTTTGCCAAGGCATTGAGAAAGGGCTCGATCCTCCTGACTCCGGAGGTTGAAGATATCCTGCTTACCTATGGTTGGCCTGGAAACGTACGCGAGGTTCGTAACATGATGGAGCATGCGGTGATCCTTTGCGAAGGGAGCGAAGTTACGGTTTATCAGCTGCCGGGGGAGATCCAATCATCGGATTTTGTGCGTGAGCAGACAAATAAGGGTTTCGGGACCGGCCCCCCCTTGCTGAAATGGAGTGTCAATATATATTACACGTTGTACGCAACAGTGAAGGCAACCTGTCGAAGGCTGCCCGGACTCTCGGAATATCCAGAAATACACTCAAGGCCAAACTCCGCAAACCGAAGAATGCGCCTTCAGATGCTTCCGTGATATAACCCACCATTACCCAGTGATTGGTTTTCACCGTAAAGTCCCAGAATACACAGAGGTCTTTTTTTTGTGATATCTGGTCAGAAATTGATCGGCAATTGTAACACTTTGAAAATTCATCTGTTATTCTCGCAAACCACAGAGTTTCCTGGTCTTGTTATCAATTTCTGACCAATTATCATTCACTTCCAAGGCCTAAGCCCCATCAAGTCGATAAGGTTTATCTGTTAGGGAGTGATAGCCCAGACCCGTGGGTGAACATCAGTGGAACCTTCACCCGAAAAATGAAAGCTATCTCCCAGCATACTAGTCAGATTAAAAATATTACTGAAATAGAAAAGTAAATTGGTGGTTGGAATAGTCATTTGGGTAAAAGCAATGGCCATACCTTCTCGCTAACCGCCAACACCTCCGTCCGGTGGAAGTGGCCGGGCCCGATATAACAGCTTACCGGGCACTGCTTTATGAGGGAGGTGCATCATGAGCGAGAAAGACAAACCAACCGTTTTGCTGGAATACTATCTTAAGAAATTAAGGCTTCCCACCATTCCCAGAGAATATGCCCCTATGGCTTCAGTTTGCCCAAAAGATCGGGTTGCCTTCCCGACCTATCTGCTTCCCCTGACCGCAAGAGAGTTGCGGAACCGGGAAAAACGCGCCGCCGAAAGACGGGTCAAGGATGCTAACTTTCCTGTGTTGAAGACCATCGATACATTCGATTTTAAGGCCCAACCTTCCATCAACGAGCAACTGGTTCGAGAGTTGATGCAGGGCGAATACATCGATAAAAGGAAAAACGTTTCGCTTATCGGAAACTCCGGAACCGGTTAAACCCATCTGGCTAGCGCTTGAGCTTTTTCGGCCTGTGCCCACGGCCGAAAAGTACGCTTTCATACCGTCACCGGACTGATTACCGCGTTAGTGGAATGTCGGGAAGAAAGACAGATGCAACGGCTGCAAAAACAACTGCAGCGGCTTTACCTGCTCGTTCTGGATGAGCTGGGATATGTTCCCTTTTCCAAAGCAGGGTCCGAACAGCTCTTCGAGGTGATTAACCGGGCCTGTGAACAGCACAGCCTCATGGTGACTTCGAACCTGCCTTTTGAGCAATGGACAGAAATTTTGGCTCAGAGCGCCTCACCGGTGCCCCTTTGGACAGGCTCACTCACAGGTGTCACATACTGGAGGCGAATGGCGAAAGCTACCGGCTACGCCGAGTTAAAAAACGATCTGAACACCGATCGCCACAAAAACAGGTTCCAAAACAAAAATACTCTTAAAATTAAAGAAAGAAGGTTCTTGACAATTAATAGTCAGATCGTTTATTCATGAATCAGGTGTCACACTATTCGACCGCCACCCGTCTCATTTTTCCTCCGCCCTTTACAACGGAATGGAACCTGTGCGAGTAAATTTCAATAATGGTAATCCTGTTATTGTCCCCCAGGGCCAGCTCCAAAATAAAAGAGGCCGGTACTATTTCGACGAGGCGATTACTCTAAATGAAGGAGAGATATTTATATCACCATTTGATCTAAATGTTGAGCATGGAGCAATTGAACAACCACAGAAACCAATGATTCGTTTCGCAACACCTGTCTTTGATCAATGGGCGGGAAGCGTGGGATAATGCTGGTGATATCTTTCAGATGAGTCAGCTCAACCGGGAGGCAGACACGGCAATATTGGCAACCGCGATGCTTGCACCGATATAAGCGAATTCGGGCTGCTCGGTCACTTGCGTGAAATGGCAGCGGGCAGCGGCTTCGGCACACGCGTTCACTGGAATGCTGTGCCGGTATTAGACGCGGTCTGGGAAATGGTGAGGCAAGATTGCATTCCGGATGGAACGCAGAACAATCTGGACTATCTGACGGGCTTTGTGGAATGGGGCGAGAATGTGCCCGAGGAGGCGCAAATCGTGCTGTGTGATGCGCAGACATCCGGGCGTCCTGTTGATGGCTGTGCCGCCGGATAAAGTCGCTGCACTGCAGGCGGCGTTGGCGCAAACGCCGTCACCGGGCGAAGTGATTGGGGAGATCATACCTGCACCAGGAGGACAGATTTAGGTGATAGCGTGAAACATGGAATTACGTATTAGGACATTCTAGGAGGCAAAACATGACTGAGACACCGAAAAACTACCTGTTCGTCATCAACGACGGACCCTACGGGAACGAGCGCCCGTATAACGCGCTACGCATGGCGCTCGAATTGGTCAAGCGCCCGCAGACCAGCGTGCGCATGTTCCTGATTGGCGATGGGGTCAGCTGCGCCATCGCCAATCAACGGACGCCCGATGGCTATTACAACATCGGGCGCATGCTGCACTCAATCGCCCGCCGGGGCGAAGTGGCCACTTGAGGGACGTGTGCGAAGGCCCGTGGATTCGGGCCTGAAATGGCAGTCGAAGAGTTGATTATCGAGAACGTGCAGCACGGCAGCATGGACCTTCTCGGCGAGTGGACGCTGGCGGCCGATAAGGTACTGGTCTTCTGAAACACAGCGATGGGCGCTGTCACGGCAATAGAAAATCACACTCGAGTATGTGGACGATCGAGCTAGGTAGGCCGCCGACGGCTGTGGATGGCCACACCTGGGACCGCTGCGCGCCTAGATGTGACGCGTGGTATGCAACTGCGGCGGCGACTGCCTGCCCTCATGCGGCCATCGCCATGGGGAACGTTTACCCGACAAGTAATCACGTTGCTTGGAAATAGAATAGAGGCAAACGCGCCGGAAAACTCAAAACGCGTACTTGCGCTGACAGGTGAAACCATTAACCAACTGAAGAAACCTAAAGGAGAGAAACGATGACTGGCAAGACAATTCTTGTTCTGGGCGGCGGCGTGGGCGGCATCGTCACCGCCAACCAGTTGCGCCGAAAACTGGGCGCGCAGCATCGTATCATCGTGGTGGAAGACCATGGCGAATACGTCTTCACCCCTTCTCTGCTGTGGGTGATGGTCGGCTGGCGGCAGCCGCAGCAAATCACCAAAGACCGGCGGCGTCTGCTGCGCCCCGATGTGGAACTGGTCGCAGCGGAGGCGCAAGAAATCGACTTGGACGGCACGCGCGTGCGCAGCAGCAACGGCGACCTGAACTACGATTATTTGGTGGTTGCGCTGGGCGCGGACCACTCGCCTGCAGCCATGCCCGGTTTCGGCGAGGCGGCCCACACGCCCTTTAATCTGGAAGGTGCTTCCGAGCTGTGGTCGGCGCTGCAGGAGTTCGAGGGCGGCCGGGTAGCAGTGCTGGTCTCCGACGTGCCCTACAAGTGCCCGGCGGCGCCCTATGAGATCGCGCTGCTGTTGGACGACCATTTGCGGCAGCGCGGCATCCGCGAGAAATGCGAGCTGCAAGTCTATACCCCGGAACCGCTGCCCATGGGCGTGGCCGGCCCCGCGATGGGGCACGCGGTGATCAGCATACTGGAGTCAAAACAGATCCACTTCAACCCACAGTTGCAGCCGACGCGCATCGACACGGAGCGCAAAGAATTGCTTTTTGCCAACCGCGACGCGGCGCCCTTTGACTTCCTGGCCGCCACGCCACCGCACCGTGCGCCGCCCGTAGTACAGGAATCGCCTCTGGCAAACGAGGCCGGCTGGGTACCCGTTGACAGGCGCACGCTGCAAACCGGCGCCGAGAACGTCTACGCCATCGGCGATGTTACGCACGTCACACTGGCGAACGGCAAGCCGCTGCCCAAAGCGGGCGTCTTCGCCGACGGTCAGGCGCACACTGTTGCCCGCCGCATTGCTACCGAGATTCAAGGTGCGGGCGTGCTGGCTGAATATGACGGACTGGGTTTTTGCTGGATCGAGACTGGCAATGGCTCGGCCGGCTTCGCCAGTGGCCAGTTCTACGCCGAGCCGGAACCGCTGGTGCCGCTGCTGCGCTCGGGGCGCATGTGGCACTGGGGGAAAATCCTTTTCGAGAAATACTGGCTGGGAGAAGGCGTGACGCGTGGGGTTTCGCACCTGGGACTGAATCTGGCGGGAAAGGTGTTCGGTGTCCCGGTAGGACTATAATGGCTGAGGTCGATGTCCGAATACACTGATTGGATCCTGTGGGAAATCCGTATCGCACGCCTGACGCTCAACCGCGCGCAGCAGCACAGCACGCTGCGCCGGGAATTCAGCAACTGCACGAAATCACGCGCCGCCTGTGAGACTGCAACGACATCTCTCTTCCGAAGTCGATGTGCGCGTCATCGGCGAACTGGTCGGACAGCAGGCCCGCGCCTTCCACGAAAACCTGCACAACTCGCAGAACTGCCTGGATGAATTCGAACAATTGAAGAAAGCGACCATCGCCCGGCTGCACGGATATTGCCTCCGCAACGGCCTTCTGCTCGCGCTGTGTTGCGATTAAAGTTATTTTCAAAGGTAAAAATTTTATTAGTCGAATCTGATTCAAACGATAATATACTAAACAAGATAAATGGATATAAATCAACTCATCCAAATCTGGTAGTTATTTCGTTGGGAAGTTTAGTCTTAAAACACCCTGCATTTTCAATAAAATGTCATAGAATCACAGAGGCAGGAAATGTATTTTTTTTGAAATTGTTGAAAATTTAAAAGACGAATACCAATATCTTTTAGTAATTGATATGGATGATATTTGCGCTCATAAAATTAAAGATGAATCAATACTTGCAAATTTTAAATATGACAATTAGGACTTAATAATTGTGAATCAATCTGATAATTATTACGACATATGGGGATTAAGACATGATGAATGGATGCCATATAATTGTTGGAAAATGGTTGAAAAAAGACCTTCATTTATTTCTCGCGATGATGCAATAAACCTCCATGTTCGTTCTAAACAAATTCATATAGATGAGAACCACCCCTTAATAAAAGTTAAATCATCCTTTGGAGGTATGGGATTTATAAAAATTGATAGCATCAAAGGAGCAAGGTCACAAGGACAAAGGAATAGTGATGGAAGAGAAACTTGTGATTGGATTTCTTTTTGCGGAAGGTTAAACGAAGGAAATGCTGATATTTTGATCAATCCCAAGTTTATAACAAACCCAAAGATATAATAATGAAGCATTGTTCGGATACCATAAAACGACCTCCGGGTCTCAGGACCCTGTAGGTTTCCTCGAACACCCTTTTCTTGTCCGGAGAAAAGTCGATAACACAGTTGGAGATGACCACATCCACGGAGTTATCGGCCGCAGGGAGATTTTCGATCTCGCAAGTTAACAAAATCTGTCATCGAAATTGTGGTCTGCTTCTGCTTATAAACAACATTTGGTGGCTTTCTTGGAATCTTTGCTTGCGGCATGGTTATTGCCTGAGGATATGCTGAAGACTCATCTCCAGTGGCTACACAACTCTGTTTTTCCATTGATCTGTTTTCAAAAAGCGAATTCTTATTATTCAGATGAGGATATTTACAGGACCATTGCTCGAGGTGTTAGAGGACCGGCAATGCTGCCCTGGTTTAGTCTTGGCAAAGAAGAGAAGAGGGCAGTCACATATTATATTAAAACCTTTAATGAGCGTTTTACAGAAGAAGACCCTGAAGCCCCTGTCGTAACCCCCGGGATAAGCGCTTCTCATTCAACTTTGGCAATCTGGGGACAACAGCTTTATAAAGAGGCCAAGTGCTTTGGGGGCCATGGCAAGGAAGGCCGCGGTGATGGCCGCAAGGCCGATGAACTCAAGGATGGCTGGGGGTATCCGATTCGTCCAAGAGATTTTACTTCTGAATCCTTTAAGCGTGGCTCCGGCATAAAGGATATCTTTCTCAAGGTGGCTACAGAACTTGACGGACCACCTATGGCTTCACATGGTGACAGCATGCCGGATAGGGATATATTGTCCCTTGCTTCTTATGTAAAATCTCTCTCAAGGGAACGCCCTGGATACCTGAGAGGGGTGATGGGGATGATCCCTATGACTCGCGATGAGCGTGTAGGTATGATGACTTATCTTCATTCAGGCATGAATGGCGGGATGATGGGCTGCAGGATGATGCGTTAAAGAAGGTTTAAAACTCAATCCTTCTATGAATCCATAAGCTTTCTGGCTAATGACTTCATCTCATCACTATCCCACTCTCTGTAACCCATTGCGACGCCTCTTAGATCCCCGAAAAACTGGGCGCATTGGCCGGCGAACTCCGGCGCTTGTGAGGGCTGGAGATCGGGTGCAGCACGGGTCGGTTTGGGCGGGGTAGATATTACCCAAGATTGATAGCGTGTATCGGTATGACCTGTAAAATAGGCAGTTTGGCTTTTTACAAAACCGGCTTATTGGATTGTTTTTTGGCGGAGAGAGAGGGATTCGAACCCTCGAAGGAAGTTTCCCCCCTTACTCGCTTAGCAGGCGAGCGCCTTCAGCCAGCTCGGCCATCTCTCCGCTGTCATTGATGGCGGAGGGAGTAGGATTCGAACCCACGGAGCTATTCACTCAACGGTTTTCAAGACCGTCGCCTTAAACCACTCGGCCATCCCTCCGAACATGTAAAAACTATTGTAATTAACATTTGAATCTGTTATAATCAATATATTTTTAAGTCTAGGGCGGACGGAAAATCGCCCATGGAAAAATATATGACTGTCCGGCTCATCACATTAAGTAAGATTTAAAGGAGATAAAGCATGAAGCAAAAATATTTAATTTTTAAAAACTCTGAAAAAAACAAGCTGATCATACGTGAGTTCGCCGAACTTAATAAAGAAAAATTTACCCTCCTTTGCGAAGAGGCATATGATGACGAGATGATTGAGGTCGCAATCGAAAAAGGGGTAAATACCCTGATTTCTAAATTGAGGACTCAAAATATGTATCCGATCGGTCACTATGCAAAAAAAATAGCCGAATCAGTCACAACCATGTATGTCTCCGGTGACAAGCAATCCGTGGAGCTTTTCTTTGATGATAATGATTTGCTAACAGAGACCCAAAAACCTGATACGGGTTTTGACGCCCTTGCAGACGAAAGCTCCGATCTTGATGAACTGCTCGACGAGAACGTTGACGACAGTGATACAAATCAAAATGTGCCGGAAAAAATTCAGTCAGTCATTAAAATTGCAGATGATGACTCAACCGAGACAGACAAGAAAGGTTGATAAGATAGAGTAAACCAAAAGTGAAAAATCAGGATTTTGAAATCGCTTTTAATCAACAATCAATTTCATAACATCTTGATTTACATCAAAATACTTCATCTCAAATTCTGAACGGCCAACCACACCGGCATACAGGTTAGGCCCCTTTAATCGTCTAAATCCTTCCACAAAAGAACTCCCCTCCCGATACCGTTCGATTTTGTGAAACATATCCAGGATGCCTTGAAGGGCGTGACCTTCAAGGTCAGTGACGGAATGCTGGAGATTTTCTCCGGTAACCGGGTGCCGGTATGAAAATGGAGAAAGAAATAGCAAATCGGCTTTTGGTTTACGATGCGGATAAAAATTAGAAAGATATTCCCTAAAATCGAGTCCGGGAATGGTATTGAGCAATTGGAAAATCATTCTGGGTAACTTTTTATCAAACATGGCCTGGATCCTTCGATGCATTAAGAGGGATTTTTCTACGTGGACACGCTCAATATTCATATCCATCTTATAGAGTGTCGAAAGTACATCCAAAAACAGTTGTTTGTCCATTTCAATTTTATCCAGAACATTCGAAAATAGGCCCCTGTTTTTAAGTCGGAGTGTTTTTTTGAAATAAAGATCTAAAAAAGTCTCCAACTTATGGTGACGATAAGCGGCTGATTTGCTGGCTCTCTGATTCGCCGGGTCTTTTTTCCCGCTAAAATAGAAGACCATGGGGTGAAAGGAACTGTCCGCACGAATATGGGTGATGACGCCCAGCAGCAGTGCGATAATCGGCTCAGTCATTTGGGGGGGAAACTGCGCGATAACCCTAGCGCCAAAATCAATACTGTTTATAGGGTTGTCATGCAACTGAGCAGCCACTTTATACATCGCATCTTTCCCGTTCCCGTAGAGCAGATAAAAGGGCGTATCCATAATTACCGCGCCCGCTAGATAAAGATTTTTATACTGTTTTATAATCGCCTTTAGGCCTGATTTGGTTTCAAGAGTACGATAAGCCTTCTCGGCTAAAATCCAGTGCGTTATCTCTTTCGGCATGTTTTACGTTCCCAATCGATCCCTTTAAAGTCCGAGGCAATCTCCCCCAAGATGATATACCGGAACATTGAGTTATCTGATACCGATCGTCTCACCGACAGATGGCACCTTCATTGAAAATCCTTCTTTGCCTAACCATTTGGCAAAAGAAAACGTTTGGTCTTCCTCTCCATGAACAAGCGAAATTTGTTTTATCCTCAAATTCGACTGTTTGAGAAAGTGAAGCATTTCAGTTTTATCCGCGTGGGCACTGAACCCGCCTAATTTTACAACACGGGCTTTCAGCGGATATGCTTTGTTTAGAAATTTTAGGATCGGTGCCGGGCCGCTCCTCCCCCTCTTTTCATAAGCTATACCTTGTTCAAGGATTCGGAGACCCAGGGTGTTTTGTGCCATGTAACCAACCAGTAGAATAGTGTTTCGCGATTGATGAATTTTATACCTCAGATGATGTAGGATGCATCCCCCCTCGCACATTCCCGAAGCGGAGATAACAACATGCGGCTTTTCTTCTCGCATGAGACCAATAAATTCCGCCACCGAACTGATAAAATGTATCTGTTCTGCCATAAAAGGATTTTGACCATGTTCAAGGAAGCGTACGTGGGTTTCACGATCATAGAGTTCTGGGTGCTCGCCAAAAACCCGGGTTATTTTTGTTGCCAGGGGGCTATCCACATAAATCGGAATCCGGGGCACTTGATCTTCATTGTAGAGTTCATGCAACTGAGATAAAAGTCCTGTGTGCGGTCAAAGGTAAATGATGGGATTAGCATTGAACCGCCCTGATCCGTGGTATCGATCAGAATTTTTTTTAATCGGGGTTTGAGATCACCCACAGATTCATGATAACGGTTTCCATATGTGCTCTCCATGATCAACAGGTCTACTTCACGGTCGTCTTCTTTAAAATCGATTGATGGGTCTTTGAGAATCGGTTTGCCAAACCTCCCGATATCTCCGGTATAACCAATCATGTAGGAGTGCCTTTTTTCACGGATTTTTATCATGATGATTGCCGACCCGAGGATATGACCGGCATCATACAGTTTACAGGATATGCCGTCCCCAATGGTGATCGGATATCGGTAAGGGTATCCATCAAAATATTTGAGTGCTTTCTGGGCATCGTCGACCGCATACAGGGGGCTTATCCTTTCCAGACGATTCTCTTGCATTAAATCAAATATGCATTCGAAGTTCAACTGATGGCGATTTTTTTTAATCGCTTCTTCATCCTATCGGCATCCCTTTTAGCCCGCCGCTTTCCAAAACGTCCTGTACTCACCCGGTTAAGGTGTGACCGGACAGTTTTATAATTGAAATAGTCTGCATCGGACACCTGGATGTGTGCGGAATCGATCAAAAGGTATTCACACACATCCGCTGTCGCCCGGGTGCACACGATGCGGCCGTTAAAGTTATTTTTTGTTAGAAAGGGGATTCGACCCGAGTGGTCAATATGCGCGTAGGAGAGCAAAAGACTGGTTATGATTTGTGGATCAAATGACAACACGTTGTTTTTTTGTTCGGTCTCTTTCCGCCGTCCCTGGAAAAGACCACAATCGAGAAGTATGTGATCCGTTTCAGTGGTTATGAGATGCATGGACCCGATGACTTCCCTAACACCGCTATAAAATGTCACGTGCATAAGCTCTCCCTTTAGATAAGCAATCGGTAAAAAGAATCGGCATTAAAAGTCAGTTTTTTCAACAAGCTTAGCCCAGACTGACCTTTAAAGAAAGCTCTTCGAGTTGGGATTTGGTTGCCTCGGATGGTGCGTTTGTGAGAAGGCATGAAGCCTTCTGCGTTTTTGGAAATGCAATAACATCACGGATGGAGGGGGCCTTGCAAAGGATCATCGTTATTCTATCGAAACCGAGGGCAATCCCCCCATGTGGTGGGACACCTGCTTCCAGTGCAGAAAGCAGAAAGCCGAACTTTTCCTCATAAACCTCACGTTTTATTCCCAGGCTCTCAAAAATCTTTTCCTGCATTTCTTTTTGATGGATGCGTATGCTGCCACCACCAATTTCTGATCCATTCAACACCAGATCATATGCTCTCGATCTTACGGAAAGCAGGGAATCGTTAAGAAAACCATAATCTTCTTCAAGGGGGGCGGTGAAGGGGTGGTGGAGTGATTGAAGCCGTTTTTCGGTTTCGTCATATTCCATGAGCGGGAAATGGGTTATCCATAAAAATCTGAATGCATTGTCGTCTATGAGCCCCAATTTTTCTCCAAGGTGGTTTCTGAGATGCCCTAGGGCCTCATTTGCTATTTTTGATTGATCGGCAACAAAGAAGAGCAAATCGCCGGGGTCAACACCAAGCCGCTCGGTTAATGCGGCTTTTTCTTCATCGCTGAAAAATTTTGCGATCGGAGATTGCCATGCTTCCTCGCGAACCTTTATCCAGGTAAGCCCTTTGGCTTTGTAAACCGAAACGAATGTTGTGAGATCATCAATTTCTTTTCGTGAGAAATGAATACATCCTTTGGCATTCAGCGCTTTGACAATACCACCTTGCTTTACGGCATTGGCAAAGAGCTTGAGATCTGAATTTTTTGCAATATCTGAAATATCTTTCAACTCCAGGTCAAAACGGATATCCGGTTTATCCAGACCAAATCGATCAATCGCTTCAGCATAGGACATTCTCAGAAAAGGGCGTCTGATTTCTTTATCGAGAACATCTTTGAAAAGAGCCGCCAGCATGCCTTCGGTAATTCCCATGATATCATCCTCGCCTACAAACGACATTTCCAAATCGATCTGGGTAAATTCAGGTTGTCGGTCGGCCCTGAGATCTTCGTCTCTGAAGCAACGGGCAATCTGATAATACCGGTCAAATCCGGATATCATCAGCAGTTGTTTAAAAATCTGAGGAGATTGGGGCAGGGCATAAAATTGGCCTGGATTGACCCTGCTGGGTACAACATAGTCTCTGGCGCCTTCGGGGGTGCTTCGTGTTAAAACCGGCGTCTCTATGTCAAGAAATCCGTGTTTGTTCAAATAATTTCGTATCGATTTGGCAGCCCTGTGCCTTAAAATAATATTGCGTTGAAGTTGGGGGCGTCTTAAGTCGAGATGGCGGTATTTGAAACGAACCGTTTCAGATACATCAACCGTATCTTCAATTAGAAAAGGGGGTGTTTTCGCAGGATTTAAAATTTTAAGATCTGTCACCAAAATCTCAATTTCACCGGTCTTTAGGTTGGGGTTGGTCATCCCATCCGGCCTTTTGTCCACGTTTCCACAAACCCCGATAACATATTCATTTCGAATCGCATGGGCTTTCTCGTGTATCTCTTTATTCTCCTTTGGATTAAAAACAACCTGGGTAGTACCCTCTCTGTCCCGCATATCCACGAATATGACGCCTCCGTGGTCCCTTCGGCGTTGCACCCATCCCATGAGCACCACCTCTTTACCAAAATCGTCTCCACAAAGCTCGTTGCAGTGGTGTGTCCGTCGCATTTCTCCAAGTATATCTGACAATGAATATGCCCCCTCTTTAAAAGTTATTAAACCCGATGACCTTATCAGGCTGAAATCGATTAGACCGAAAATTACAAGGGTAATGCCCCCAGTTTTCTACTCACATTTTCAATAACCGCATCCGTAGAAATGAATACCTGCTTCTTTGTCATCATATCCCTGAGTACGGCTGATCCTTCTGTCAACTCCTTTTCTCCCACAATCAAAACATGGCTTGCACCGAGTTTATTAGCCCTTTTCATCTGGCTTTTCAAACTTTTTTCACCAAAATCCATCTCAGCCCTAATCCCTGTTTTGTTCAAAGCACAGACCCATTCAAACGCCTTGCCTTTGCTCCTTTGTCCCAGAGCAGCGATGAATATCTGAGGGGTCTTATGGTAATCGTCGATTTGCAGATCGGAAATTTCTGTTAGCCGATCAAGACCGATGGCAAATCCGGTTGCAGGCAGATCAGGCCCGCCAAGCGCCTCTACAAGACCATCATATCGGCCACCGCCGGCAACAGCACTTTGGGCGCCCAAAAATCCGGTTTGAATTTCAAATGTAGCCCGGGTATAATAGTCGAGCCCCCTGACCAAACGCTTGTCGATGATAAACGAAATGTTGAGATGTTCAAGAGAATCAGTCAGTATCTTGAAGTCCCTGACACATTCGTAGCAAAGAAAATCGAGTAAGGAAGGTGCTTGCGCCATGGCTTCCCTGCAGGAAGGTACTTTGCAATCTAGCACCCTTAACGGATTTTGTTTGCTTCTTCTGATACAGTCCGAGCAAAGCTTCACCTTGGTTTTAGACAGAAAATCGATAAGGGCCTGCTTAAACCCGGGCCGGCAGGTAGGACAACCAAGCGAATTAATATGGGTTTCTACATCCTGCACCGCCAACCTAGAAAAGAGCGTAACAAGCAAAAAGATGAGTTGGACATCGGCCAACGGTGAATCAATGCCGAATATCTCGGCATTTATCTGGTAAAACTGCCTGTACCTTCCCTTCTGAGGTCTCTCCCTGCGGAACATCGGGCCAATGGTATAAAATTTCTGGACAGGGTCACTTGTGTAAAGCTTATGCTGAATATAAGACCGGACAACAGATGCGGTTGCTTCTGGTCGTAAAGTAATCAGATCTCCTTTCCGATCTGGAAAGGTATACATCTCCTTTTCCACGATATCTGTATTGTCTCCGATACTTCTTGAAAAAAGCTCGGTTTTTTCTATAATCGGAATTCGGATTTCCTTAAAGCCAAAATCATCAAAGACAGAAATCGCGGTCTTTTCTATCGCCTGCCAAAGTTCTACTTCTCCCGGGAGAACGTCTTTGAATCCTCTGATAAGCTGTATCATAATTTGTAATCACACTTAAAAAAATAATCGATTGTTTTTTCTACACCCTTCAACAACGTCTCATAGGTATGGTTCAAAATGAATATCAATATCTTTCACTTCCGCAATGTCCTTTAACGCATTTTCAATATTCGGTACTATTGTTTTTTGCTGGGCCAACGGGGCTTTTAACCCAACAAAGATCTTTCCGTCCTTAGCCAAAATGCTGGCACTCGGAAACTCAAATAAAACTACCCGTGCCTCGGCTGCTAATGTTAAATCATCGATTCTCTTCCGGGACTCGGGGGTTGTCCTGAAACAGGAAAGCTTTGCTGCACTTATAATGGTATCAATGGCATGGTCCACAGTGATATCCCCGATATTTAACACCATATCATAAAGGCTCGGATTCTGGATATCGATTCTATAGAGATAAAGGCTCCATTTACGGCGTTCGTCATCGTCTTTTTTCAGGACATACCGTGCATCTTGGACAGAAATATTTTCCCGTTTTATCTCTTCTTCTACCCGCATCTCCAGGTCCTGAATTATTCTGACTTTAAGGACGTGGGAGATATCCTGGACAAAAAAATGGCCCGCTAATCCATGATAAACAACGTTATCTTTTTGGAACCGCTTCAACGCCGCTAATCTCATACTTTCGATGTATCTTTCTTTTCCGTATGGAAACCTATCCAGAACCGAAATGGCATCTTGAATGTTTCGGATCAGCTTGATTTCCGGTATTTGAAATTCGCCCAATGCTTCGAGCAGTGTATCCCGGGAAAAACATGCAAAGCCTAACTGTTGGGCGATCTTTTCGGCAATTTTCCCACCCAGATAATAACTCTCCCTGGAGATGGTGATGATAGACATTGCCTGCTCCTTTATTTATCCCTCATTATTCGGCCTATGGGAAAGAGGTTGCCGTTTTCAGTCCGTTCCGCTCTTCGGCGAGTCTTACATATCCCCTTGAGTATAACTCTTTTGCTAAAGATGGTAAACTTTTATTGTATCTTATTCGGAACCTCCGAATTATCGTACCTGGAATAGGAGATATCTATAATTTTACTGCGGATTTTGCAATGTAAACGGTGATGGTTGTCCGTTTAGATGATGCTGTTTGCATTTTCTAATAAATAATGAAAGGCCCTTCGTGCGGGGTTGATTCTGCATCATGTTCGACTAAATAAGAATAATTCTGAATTGTCAAGGAGATTTCTGTTCTCGAAGGGTGTGTATTGAGTAACTAAATCTATACACCAATGGTAATATTTGATAAGATGTAGAAAGAACCAGGGGTATATTGCGTAAAATTTAAGTTCATCCTTTGCCGGATGTGGCCCCCGATCAATTGGGGTTGAAATTGGAGGGCAAAGAGGAGGGGAAAAAATGATCACCCATCGGATTGCCGTGGTGCCTGGCGACGGCATCGGTAAGGAAGTAATTCCGGAAGGCATCCGTGTTCTTGAAGCGGTTGGCCGGCGGTTCGACATCCGCTTTTTATGGCAAGAGTTTCCGTGGAATTGCGAAGCATACACCGAGACGGGTCGCATGATGCCTGAAGATGGACTAAAGCAACTTTGCCGATTTGACGCGATTTTCCTCGGCGCCGTCGGTTTTCCGGGTGTACCCGATCATATCTCTTTGTGGGGACTGCTGATACCGATCCGAAGACACATGCGGCAGTACATTAACCTGCGTCCCGTGCAGATGTTGAGGGGAATGGTCTCACCCCTTCGAAATAGAACACCAAAAGATATCGATTTTTGTATCGTGCGGGAAAACAACGAAGGAGAGTATTCTGAGATCGGCGGAAGATTGTATACAGGAACCGATGCCGAGATGGTAGTACAGGAGACGGTCTTTACCCGTAAAGGCGTCGACCGGGTGTTGCGTTACGCTTTCGAGCTCGCGCGCAAACGAAAAACCAAACACGTAACTTCTGCAACCAAATCGAACGGTATCATCCACACCATGCCTTACTGGGACGAGCGCTTCAATGCCATTGCGAGAGAATATCCTGATATTCAGACCGCCCAGTACCACATCGATATCCTCACTTCTCACTTTGTCCTTCATCCCGACTGGTTCGATGTGGTGGTGGGGAGCAACCTCTTTGGTGATATACTTTCTGACCTGGGTCCTGCGGTGGCTGGGAGCATCGGTGTCGCACCGTCTGCCAATATCAACCCGACCCGTGAATATCCGTCCATGTTCGAACCGGTACACGGTTCAGCACCTGATATTGCCGGCAAGGGTATTGCCAATCCCATTGCCCAGATCTGGTCAGGAGCGATGATGCTGGAGCACCTGGGCCACCACGAGGCCGCTCAAGCCATTGAAAAAACCATAGCGAATCTGCTTGCAGACACTGATCTTCGGACGCCCGATATGGGCGGCAAAGCGATGACGGCCGAACTTGGCGCGGCGATTGCAGCGTCCGTATGATTTTAGTTTTTCATCTTGAGGCATCCGTGCCGGAAATTTTGAGGGTAAATTTTGAATATTTGGACAACACTCGAAAAGGCAAAGTCTTTATACCCGGAAAAAATCGGGATGATAGACAGCGATCGTTCATTCACATATAAAAAGATAGGGGAGCGTGTTTGCACTTTGGCACGCTTTTTTCAGGAACATGGAATTCAGCCCGAAGATCGGATTTCCATTCTCGATGTCAACTCCTATGTTTTTTTTGAGAACTACTACGCAGCAGCCGGAATCGGCGCAATCCTTTCCCCTCTGAACCATCGTTTATCAGCCAAAGAGATTGCCTATATACTTAGAGATGCCGGAGCCCGATGGCTGGTGGCCAATTCCCGTTTCAGCCCCCTTGTCGAAAATATCCTGACCGAACCGACATTGTTGGAAGGAATTCTATGGATCGGAGAGATTCCCTCCCTGCCGGCCGACATTTCTTTTCATGAATACGAGAAAATCATGGACCGGGAACCGACGCCTTTCAAACCGGTTCCCATCCGGGAAGAGCAGGTTGCGCAACTCTACTATACCAGTGGCACTACCGGGAGCCCAAAAGGTGTTATGCTCACCCATAAAAACGTTTGTGTTCATGCCCTGGGCACCATCGGGGAACTGAAGCTGGTCGATGCAGATATCTGGGGTCATATCGCCCCCATGTTTCACCTTGCAGATGCCTGGGCCACATTTGCCATTACCTGGGTGGGAGGTCAACATGTGATGGTTCGTCACTTTGAAGCTGAAAAAGTGATGGCCACCATCGAAAAAGAGCAGATCACCCTGAGCAACCTGATTCCGACCATGTTGAATCTGATGGTAAAGCATCCCCGGGTCCGGTCTTACAATTATTCCAGCCTTCGCGCGATTCTCAGCGGTGGCGCACCCATTGCACCGCAATTGGTTCACAACATTATACAAACCTTTGGCTGTGATTATATCCAAACCTACGGCATGACCGAAACCAGCCCTTATCTGACCCTGAGCATACTGAAAGAGCACTTGCAAAATCTTCCGGCAGAGGAACGGTTGACTTATAAAGCCAAAACCGGTCGGCCATTTATCACGGTGGACCTCCAGGTGATGGATAAAAACAACACACCGGTTGTTCCGGACGGCCAACAGGTCGGAGAAATCTGGGTGCGGGGGGATACAATCACACCCGGGTACTGGAAACGCCCGGCGGAAACCCGAAACGCCTTTTCCGGAGCTTGGCTTCGGACAGGAGATCTGGCGGTGGTCGATAAAGAAGGATATGTGAATATCGTGGATCGAAAAAAAGATATGATTATCTCCGGAGGTGAGAATATTTACTCCACGGAGGTGGAAAACGTCCTCTACCGGCACCCAAAGGTGCTGGAAGCCGCCGTCATCGGCATACCGGATGAGCAATGGGGAGAGGCGGTCAAAGCTGTGGTTGTTCTGAAGCCAAACGAAACATCCACAGAAGAGGAAATCATCAGATTTTGCAAACAGCACCAGGCATCGTACAAGGCACCCAAGTCTGTGGATTTTTTGACGGAGCTGCCCAAAACAGGATCCGGAAAGATTTTCAAAAAGGTCCTACGAGATCCGTATTGGCCAAAGTAATAAAAGCCCAGTTGCTTTCTAACCGCCTAAAAACAGCCGTCCGACTTCAGGATTCTTAAGAAGCTCGTCACCACTATCGGCCATGGCCAACTGACCCGAGACCAGAACATAGCCGATGTCCGCGAACTCCAGTCCTTTCTTGGCGTTTTGTTCAACCAAGATGATGGTTTTACCTTCATTGTGCTGGAGATCATCGAGAATTTCGAACACCATTTCGATATAGCGGGGCTCAAGCCCGATGGAGGGTTCGTCCACCAGCAGAATTTCCGGATCCATGATCAGTGCCCTGGAGATTTCCAAAAGACGCCTTTCGCCGCCTGAGAGTACCCCTGCATGTTGGTTTCGTCGTTCATCCAGACGGGGATATTTTGCGAACACCTTTTCTGCTGCGTCCCTGGCCTGACGCGGTTTGTCCATGAGAAACCCGCCCATTATCATGTTTTCCTCAACCGTCATACCCGGAAAAATAGATGCATCTTGCAAAATGTAAGCGATCCCAGCGTGTTTGAGTTTTTCGTTTGGACTGAGGTGGGTGATGTCGTTTTTTCGCATCTTGATAGCGCCACCGGTGATGTTGGTGAACCCATAGATGGAGTGAAGGATGGTGGATTTACCCGCACCATTGGGTCCGATTAAACATAAAGACTGTGCTTTGCTTACAAATAAATCAAAGTCATGTAAAATAACCATTTTTCCATATCCGGCATTGAGATCCTTTATCGTTAAATGCACATCATTGGACGATAGCTTTTTTAATTCTTCTGGACCGGGTGCTTTACCTAAAACTGAATATTGATCTGTCGACATTTACTGTGCTCCTAGATAAGCATTGATAACTCGCTTATCATTTTTAATTTGTTCTGGTGTACCCTCAGCAAGTAACTGCCCATAGGCTAAGCAAAATATTTTTTGAGCTAAATTCATAATTACTCTCATGTTGTGCTCTATTACTAAAAGTGTGATGCCGAATCTTTATTTACTTTGATCAATCGATCTATAATTCCATTAATCAAAGTCGGGTTAATTCCAGCAGTTGGTTCGTCAAGAAGTAGCATTTTGGGTTCATTCATTAATGCCATTGCTAATTCCAAGAGCTTTTGTTGACCGAAGGATAAATCTCCAACCCTAAGTTTTCTTTTCTGATATAGGCCTACAAATTTCAATAAATTTTCAGCTTTTGCAGTTAATGTCGCAGGAATTTTTGCAAAAACAGTAAAAATATTATCTTTCTCAGGTTTAGAGCTAATTAGCATATTTTGAACGCAGTTTAATTTTCCGTAAATTCTTGTTTGTTGAAATGTTCTGAGCAAACCCAATTGGGCCACAACCGGCACTGGAAGTTCGGAAACTTCTTTCCCATCAAAGTTTATTGATCCCTTATCTATCGGGTGTGTTCCTACAATTGAATTAAATAATGTTGTTTTTCCTGAACCATTTGGACCGATTAATCCAACAATACTTCCCTCCTCAACAGTTAAAGAAATATTTTCGTTAGCTTTAACACCTCCAAAATATTTACAAACTTTATCAACTTCTAATATTTTGCCCATTATTTTAACTCCACTTGAGCTTTTATATCGGCTTCATCGACAACCTCGCCAAATTGTTCAGGATATTTTTCTCTAAGCCATCCCATTATTCCTTCAGGAAAGAAAACGACAATGATCACAATTAGAGCCCCAAGGGCAATGTACTGCCAGCCTAAAAAGAATGTCCAGAAGCCTTCCTTAAATATATGAAAAACTGTAGCTCCAATCACGGGTCCCCAAAGTGTTCCTTTCCCTCCAAGAATAGCCATCAGAACCATGAATACTCCATAAGTCGCGCCAGCAAAAGCAATCTCTACCGGTTCAATATATCCAATCATATTTCCCATTAAACCACCGGCGATGCCCACAAAAAAAGCTGAAACGACCCAACCAATAATTTTGTATCTCATGGTATGGATTCCCATTGCCTCTGCTTTATCTTCATTATCTCTAATTGCATTCAGAACCAAACCAAACTTTGTTTGATAAGCCCACTTTAAAAATACGAACGTAACGATCATTAATACAAAGCATAGGTAATAAAAAAATTGTGACCTTAATTCTGTGCCACCTATTCCTTTCGGCCAAGGAGGAGCGGTCATACCTTGACCGGCTCCTATTAATTCAATACCGCCTGCGATTTCGCCCGCGGCAATACCTAAACCCAAAGTACAGATTGCAAAGTATTGACCCCTTAATCCCAAAATGCCGTATCCAATCAGTGCAGCTACAATTGCAGGGACTACACCGGCTAAGATCAGACCGATAAAAAATCCTTGAAAATACTGAGCAGGAGTATGAATGAAAGTTTTTTCGCCTCCGCTAGCGGTCCATTCCGCAAGAGGGAAGAACAGTCCAATTTGAACACCTGCGCAGATATACATCCCTATCCCAAAAAAAAGAATGTTGCCAAAACTGTTTAGCCCATTTGGCCTCCCTGTACGTCCCAGGTCAAGGCTAAGACTACTAGTATCCACATAAAGGAAATTTGAAGTTTAAAAGCAGGAAACAAAAATGGCGCAGCAATACCTAATGCCGATATAAAACCATAAATAATTAAATTATTTTTCCTCATTTTAAATATTCTCTTTTTCTGGATAATTTAAACCTTCTATAGACAAGGATCAAAACCAGTAACAAAAAGACAGCTCCTATTCGAAATTCTGTTCCGAGAATATAATCCGCAAATTCTTCAAATACACCTAAGCCCATCCCAGATAAGGCAACACCAGGTAAATTTCCTAAACCCGCAACAATCACAATCATGAAAGATCTAACGGTATAAGGCAGACCTACATAAGGACGCAGTGTGAAGGTAATAGCAATTAAAGAACCAGCAACTCCACACAAAGCAGCATTAATTCCAAAGGTTGCCGCATATACTTTCTCCGTATCAACACCTAAAATTTTTGCCGCTCTTGAATTTTGCGCAGTCGCCCTAATTGTACGACCCAGCTTAGATTTTTTCATATATATAACCAAAATTATGGCAAAGATAATACTTACCAGTGCTGAAAAAATCTTTGCATTTGGCAAGGTAACCGAATTATCAAACAGCATTGTGGTGCCAAAGTTTGATTGGGCAACAACAACATCCGATCCAAAAATAAAATTCATTAATTGTTGTGCTAATATACTAATTCCAAAGGTTGCTAAAATTGAGATAAATAAATCTCTATCAACCACCTTATACATTACAGTTTTATAAAGAAGCCAACCAACAAAAAACATGATAATTGGAGAAATTATGACTCCAAGCGATGGATGAATACCGGCTGTATACATAAAATATGCAATATAGCCACCCATAATTACTAATTCTCCTTGTGCAATATTTATGATATTCATCACTCCCCATTGCAAAGCCATTCCGTATGCAATTAAAGCAAAAAGAATCCCTAATAGGATCCCATCCATGGAAGCTTGAACTATTAATATTGGAGCTTGAAAAATTAGGAAGTCCATAATGGAATTATAAAAGAAATGCCCCCTACCTTCTAGGGGGCATTAAAGACCAATTATTATCTTTCTGACCACTTAGGTACTGGGTGGACTAATTTAGAAGATGCCCATTTAGTTGGTGCAACTACTTTATTCTCACATTTATTACCTTCACATCTTACTTGAAACAATACCATAGGTTTAGCAATGTTTTGACCTTGCGGACTAAACTTGATGTTTCCATAAAAAGTTTGCATTTCAGTTTTTGCCAAAGCATTCCGTATTTTTTCAGTGTCAAAAGAGTTAGCTCTTTCGAAAGCATCCTTCCATACCAATAACGCCGCCGCAGACTCTGCCGCTTGATACGGAGGAGCATAGCCATATTCAGCGTTGTAATCTTTGTCAAATTTTACTCCATTTCCAAAGAACTTATCTTTGTAACTCAATGATTTATGCCATTGAGCAGCACACAATGCATATTCTGCTTTTTTACCATGCTGTTTAGACAGTTTGCCCGCATCACAGTGTGTCATTGCTAACATTGGAACGTCAACTTTCATTTCAGCAAGTTGTCTGATTGCCGTCAAAGCTCCTTTAGTGTGACCAGATACAACAAGTACATCAGGCTTAGTCGCTTTAACTTTTGATAAAGTTGCCGCCATATCGTTCAACTCTTTTGGCAACTTGTCATCAATGATAATCTTTGAGCCGGTTCTTTTCGCAGCTTCAACAACACCCAGCCTCACGTCCTGGGAAAAGGCGTCTTGTTCAAAAGCCATAGCGATTTTAACTGGCTTACCACCATTTTTTTCAACAGCCAAATCGATCGCAACTTCAAGATATTGATTTGCTGCGGATAATACTGCGAACAAATATTTATATCCTTTTGTAAACAATGACCTTGATGCACCATTCGCTTCAACCATAGGAATTTTGTTTTCCTCGGTTATTGGAGCAATGGCTTTGGTCAAACCGTACGTTATCAGTCCAGCCAATCCGCCATCAGACCAAGATGAGTATCCGATATCACCAAATGCAATGAAACGATATATCAATGCCACGCGATGCATTAACTGTTTTTGCTGTTCAAGTGCATGCATCAGTAGCCATCGAAACTTTCTCGGACCCAATGCGATGCTGGCCAGTATGGTTCGGGTGTTGGATCCCCGCGAGAAGGAAAAGGCCCAGAGGTTAAAAATCCTGTATGGCCATCGCGGTGTTTATCGATGTCACTCATCCCACGCATGTTCATTTGTTTGTCCAAAGGAAATTGATGTCGCCCATTTTGTCGCACTGGCGAAAGCAGGTCGGTTCAACGACCCAAATAATGAATGATAACAGCCCTTGGCTGTCAAATAAACAGGAGGAAAATGAAAGAAACCAAAAAATTTGTCCGAAGGTGCTTTGAATTAAATTACGATGCCCTTTCCGAAGAGGTCATTGATCGAGTTAAATATTTATTCCTCGACTACACTGGTGTCGCTGCCCGAGGTTCATTAAGCGACTCCAGTGGCCCTGTACATAACCTTATCCTGAACTGTGATAAAACAGACGATGGCGCGGCGGTCGTCGGGACGTACATGCGGGCCAGTCCGCCCTATGCCGCCATTGCCAATGGCACTGCAGCCCATTCCCTTGAACTGGACGATGTGGTCAATGAAGCCTCCCTTCACCCGGCCGTCGCAATCATGAGTGCGGCTCTGGCCGCCATTAATATCTCCCGATGTTCGGGTAAAGAATTCATCGGAGCAATTGTGGCGGGTTACGAGATGATGATCAAATTAGGCGTCTCCCTTGATCCATCCGTCCATTACGAAATGGGCTTCCACCCGACCGGAACCGGTGGAACGATGGGGGCAGCAATTACGACAGCAAAAATACTAAGACTGAATCTAAAAGCAATGATAAATACCCTGGGAATCGCAGGAAGCATGGCTGCGGGTTCCATGAAATTTCTGACCGAAGGGGCATTTACCAAACGATTGCATCCCGGATGGGCGGCACACAGCGGACTGATGGCAGCACTTCTGGCCCGGGAGGATTTTACAGGACCGGGTACCATTATCGAGGGAAGATACGGTTTTTTGCATATGTATTCAACCGGGTCGGATCCCTCAAAGTTTCTAAAAGATTGGGGGGATCCATATGAAATAATGCGAACGAGTATCAAGCCGTATGCCTGCTGCAGATATAAGCAGGGGCCGATCGACTGCATCTTAAAGATGATGCATGAATATAACCTGAACGCCCTGGATATAAAACGGGTTATACTGGGTGTCCTAAAGGCCGGATTTCCGATTGTGACAGAACCAAAAGAGTCGAAAAACAACCCAAGGTCGGTTGTCGACGCGCAGTTTAGTATGCCATTTGGCGCAGCTGTGGCGATTTTGTACGGGAAAGCCACCTTGGATGAATATACAATGGAAAAGATCGGTTCATCCGAAGTTAAAGAGATGATGCAAAGAGTTTCCTGTGTAGAGGACCATGAAATTGAAAAGAGTTTTCCAAAGAAGTGGCCGGCATCTGCAACACTGGTAACAAAAAATGGAAAAGAGTATTCAGCACGGATCGATTATCCCAAGGGAGATCCCAAGAACCCCCTCACCTGGGACGAGCTGATTGAAAAATTCAGGAGTTTGGTCTCACCGGTTTTTCCCATTACAGAACGGAATCACATCATTGACAAGATCAGATCCCTGGAACAGGTGGAAGATCTGAATACTTTTTCAACCCATTTGTTAAAATCATAGAATGACAACCGGCGCTTATAAAAGCGCTTCCACCCATTCCAAATCCAGCTCGAGCAGCCTTCCTCGATGGGGTCGCCCGGTTTTCGGATCACAACCGATTATCTCATAAAAGAGTTCCAGAGACCGGTTGAAATCTGCTTCCTCAAACATTTTTGACCCGGCATTAGGTCCATCGGGTTTGGGATTAAATAGTCGTTTCGGTAACAGATCTTTTTCAATGGTAAATCCTTCACGATGGTTGAAAGCCCTTGCCATCATTGTCCCTCTTTCCCCGGCTTTCATCAATTCAAAAAGGCTCGCATTCCAACCGGTAACCGCGTTTATACAGCGAACCATCAATTCCAAAGACATTGCGCCCCTGGGAGCGAACCCGAATATGCAAAGCCCCAATGCATCCATCACCCGCCATAAACTTTCCAGAAGGATATAGCTTCGAACCTTTTCGGTTGTTATCGCCGTGGGATTCATCGCTCGATATATGCCCAGCGGCTTGACAGATTCCAATGCAAACGAACCTTCATCGGTAAAATAAGTGTCGTGGGGGGCCGTCATGTGGTCTGCACCATATGTACACACGGCATAGCCGATACCGACGCTAACCTTCACTCTAGGATCGTGCATGGGAATTTCCAAGCCTTTGACTGAAAGGTTATACTCCGTGTCCACGACGTCCCATCTTTCGGCTAATCGGGCGGTTCCTTCTGCTAAAAGATCCCCAATTCCCTCCCGGTGCGCTGTCATCTCCAGCAGTTGTATCATCAGATCGCTGTCTCCAAACCGCAACTCCAGGCCTCCGGTATCTGCTTTTGTGATAACGCCCTTTTCAAAACACTCACAGGCAAAAGCGATGGTCATCCCAGCTGAGATGGTGTCCATGCAGTATCGACTGCAAATTTCATTTCCCTTTGCAACGGCTTTTAAATCCAAAATATTAAGATTGGTTCCCAGGGCGGCGATTGTCTCATACTCCGGTCCACCATACCGAGAGTCTACGCCATACTTTGGATCATCGAGCGCGATACCTCGCTTACACCGGATGGGGCATGCATAGCACCCTTTTCTCTTTTTTAAGAGGAGTCTATTATAATGGTCCCCACTGACAGATGATGGGTCTTCCAGCTTGCTCCTCCGAAAATTGTTAACCGGTAAACTCCCTCCTGCTGACAAAAGCGCTGGGAAGGCAGTGGTTCCGTATACAAACAAGGCATCGCCCATAGGGTTGTCCCTAAAGGTTTTTGCATAATTTTTTGCCGTCTGGTGAATGAACTCAGGGTTGAAAAGGCGGATTTTCTCCTTGCCCAACGCACCGACCGCCCGCACATTTTTATCACCCATCAAAGCCCCGAGCCCGCACCGGCCGTTAAAATGACCGAGATTGTTTGTTATATTTGCAAAAAGCACCCGATTCATCCCGGCAAGACCGGTTTGGGCCACCCGTACCTTTTGACTCCCCATCTCGCCTCGGATGGCATCCTCAACTTCCTTTGCCCCGAGTTCAGCAAGGTGCTCCGCATTTTTGATTTCAGCTTTTCCATCAATAATCTTTAAATAAACCGGTCTTTTTGCCTTCCCTCTAAATACAACTGCATCAAAACCGGCCTGTTTGAGTTCAGGACCAAAAAAACCGCCCGCTTCGGACTCTACGGCCGTCTTTGTAAGTGGGGATTTTCCAACGGCTGAAAATCGGCAGGATGCTGCCAGCGGAGCACCCGTCATGACCCCTGTGGATAAAACCAGTATATTGTTCGGTGAAAAAGGGTCGGTTAGCGGCGGAACCTCCTTAAGTAAATAGTGATATCCAATACCTCTTCCACCGAGGTGCATCCGATAGAATGCCTCATCCTTTTCATCAACAGTGATTTTTCTATTGCTCAGATCAACTCGCAGAATCTTTCCTGTGTATCCGTATCTCACTGCAATTTCTCCTTCAGTTGTACCCTTTTGCTAAATCTCGTGTAGCATCAGGGGATGATCTTTTAGTTTCTCGTTTGCTTCCATTAATTTTTCTTCACCGGATATCACCGCGACACCTCGCCGATCCTTGGTTTGGTCAAAGTACTTCTTCGCAACCCTAACGATCTGATGACGAGTCAACAAAAGAAGATTTTTTTTGAAATCTTCCCGGACTTTATCTGAAAGAGACATGATCTTTCGGTAAAATGCTTTTTTTGCAGCAAGCCCGGGGGGTTCGGGTTTGTCTAAATCCGAGCAAACCTGAAGAATGGCCTCTTTAATGTCCTCATCGGTATAATCTCCTGATCGTATAAAATCAGTGGCCTTGTCAAATACGTCCAGCGTTCTGACAACATGGGGATCCCGGTACGAGCCAAAGCTAAAGAGACCGTCTGCGGTATTGTAAATGGCAAATCCGCCATATGCCCCCCCTTTTTCACGAATCTCCCGATGCAAGTACTTTGACCGTAGTATTTTGCTGATAACGGATAAAGCGGGCGAATCTTCATGAACCATTCTCACTGTTTCAAAGGTTTGGCCCACAAAGGATACTGCAGTAGACGTGCTCCATCCCTCCCGGGGAATTTCATCTTCCGATTCGATTGCCGGTGCCTTCAAACCGTCCGCCACCGAGGCCTTCCTTCCGATGCCGGCCAGGCCTTTATGGTTCACTAAAATCTTTGAACGCGCATCCAAGGATTGAGCCTCGCCAATCAGTGCCATGACCACATTATCGGGTACAAAAACAGTTTTTCCAATTTTTAAAAGATCATCGGATATCGATGCCAACCTTACTTCTGAAAGATCTTTTGTCAGCTGTTTCACCATTTTCAACTGATGGATACCATGCCAGGTTTCGCTCAAGGCACAGGCAGGGGAAAAGTTTCTTTAGGCGAGTGAGATCGCCAACTTATGGCCATTGGCCACCACCATCGATTCCAAGCCGGCTCTGTATTCTAGAAGCAGACTCTTTAACCGATCAAGGTCGGAAAAGATAAACTGAAACAAAAATTCTTCGATGATTTCAAACATCTCTTTCTGGCTTCTGATAAGAGACTTTCCATCAAACGAGATAAAAGGAATACAGGCACCGGTTTCATCAAAGCGGGTACGCACATGGGAGGACAAACCGATACCGCCGGTATATAGATCAATTCGCTGCGCCATTTCACTATAATCGTGTATGGTGGTACCGATTCTGGAGAACGCTTGACAGAAAAAAGGTACCAGAGGGATCAGTTCGTTTTTCAAGCCTCCGATTTCCGCAGCAGCCGTAAAGTAGAAAATACCCGAAGTCGGCTGCGTGTAACGTGCGGCTGGTATGGCATCGCACATATCCGGCGCCTTTACCATCGGTATCTCGGGAGAAACATCTTCGAGATCCAAAGTTGGAAGACAAGAAATATTCTCTTCGGCCTCCTGACGCTTTATTAAATCTTCCGCATCTTTTCTGACCTTCTCAATGTCGGATGGCGTCATTTTACCCCTTATCCGTTGCAGCCTGTCGGCAATTTTTTCATCTTCTTTCTCTTCCATAAGCGGGTCGGGTTGAAGTGTAAAAAGCAATCTGTGGGGATTTTCAAGAAAATACATTTTTATGCGATCTTCAAAAAAAGGGCCCTTGGCCAGTTCATCTTGAAGCCGATTTAAATCATCATCGAGTTTAAGGTTTCTCACCGGATCGCCACCGTGAAACCAGCTGCCGCAAAAGGAGAGCAAAAGTTTGATGCCATACGGATAGGGATGGTTCGTTATCTCTTTGCGATGGAATTCAACTTGATGGATAGCCGATTCGATCAACCGTCCATCGATTCCTTTTTCTACAAGATTTTTTAAAACATCAAATATGATGACCTCTATTTCTTCCGCAGCCGATGGTGTCACATCCTTCAAGCCGCACGCAAACAGGGTGTCCCTGTTGCCCGGAGAAAAACCGGAGCCGTCACTTAGGGCTGTTCCCAGTTCTGAATCGATTAGGGCTTTTCGCAAAGGAGACGCTGAATTGCCAAGGAGGATTTGTTCAAGGAGTGTCAGGACCAGAATTTCAAACGGGTCTTTGACATCTGCTGTTAGCCATGCCCCGCATACCTGGCTTTTCTTTGATGAATCTTCGTGTTGTCCAATCGGATATGAATAGACTGCCTTTCGGGGTTTATCCCATCGAGGTTGCTGCGGAACGTCTGTATCAGGGTCGACCCGCTTAAAAAAATTTAAGCTTTTTTCATGGATAAAAAAAAGGTGACCCTTCAAGGGGAGGTTACCATATGTGTAAAAAAATGCGTTGCTCGGATGATAATGACGGGCATGAAAAGCTTTCAGCTGATCATGTGTCAAATCGGGAATGGTAAGCGGATCACCCCCCGAGTTGTGCCTGTATGGCGAAGAAGGGTACATTGCATTTGACAGGGAGCGGACCATCACTTGATCCGGAGAGGACATGGCCCCTTTCATTTCATTGTATACGACCCCTTTGTAGACAAAGGGGGGAGCGGCTGCTTCTTTGCCTTTTTCTTCGATTTCGAGGCGGTGACCCTCCTGCTTAAAACTGAGCTCATCGAGTTTGGGGAAAAATGTCGCGTCAAGATAGACCTCCATCAGGTTATAAAAATCCTTTCTGACCTGGGTGGAAAAAGGATACATAGTCCAATCTTCTGCTGTAAACGCATTCATGAAGGTGCTTAAGCTTCTTTTCAACATGGAAAAGAAAGGATCGCGAACTGGAAATTTTTTGGAACCGCACAAAACGGTATGCTCGAGTATGTGGGCAACACCGGTCGAATCAGCCGGTACGGTCTTGAAACAAACACTGAATGTATTTTCTTTATCTTTATTACTGATATGAAGGTGTTTAGCGCCGGTACCGGTGTGCTCGAGCAGATAGAGAAAAGAGTTGATTTCCTTAAGCTCGACAATCCGCTGAACAATATTGCCCAAAATATCATCGCCTTCACGCAAACCCGGATTATTATTATCCTCTTTTAGATCATAAAAAATTGCCATTGTCCTCTATTCTGTTGGACGTTAACATTTTAATTTAAATATTTCCCCATCGACCTAAATATCGAAAGGGAGCATAAATAGGAGGTGTCGATGATTGAAACCAGGGTTTTTATGAGACGATATAGATTCCCCGATTCTTCCGCTTGATCTTCCCCATTTTATTTAACCTGAAAATAATATTGCGGAGTTTTTTCTCGGCAAAACCGGTCCGGGTTTGAATTTCTGATAGGCCTACACCATTTTTAAACCTCTTGATAACCTCCATGACGGTATCGCTGGCTGTTGCAGGGGATTTGACTCGTGAGGTTTTTTCTTTTGCGCTTTTCTTTCCAACGCCACCTTTCACTCTACTAGGCGGTGATGTTTTCTTAATCAATGCTCCCAACTGATCAATTCTATCTATTATCTTGGTTATGTCTCTCTTTGTTGGGATATCGTAATTCCGCATAAAAAACTTAATCATCGCGTCGAAACTGATCGATTTTCCTTTTCCTCTTGCCATAATTTCCTCCTTCACCAACGGGTGGTTTAAGAATTAGGAATAACAACTATTCAACCCCAGTTTTGCGCCTTTGACTTTACGAAGACCCGCACCCGGTGGATTGGAGGTGCGAACCTTGAGCACTTAAGTAACAATTGCTTAAAAATCGAAAAAAGTCAAGCTAAAGTCCCCAAAGAGGAAAGAGACCGAAAAAAATACAGAAGATCGCGGCATTGAAAATTAAAAATTGTCGTGGTATATAAAATTATCTACTAGAATCATGTCTCAGAAAATAGGTTAAAAAGCCTTTTTGCGAGTGGCAACGAGCAAAATGGCTTTTTAATTTGCTCAATCACTTGCTGACGGTATTCCAGATCAATCTATGAAAAGAAAGAAACTACCGGCCGTCCAACCCTTTTTTGTCGGACTAAAGACCAGGGGCCGGATATTTATCACCCGCTTTAAAGCGCTTCAGGGTGACCCCCATTATATTGCCCTCGGGATGGGGATCGGCATATTCATCGGTATAACACCGACCATTCCCCTTCATACGGTCATCGCCTTAACATTAGCCTTGATTTTCCGGGGAAGCAAAGTCGCTGCGGCCATTGGTGTATGGGTGAGCAATCCATTGACGATACCTGTTTTCTACTTGGCAAGCTATAAAGCCGGACGATTTTTTCTCGGAAATGTATCCCCTTTTGTCGATAAGCCCCATTCCATATTAGAGCTGCTAGAATTGGGGATGGATGTCGCATTTGCCATGACGGTCGGGGGAATAATAATAGGTATTCCACCGGGTGTTGCCGCCTATTTTATCACACGTAAAATTTTCATCACTATTCGTGCTCGAAAAAAAAGAATGAACCGGCACGATGAACAATTACCTTACCTGTGATGCGGTTTTGTTACTGAAAAGGCTGGAAGGATCGCGTGACCTTTTTTTAAAAAATCATTCCGGGTGATGCGGTTTACCCAGCGATGAAGGCGCGGCACCCGAAAAAAACTCAACAAAAGTTTTCATCCAACTTTTATCCCCCACCCATTGTGAAACCGTCTCTTTTTGAGCCTGATACATAACCAAAAGGGTGAATATCATCAGAGGAAACGGCGCCACCTGGAAAACCTGAGCCGGAACAGAGGGAAGCCATCCCTGGAGGTATATACCCAGAACCTGCAAAAATGAAAAAAGATACGCACCGATGGCAGCCCTTAAGGGCTGCCATCCGCCAAAAATCACCAATGCCAAAGCGACCCAACCGGTTCCTTCCGCACCTTGGGGACGTCCCCATCCAGGTTTGGTGTAAAGTGAAAATGAAGCGCCCCCCAGACCGACTAGTAACCCCCCGCAGACCGCATAAAACAGCTGCAATCGGCGAGGATCAATTCCCCTGGCATAGGAAGCTCTCGGTTGTTCTCCCACACTTCTTAACCGCAGGCCCATTGGGGTTCGATAAATATACCACCAGCAAAAACCGATCAGGAGCATGCTCAAATAAACCAACGGATTATGATTGAAAAATATCTGGCCCAAAATCGGAATTTTACTTAAAACCGGTATCGGGAGCGGTGTGACCTGAGACCCATAGAGACGTGAATACGGATTTCCAAGAAAATATGCCAGATCTCGGGCCATCAGTGTTAGTACAAACCCAACAGCCACCTGGGATTGGCCAAAATATAGACTGAAAAGGGCAACGGTAGCGGCGATGAGGACACCGACGATGGCTGCTGCTGCAAACCCCAGCAAAAGATTATCGGTTTCAAATGCAACCGCAAAAGCAACCATGGCACTCAGTAATATCGACCCGTCCAGGGAAAGGTTAATCAATCCTCCCTTTTCCGTGATCGTCTCGCCAAGGGTTGCCAGTAAAATGGGAGTGGCGCCGGCAACCACACTGGACATCAAAATGGTAAAGTCCAACCCAGCCATATCAGTTCTGCCTCTCCTTCTGCTTATTGCGGGTCTGCCAGGCATATATGACCAGGGTCGCCAATACGAGTGCTCCCTGGATGACCCCGCTCAATGAAGAGTCTACCCGGAGCATCATGGGGAGCTGAATGCTACCGATATTCAAACAGGCGAAAAAGAACGCCACTCCCGGAGCCACCCAGACGTTATAGTTGGAAAGCATCACCACTAGAAGGGACAGGTACCCGTAATTGCTGGAGATGGCCGGTATGAGGCGATGATAGATGCCGGCGACCTGCAGGCATCCGGCAAGCCCTGCAAATCCTCCGGCAAAAGCCATGGCAAGGAGCATGTACCTCCCGGGTTTAAGCCCAAACAGAAAAGCGGCATATTGGTTCTTCCCAATCGCTTTCAGCCCTAACCCCACCCATGTATACCGCAACATCCACGCGGTTACCATCACGGCCGCCAAGGCAAGAACTAGGCCGACAGGGGAAAGGCGAATTGTGGATAAAAAGGGAAGCCATAGCGTTTGGGGGAAGACCTCGGTACCACTCATCGATGCAACGCCGGGCCGCTTCCAGGGGCCGAATATCAGATAGAGGATAATTCCCTGGGCCACAAAATTCAGACCCAGTCCCGCAAAAATTTCATGAACTCCGCCTTTTGTTTTTAAAAAACCGGCAAAAAGTGCCCAAATGCCCCCCCCCATGGCACCTGCAAAAAAGGACAATCCTAGAAAAACAGCCGGCTGATGGCTCTCAATTCCAAACCGGAGCAGGGCGGTTGAAAAAATCGCTCCCATAATCATTTGGCCTTCCACACCGATGTTCCAGAGACCGATTCGGAATGTATATAAAAGCCCGCTTGCGCAAAGGGTAAGGGGTATCCAAACAGTGATGACATGGGCAATTTTACTCCATGAACCCAATGACCCTTTAAAAATATGATAATAGGCAGCAAAGGGCGGTGCACCCGCAATGAGCAGGATAAGTGTGGTAAAACAGAATACCACCACCGCGGTCAGTATCATTTTACGGGAATATCGAAGGAATGTTTGCATGTCCCAGTGAGAATTGACCCAATCCTTTCAAATTATACCTGCAATGGCGCTTTTTAATTCATGAATATCCGTATCGGATATCATTGTGTCTTTGACGATCTTACCGTTAAAAAAAACCCATACACGGTGAGCCATCATGAGGATCTCCTCAAGATCTGAAGAAGAAAAGAGAATGCTGGTTTTACCTGCACAAAATTTTTGGAGATGTTCCCACACCCACAGTGCAGATTTCATATCAAGCCCTCTCGTCGGCTTTTCTAGAAGGAGAAGTACAGGGTCATCAGGTAAAAAAGAGAGCAGAAGGCGTTGTTGATTACCACCGGACAGGGATTCAACCGGAAATACGGGTTGTCCTTTGATTCGAAACTTCTCTATGCTCTTTTTTGCCTGTTTAAACGCTTCAGGCGAATTGACATAAAACCCTTTGCGATTTTGAAGTGCAAAGTGCTCAGCAATATTCAAACCTGGAATCAACCCTTCTTCAAGGCGGGCAGTTGGAAGAAAAGTGACGCCGGCGTGTTTAAACGCGTGGTAATCCTTGCCATTCATTTTCGATTTTTGCAGAAACACCGCTCCTTGCTTCGGCTGTACCAGACCTGAAGCCAAACGGAGAAAAAGACCCTGTCCACTTCCTTCAAGGCCTGCCAGGCCTATGATTTCTCCTTGCCGGACGGTGACATCACATTTTTTTAAGCCTGCCCGACCACCGGTTGCAGTAACACAATCCATCACAAGAACCGTTTTTCCGGGTTGAGTTTCAACACAGGTCGGCTGAACCGGAAGAATGCCAAACATCATCTCCAATAGGGTGTTTGTATCAAAAGGTTTGCTCATCTCACCGCTCACCCTTCCCAGGCGCAAAACAGTGACCGCATCGCATAGGGCTTCGATATCCTCCAGCTTGTGCGAAACCAGTACAATACTTTTCCCTTCAGAGGCCAGCTGTTCCAACGCTTTAAAAAGCGCCTCCCGCTGCATGCTCGAAATACCGGTGGTCGGTTCATCCAAAATTAAAACTTCGATGCCGAGTCCCAGCAATCTCAGGATTTCAAGCTGCTGCCTTTCGCCGATTGTCAAGTTTTTCACAATGGCATTTGGCGGGAGGTTAAAGCCTAAGTCTTTGGCAAGTTGTTCAAATATTTGTCGATGGGGAGTGTTACGATCTGAAATATTGCCGGTCAACCCTACCATAAAATTTTCCAGGACAGACAAAACAGGAAAATCCAAGGGCTCCTGATACAGCATCCCGATACCTAAGCGGGAAGCCTGGGCAGGGGTTTTATAGGTCATCGGCGAGCCGTTTAAACTCACGGTGCCCCTGGTTTTCCGGCTGAAACCGGCCAAAATTTTCATCAATGTGCTCTTTCCAGCACCGTTTTCACCCAAGATCCCGTGGATCGTACCCGACCTGATGGTGAGCGAGATACCAGCATTGGCTTTTACCGGTCCATAGTATTTGTGAATGTCTCGAAGCTCAATCCGCATCTGAGGTACATATCCCCTATCTGTTCAATTTACGGCCTGCACAAAAAAGCGAGAAACGCGTGCAAAATACAAAGTGCAGAAGAAATTTTGAAGCTTCTGCACTTTTTGGGTTGCATTTACCTGAATAACGGCCTTTTTAAACAGAACTTATTTTGCGCTGCTTTGCCCGCGCATCCCTTTTAAAAGCTGCTCCATATACCAGATTTTTTTATCCGTAGCGATTTCGCCGTCCTTGAGAAATATACTTCCATCCTGGTAGTATAAAGGCCCTTCGAACAGGTTGACCTTTTTGGTTCCAAGATCAGAGATGAAAGAATCAAGAGCCTTTTTTGCAGATGATGACAATGCAGGTCCGGGTTTAAACCCCACGGTGCTGGTATCGGGATCATTGATATTCTTCCAATCCGGACCCATCCAGATCCAATTGGATTTCCATTTCCCGGCAATAGAAGCTTGGATGAATTCCAGATATCCCGGACCCCAGTTAAAATACGGCACACCCAGGCAAACATCCGAAGCACCCTCGCACGCACCTATATAATCATATGGAATTGCCCAGACCTTTTTTCCTTCCTGTTTTTTCTGTTTGGCCACCACAACAGCCTCGGTGGTGTCTATCCCCGAAATCAGAACATCATATCCGGTATTGAAAAAATTTTGAGCCACCTTTGTTGGATCAGCCGTCACACCCGGAATATTGAACCAAAAACCGATCCATGTCACCTTAAATGTTAATTCTTTTGGATCCTTTTTTAACACCTTTTCCCAGGCATATTTTGCACCGAGATAACTCGAGGCAACAAGCCGCCGCGTTTCTTCATTGATCAGTGGACCGAGATACCCTATTTTACCCGTTTTTGTGGTCATGGCTGCAGCAAAGCCCGCCATCATCTTGCCATACTCCATACGTCCCATAAGATTGCTGAGATTTCCCGAGGCTTTGCCGGTCAGTACATCATCCCCTGAGATGTGAAGAAAATGTATATCCGGGTGCATCTTGGCGGCTTCACGGGTTCCGTCTTTCATGTCGTCTGAGTTCGCAATAATTAACTTTACTCCTTTTTCCACCATATCGTCGACCAGTTGGGGAATCGTAATGCCCTGCCTGTCTGCAGGGTTCACTTTATCGATATAGATCATCTTTGCACCCGGGAGCTTTTTTTGAACGTATTCCCCTGCCTCAAAGTGGGCTTGACTCCACCCGTGATCGTTGTAAGGGCCAACTAGAAGCAATCCAAATTGAAAAGGTTTTTCAGCGCCAAAACCAGGTCTCAAGCACAGAAACCCCATGAAAACCAACATGAAGAAAATCGATAAAGCCAATCCCATCTTTTTAAACATAATGTTCCTCCTTTTCATCCATCGAACGATAATAAAAACGGGTCCTCAAACGCTCCGAAACCAGATCGTTATCCTGCCCTAATATATAAATACAATGACGGCTTTCGGTCAAGAGATAACACCTTCCTTAACACAACGATCTTGACGCGGGTACGCCTTTTGATGTAATTACAACCTGCATTTTGAACCAAACCAGCTACCGCATTCCCCAAAGGATATCGGAGCGTCGCGAAGATTTCTTCGCCGCTGGAAAATCCCGGCATTCGAAGTTGCTGGGTTCTTTAATCAATAACAATAGGCAAATCTCACAATCGGTTGAGAATATCTAAAAGCAATGGAAATTGTTCTTCAGCCTGATTTGGGGATGTTCAAAATCTCGGCCCGATTCGAACAGGAATTTGTTTTTTATTGACATCTTTTACTGGATTACCTTAAAAGAGGCGTTCTGTTCGATGTGCCACATGCATTTAAGGAAAAATAGCCAGAACAGCTACCATAAAAGAGGGTCTTTGCCCCGGGTGATAAAGTTGATGGCAATTGAAGGAGGTTCGAATTGTACGGTTTTGAAGCAATAGCCGCCCATAACGGTTGGTCCATGGCGATAGTCGGCGCTTCGATTGTTTTCAGCGGTTTAGTTATTTTATCACTCGTCATATCTCAGCTTCATAAGCTGCTGACAATTTGGGAGAATAAAGGAACTTTTTTCAACCGAAACAAACGAACATCTGTCAATTCAACCGAAGAGGTGCTTGATTTAAACCTTCCGGGGTGTTTCCCATCAGATATCAATGAGGCCGCCCGCCTTTATCATCCACTGGTTGAAAAGCTGGGGCAGCCCTTTCAACTGGTTCAGTTGTATGAGGTGTCCCGGAAAAAAGGGTTTCCACATCCTCACCTCACCATTTCCTTACTGCGACAGGCGAAGGTCCTGGTACCCGAAGGGGATGGTGTTTTTATCTGGAATCACCCGTAGTATCAATAAACAGTATCAAAGGCTTACCTATGGATCTATTATTGCAGTTTCTATCCAACACCGGCTATTTTCTCGCTGACTACCGCCATGTCATCATGATTGTTGTCGGGTCTGTGTTCATCTATCTCGGGACGGCAAAAAAATTTGAGCCACTGCTCCTGGTGCCGATCGGTTTTGGAATTTTGATTGGGAATATCCCATTTTTTAAGGGATTTGGTCTTGGTATATACGAATCAAACAGTGTGCTCCACTACCTTTATTTTGGCGTTACCACAGGCCTTTATCCGTCTATCATTTTTCTGGGCCTTGGTGCGATGACCGATTTTTCTTCCCTGCTCGCTCGTCCGATACTAATGCTTCTCGGGGCGGCCGCTCAAATGGGAATATATTTTACATTGCTGGGGGCACTGGGACTCGGATTTCTTCCCAAAGAAGCAGCGTCCATTGCAATTATCGGCGGAGCCGACGGACCGACATCTATTTTTCTGACAGCCAAACTCGCACCCCGTCTGATCGGACCGATTGCAATTGCCGCTTACTCCTATATGGCACTGATACCAGTTATTCAACCGCCGATCATGAAGCTGTTGACCACGCGAAAAGAACGACTGATTAGAATGTCAGAACTTCGGGAAGTCCCCAAGAAAGAACGTGTCATTTTTCCTGTCGTTGCATTATTCCTTTGCTGTTTTCTGGCGCCTGCCTCAATTCCGTTGATAGGAATGTTCTTTTTTGGAAACTTTCTGAAGGAATGTGGCGTAACCGAACGGTTAGCACAAACCGCACGAACCTCTATCATCGACATGGCAACGATTCTGCTCGGAGTAACCGTTGGTGCCAGTACCCAGGGCGACGTATTTTTGACTCCAAAATCGATAGGCATATTTTTCCTCGGTGCTTTCGCCTTCAGTCTTGCCACTGCTTCCGGGATTATATTTGCCAAGTTAATGAATCTAGTCCTAAAGGTAAAGATAAACCCCTTGCTTGGGGCAGCCGGCGTATCCGCTGTGCCGGGTTCGGCCCGTGAAGTTCATCTGATGGGTCAGCATGAAGACCGACACAATTATCTCCTGATGCACGCCATGGCTTGCAACTCATCAGGTGTAATCGGATCTGCGATATGCGCAGGTATTTTATGGAGTTTTATGGTAGCGAGTTGATAACTATTTCATGTAACTCATCTCAAAACCCATTTTAAAGGAGACCATTATGGCTGCCAAGATTTTAATAAAGAGGCAGTGGTTGGAGGGCCAGGCAGGAGAGATCTTCAGCCTGCTGAACAAACTGCGTACCACGGCAAGAAATCAGCAAGGATATATCACCGGTGAGACACTGCAGGAGCATAACAATCCTCAAAAAACGCTGGTTATAGGAACCTGGGAGCATATGCAAAACTGGTTCCCCTGGAAAAAAAACACAGAACGAAGGCAGCGGGAGGCGATGTTGGAAATCCATCAGGAAGGTCCCACTGAGTACGGGGAGTATGTTTCGGTTTCGAAATGAATCAACTCATCAAAAAAGCGAAACCGCCCCCAAGTGATAACATATCTTATTTTGTGCGGGGTTACAATTATATAACCGATCAAATCTCTAGGCGCCATGTTCACCCCATTACCGTTCACATCTCCAATGGCCTTCTGCCGGTTTCGGTAATCTTTATTGTACTGGCGATGCTTTCCAACTTCAACCCTCTGGCCCAGGCCGCTTTTTACAATATGCGGGTTGTTCTAATGGCCATGCCGATTGTGCTGTTTTCGGGTTATATCGATTGGCAAAATCGATATAATGGAAAGCTGAGCTATCGGTTTGTGATAAAAATAATTTGCGGTTCAGTGGTACTCTTATCGTCATTGATACTGGTCATCTGGCAGATCATCGACCCTGCGGTGATGGAGGGTACGTCAATGACGCGATGGGGTTTCCTCTTACTCTGTTTTTTATTGCTTGCTGCAGCGTTTATGGCAGGATACCAAGGAGGGAAGCTGGTTTTCAAAGATGAATAAATTTTTTCGGAAAAGCAAGGGTGCGAAACTTTAGTAAAATACTTCTCGCATCACCCACTACCGATGTTGCTGGGCCTTCTGGATTTTCGCCCATTGATCCCGCAAGGTTACCGTCCGGTTGAACACAAGCTTTTCATCGGAAGCATCAACAGGATCGACACAGAAATAACCAAGGCGCTCAAACTGAAATCGGCTGCCAGGTGGTGAACCGGACAGAGTCGGCTCCACACGGCAGGGCGTCAGGGTCTTGAGAGAGTCGGGATTCAGATAGGTTTTGAAATCAGTACCGTCCTTTTCAGCTTCGGGGTTTGGCCTCAAAAAGAGACGGTCATACAATCGTACTTCCGCCGCAACAGCGTGTGGAGCGGAAACCCAATGCAGTGTCGCCTTGACCTTTCGGCCGTCCGGAGAATCTCCTCCCCTTGTTTTTGGATCATAGGTACAGTGCAGTTCAACCACCTCCCCGGTTTGCTCGTCCTTAACCACCCGCACGAATTTGATAAAATATGCGTACCTCAATCTCACTTCACGCCCAGGGGCCAAACGGAAGAACTTTTTTTGGGGAATTTCCTGGAAATCTTCCTTCTCAATGTACAACACCCGTGAGAATGGAACTTCCCGGGTTCCCATGGCGGGGTCTTCCGGGTTATTCACGGCATTTAAGTATTCCACCTGGTCCTTTGGATAATTATCTATGATCACTCGAAGCGGACGGAGCACACCCATCACCCTGGGGGTGCTCTTATTTAAATCTTCCCGGATACAGTACTCCAAAAGCGCAAGATCGACCATGCTATCCCGCTTGGCCACACCGATACGCTCGCAAAAACTCCGGATCGACCCAGGTGTGTAACCCCGTCTCCGGAGACCCGAAATTGTGGGCATTCTCGGATCGTCCCATCCGGTAACAAATCCCCCGGTCACCAGTTCCACCAGTTTCCGCTTGCTCAAAATATAATAGCTGAGATTCAGACGGGCGAATTCGATTTGCTGGGGGTGGCAATCGACACCCAATTCGTCCAACACCCAATCATACAGGGGACGATTATTTTCAAATTCCAACGTGCAAATGGAGTGTGTGATTCCTTCAATGGAATCCGAAAGGCAGTGGGTGAAATCGTACATCGGATAGATGCACCATTGGGCGCCGGTCCGATGATGGGAAACCCATCGAATCCGATAGAGGGTTGGATCCCGCATTAGTAAATTTGGAGCGGCCATATCGATTTTGGCCCGAAGGATATGGGCTCCATCCTTGAACTCTCCCCTCCGCATACGCTCGAACAGATCGATATTTTCTTTAACCGAACGGTTTCGGTAGGGGCTCTCTTTTCCGGGATCGGTCAAGGTGCCGCGGTAATCCCGAATCTCTTCTGCACTCAAGCTGTCAACATATGCCCTGCCTTCTTTGATGAGCTGCACGGCATACTGGTAGAGCTGTTCAAAATAGTCCGAGGCATACAACTCACGATCTCCCCAATCAAATCCGAGCCACCTGACATCTGACTTGATCGATTCCACATATTCCACGTTTTCCTTGCTCGGGTTGGTGTCATCGAATCGTAAATTGCAAAGCCCTTCGTATTCGGCGGCAAGGCCGAAATTGAGACAGATCGATTTGGCATGACCGATATGTAGATACCCGTTGGGTTCAGGTGGAAATCGGGTATGAACCCGGCCCTGATTTTTTTTAGCCTCAACATCGCGGGAGATAATGTTTTGGATAAAGTCAGAAGAAAGCATCTTGTCATCGGTCTGGATCGTCTTTTGGTTTTTCTCCTCGGTCTTGGTTTTTCTCATCGCTTTTTATCCGGATTAAAGGTCGGGCCCCTCAGTTTTTGACAAAAAGTATTTTAAAAAATAAATCATGTCAAACCCAATGTGACCGAATCTTTTAACTCCCGCAGCTTTCGCCGTAAAAATTTGCCCGTAACCGTTTTGGGAACCTCTTCGATGATCTCTACAATCCGGGGATATTTATACGCTGCCATCTGTTTTTTACAAAAAGTGATAAGGTCATCCGGTGTTATTTCACCCCTGTGATCTTTTGTTAGGGAAACAAATGCTTTTACGGTTTCCCCACGGTAGGCATCCGTGACCCCAACCACTGCGGCTTCGTTGACACCGAGATGTCGGTACAACACATCTTCCACCTCTCTAGGCCAAACTTTAAACCCGGATGCATTGATCAGATCCTTTTTCCGATCGACGATATAACACCAGCCCTGTTCATCTATCTTCGCAATATCACTGGTAAAAAATCGATTGTCTTTTATCACATTGGCCGTCTCTTTTGACCTTTCCCAGTAGCCATCGATGATGCCCGGACCCTGGAGAACCAGTTCTCCTGCCTGTCCCATTTTTATTTCCTTCTCTGGATCATCAACGTCAACAATCCAAGCCGCGTGCCCCGGCACCACCAGGCCAACGGACAAAGCGCCGAATTCCTGGTCCACCGGTCCTTCCATTCCCAGTGGGGTAATAGTCGCCGGTGAAGTGCTCTCCGTAAGCCCATATACATTGTAAATCGTCTGGTCAAAGGTTTTGCGAAACCTGTCTACCGTACTGGGTGATATCGGTGCCCTGCCGCTGTAAACTTTTTTAAATCGGGACAAATCAAACGATTCAGGATCCGGATGGTTCAACAAGGCAATATAAACGGTGATGGCTGCTACGGTGAAGGAGACGTTATGTTTTTCAATCAGTCTCAGTACCTCGTCGACATCGAACCGACCGAATAGCACAAACGGAATCCCCATGTGGAACGCTATTGCCACATGGGCCACTATACCGGTGATATGAAACAACGGTGCAATTCCGAGAATGATATCGTTGCGGTCGAGACGACACGCTTTTTCGAATACGGTTGCATTGTGCACAACATAGCGATGACGGATCATCGCCCCTTTTGAGGGCCCGGTTGTTCCTGATGTATAGACCAGATAGGCCAAATCTTCTGGTCCGGGTTTATACCGGTCATGCTTCTTTTCGTCGGGTATCTCTTTTATCAGATCGACAAAATCACGGGTCCCGGGAAAAGCGCTCTTTACCTTAGGCTTAAACTGTTTCGGAATTTCGACATTTTTTCCCAATAGATCAAGGGGCGACGTAACAACCACCCCCACATCTTTTCTTTTTCCGATCGACGCTTTCACTTTTTCTTCGTAAAAATCGTCCTGGCAGAAAAAAAACCGGGCGCCGCAATCCTTCAAGTAGCAATTCAAATCTTCCACCGTATACATCGGATTCAACGGGACGACCACCGCGCTTAGCATCCATACGGCAATGGAAGCAATCACCGCCTGGGGAATATTTTGCATCAAAACGATGACCCGGTCCCCTTTTACGATACCGCTTTGTTCCAAGACGCTACAGACCGATACCGCCATCTGATTAATCTCTTTATAACTGTATGTTTTACTAAAATAACAGATACATGGGTCACCCGGAGACCTTGAAACAGAGCCACAAAACCGATCCAAAACTGTTTCTTCAGAGAAGGCCAGAGTCTTTGGCAGCCATTTTGGATAGGCCTTTTGCCACGGTTTTTGATCATAAACAGATAACATTGGAAATGTTTCCATCAATTGGAATCTATTATTTCAGCTTGTTTTGAGGGGATTCCCGCCAGGGCCCTGGCAAGTTTTATCTTTTCAGCCAGTTTCAAGTTCTAGTCCCAAAAGTTTCAATCCACAATAATCTCCCAATGGTTGAGGTCGATGAACAGCAAGAAAACTCAAATTTTATACACAATGCTATTGTGATTGGTCAAATAGAATTGAGAGTCCTCCGTTAATTTGTGTTCCATGTCACATGTTTTAATACACAATTACTTGAGGTTTTGTTCAGGTTTTTATACAATATTTAAAGCCGTACGGTTAATAAAGATTTGATGAAATCGCAACATCAACATGTTATGTCTTGACATCCGAAATCCATTGTTCCTAATAAGCGTCAAATATAACTAACTCAAGTTTCGCACCCGATATTTTGAGAAAAGCCGCATCAGGCATAGCACCATGCCCCATTGGGGGTACGAAACTTGATTAACTAATTTCTCAGTTCTGAAATTGGTGTGTTTTTGGCAAGATACCATTGAATTTTGTTTTTCCGGGTCGGGTAAGGAAGGAGGGTGCATAGACCTGTCAGGGTTTTGCACCAAACATAAACGTATAATTTTTTGAAACTGAATTTAACCGAAATGGGCATTCGTTCGATGGGAGGTCATTCATGAAACGCGGTCTAAAAGCTGGCAAGAAGCATAGCGGGGGATTTGGACTCAATGTGTTCACCGATGACGAGCTTAATGAAATTCACCTTGCTACTTTGGAAGTTCTCAAAAGCACCGGTGTCTTTGTTGAAGATGCTGAGGCCTTGGGAGTTTTCGACGGCGGAGGGGCAATTGTAGATCTTAAGAATAAAATCGTAAAGATACCCCCCCATATCGTGGAGGATGCGGTTCGTTCCGCACCTTCCACATTTCATGCCTTCGGGCGCATACCGGAAAGCGATATCGTGCTTGAAGATACGCGGGTCTCATTTACTAATTTCGGTGAAGGCATCATGTTTGTTGATCCATATACGAACGATCTCAGAGATACCACTAAGGCGGATATCGAGAAGGCGTCAAGACTCATTGATTATCTGGAGCATGTGGAAACCTATGAACGGTGCATGTGCTCCCATGATAAACCGCCCCAGGTGCAAGCCCTTCACAATGCCGAAGCATCGCTCACCAACACCACCAAACACCATTGGCTGGGTCCGGTAAACCGTTATCAGGCCAAAAAAATTGTGGAAATGCTGGTAGCTATTTCGGGCGGTAAAGAAAACCTCCGCGAACGTCCATTGCTCTCCTTTGTCTCCTGCCCGGTGAGTCCACTCAAACTTCCAAAGGATCACTGTGAAATTATTATGGAGGCTGCCCTTAACGGACTTGGCTTGAACGTTATCGGGATGGCCATGTCAGGAGGATCCTCACCCGTTCATTTGGCCGGCACTTTGGTTTCACAAAATTGTGAAGTTCTCTCCAGTTTGGTGTTGAATCAACTTGTTTGTAAAGGTTCGCCTTTTGTGTACGGCAGTTCTACGTGCACAATAGATTTGCGAAGGGCGACCGCGGCGGTGGGATCACCCGAGCTTGCGATGATCAGTGCCGCAGTCGCCAGGCTTGCACGATACTATAGCTTGCCTTGCTTTGTGGCCGGCGGGTAGGCAGATGCCAAAATCTGTGATTATCAGTCCGGTCACGAAAAGACAATCACCGCCCTGTTACCTGCGTTGGCAGGGGCCAACGTGATATACGGGTTGGGGATGCTGGAAATGGGAATCACTTTCGATCTGGCTCAACTGGTGATCGACAACGAAGCTGCAGGAATGATCAAATATGCGGTCAATGGCATTCCGGTCAATGACAAAACCCTGGCCCTTGACGTAATCAAGGAAGTCGGGATCTTTAAGGATTTTCTCGGCCATGAGGATACCTTCAATCACATGCGATCACAATCACAAGCCGAACTGATCGATCGCACGGTGCGGGAGGATTGGGAAAAGGCGGGCAGTACGGATGTTTACCAAAGGGCCAAGGAAAAAATGCTCTATATCTTGGAAACATATGAACCGACACCGCTTCCCGACAGCGTTCTGAAAACGATCCGGTCCATCATCGACGGTGCGGAAGAGGAATTGGGTGTTTCCCAAAAATAGAATTTAGAGGAGGAAAAAATGGGAAAAATTCAAACACGAATGGGGGACGGCCGCCGCGTGGAGTTGACCGAAGCGAAAGTTCGCAGCGATCTGGAAGAAGGAACGAATGACGCGGCAGACCGGGCTAAAGTTTCCCCGCTTACGCCGGATGAAATCGAATATCTATTTGAAATACATCAATGCACCGATAAAGCCGTTTCGGTGGAACAAGGAAAGGAAGTCTGTCTTACCTATGACAGCAGTACCACCAAACTCAAACGGGCACACATATCTTTAAGTAAAATCCAATCGCTGCAGGTTTTGGAACGTGCGCTGGGGGCGGATAGCCTTGAGCTTGCCCATATCGACTACAGTTTCAAACCGGTAAAACCGATTGTGGTCTTTGAGCAGCCTATTTTAGAGCAGGCGCTGTTGATCACCATACCGCCGCTTCTTTACGGCGCCATGCCGAATTTGGGTCTGTACAGCCAGCCGAACGGGCCCTGTCCCAATCCCATGGATCTGCTTCCCCAGGGCAAAATTTCGGAGGCCAAGGAGTCATTTGAAGCAGCGGTGGAACTTGCGATTAAAGATATGGTCTATGTCGGGAGTCAAATGTATGAAACAGGCGCCGATGGGATCAATTTCGATACCACCGCCGCTGCCGGCGATGCGGAGTTTTTGGCCGCGTTGCGCGCAGTAGAGATTCTGCGTGAAAAATACCCCAAAATGGGTATTGAAATGGGAATGGCCTCGGAGTTCATCCTGGGACTGCATGGCGATCTGACCTACGATGGGGTTCGTCTGGCAGGGCTTTACCCGCACGATCAGGTAAAATTGGCTCAAAAAGCCGGTGTGACCATCTTTGGGCCGGCTATCAATATCATTAGTAACAGATCGCTCCCCTTCAACTTGGCACGTTCGATTACTTACACAAAGGCGTGTACGGAAGCGGCCGACATCCCGATCCACGCCGCTGTGGGAATGGGCGTATGTGGTATTCCTTTGGCCATTACTCCGCCGGTGGATGCCTTATCAAGGGCTTCCAAAGCACATGTGGAGATCTGCCGCTTGGATGGGTTGTAGGTTGGCGTCGGGGATCCCTACGGCATGCATGCGGCGCATGCCATCGTTTCGGGGATGGGCGGATTACGCACTGCCGGAGATCTGGTAGCGCGTTTGCAGCTGAACCGGGCGATGAAGATTGACGCTGCCAAGAAGTATGTAGCCGACAAACTGAGGGTTTCGGTGGCCGATCTTGCGGATCCGGTTGCCATGCGCGAGGTGAGGGAAGATATGGACATAGGGACCCTCAATGAATGTCCTGGTGTGGCCAAAGGGATCGATGCCAAATTCCGTATCGCTGAAATACTCGATCTTGATATTAATTGCGTGAATCTCTTCAAACAAAGGATCAATTTCGGGGGTCATAACGAGGGCTGAAAATATTCCGCTGACAACAATTTCGAGATCGTGAAGCCGTATTTTCCCGTTTGAGGTTTTCAACTCGATATTTGCATTTAAACCGTGCGGCAAGTGCAATTTTATGGAACCGTTGCTTGTTTAAATAAAATAGATCATGGGAGTGGGTGGTCACAGGCTGTTGAGTCTATTTAAATATTACGGCTTCTATCAAATGGGGTCCCGGGGATCGTATGGATGCTTCAAGATATTTGTTGAACTGCTCACATGTGTCGGCCCGCATCGCATGAACGCCCATACCTTCTGCCAACTGGACCCAGTTGATGTCAGGATGGGAAAGGCTGAACATGTCACTGGCCTTCGGCCCCACCTCTTTTACACCCACCCGCTTTAATTCTCCAAATAGAATCCGATACGCCCGGTTCGAAAAAATAATCGTAACCACATCGAGCTTTTCCCGTGCCTGGGTCCAGAGGGATTGCAGGGTGTACATACCGGATCCGTCGGCCTGCATGGCGAACACTTTTCTGTCCGGACATGCCACCGCAGCACCGGTCGCCACCGGCATCCCCTGGCCGATGGCACCGCCGGTGATATTCAGCCAGTCATGGGGAGGTGCACCGGAAATCCATTTTTCCGCATCTCGACTCGAGGTTATCCCCTCATCTGAAACAATGGCCTCCGCCGGTATCAATGCCGCCAGCGCCTGCCAAACCTTTCCGGCAGTGAGTTCTCCGGTTGGCAGCGGCGGGATCCTCAATTCATAGAGGCGTTCCGGTTCTGAGGGTGCATTTAATAGATCCGCAAGGATTTCAAGCGCTTCAATACCGCCCTGATCACCTTCAGCCAGCGTATGAATTTGGCAGTCTTTTGGGGTCAACCAGTTGGGCATATTGGGCCAGGCAAAAAAGGATACCGGTGGTTTCGCGCCCACTAAAATCAAATGGGCTGTGCCTCTCAGCGTTTCCAAGGCCGGTTTTACCGGGTATGGAAGCCGGTCGATGACAGCCCGGCCTGCTCCGCGTTGGGTGCGGCCGTTTACCCGCTGACCGATAATCCGAGCGCCGCTTGCCCGTGCGACACGGCCCGACAGCCACAAGCCCTTTTCCAACATGAGCGCTCCGGCCAATAAAATAACCGTTGGTTCTCCTCTGCGTAGCACTTCCGCCACCTGTTCGATGGCTTTTTGAGCAACAGATGTCGGCCGGGCCAATTCCGGCTTCGCCGCAGGATTCACACTTTCGTTCCAGCTGCAGTCCGCCGGCAGTATCAATGTGGCGACCTGCCCCAGAGGCGCCATGGCAGCTTCGATGGCCGCAGCGCCGTCGGACGGAACAGCGGCTGCGGATTTAGATGTCCGGACCCAACCGGATACGGACTTTGCGATGGATTCGATATCTGTGGTTAGGGGCGCATCATGCTTCAAATGGTAGGTGGCATGATCCCCGACGATATTGACGATCGGCGTCTCGGCCCGCCTGGCATTGTGAAGATTGGCCAAACCGTTGCCCAGGCCAGGTCCTAAATGAAGCAGGGTTGAAGCCGGTCTGCCGGTCATTCTTCCATATCCGTCGGCAGCTCCGGTGCATACCCCTTCGAACAGACCCAAAACAGTGCGCATACCTTTAATTTGATCGACGGCTGCAACAAAATGTATCTCTGATGTACCGGGGTTTGTAAAACAAACTTCCACACCGCCATTCACCAGTGTCTGTACCAAGCTTTGGGCACCGTTCATCTGTCTTCACCTTATTGGTTTGGTTCACTTTAGTGCACGATGATAGCTGTCTATATTGTAGATTGCAGATAGTGGATTATGACCCAACAATCGGTCCTTAACAGCAAGCACGGTGCAGGGGCATTTCTCATATTCCTGAGGGCAGAAAACTCTTTTATAGCATGACCGTTCGCGAAAACCTGGAGTTGGGCTCTTATACCAAAAAAGCGTGGGAAAGTAAACAGGAGACGATTGAAGAGGTTTATCGAATTTTCCCAAGGCTAAAAGAGAGAGAATGACAATTTGCTAAGACACTAAGCGGGGGTGAACAGCAAATGGTTGCTATCGCTCGAGGTTTAATGTCGAAACCGAGGCTATGCCTCTTTGACGAACCGTCATTTGGTTTGAGCCCCATAATAGTGGCGGAGGTTTTTGAAGTGATAAAAATACTGCAAGAGCAGGGAACAACTATTTTTCTGGTTGAACAGAATGTACAGCGTTCCCTGGAGATGGCGAATCGAGCATATGTATTAGAAAATGGAGAGATTGTTTTAGAAGGGAAAGGTCAAGTGGTCCTTCATAACAAAAATATAGAAGCTACATTTTTGGGACTTTAATAAAAGAACGATACCTTTCAACTGCCTTCTGGTTCCAGGGGACGAGTTAAGAATATAAAATGGACTGCCGATTTTAGCACAACGACTATTATCTACAATCAACGAACTCCCCAAGCGGGTTTAAATTTAGTAAGATAAAAAATACTTTGCTTAAGATATGTTTTATTCATAACGTGTGAAATTTCGAATTATTGCCCTTAAAGACATCTCCAAGCATAAAAAAGGGTCATAGATAAGCAAAAACATATTGTAGGTTTATTTTTTATAAGAAAACTGCTGGAGTGCGGTTTGCGCGATAATTTGGAAGAAGAGGATACTTACAATGAACCGAGCAAAATTAATCAAGATCGCCAAACTCCAATCGACACCACCACCAAAGCATACAAAGACGAATGCCTTTACGATTATCGACAGAAATTCTGTAGGGGCCACGCAATTCGAGTTTTTTCTCACCGAAATCAATCCGGGGCGAGGCAAATGTTGGCAGCGCCGTGAAAATGCGATAAAAGCGGCGGTTGAAAAATGTGGCCTTTCTGGGCCTATAAAAGTAGGCCGCCGGAGACATTCCAGCCCCGGCAACCAATCAACAAAGTATCAGTCCTCGATAACTTCTTTCATCCGATAGCTTTTACCCTCAATGACAACCGTTGCAGGTGTGGCGCAGCAGGCGGTCAAGTAGTGCTGAAGTCAGTGTGTTGTCGTTGTTAAAGATTTCCGGCCAGTCCTTGAACACACGATTTGTTGTAATGATCAAAAAGCCTTTTTCATAACGGTGGTTGATGATTTGGAAGAGCAAATCCGCTCCGGTTTTATCGATAGTCAAGTAGCCGAGCTCATCCAAAATCACTAGAGCCGGTTTGTGATATTTTCTCAATTCCTGCTTTA
>PVBE012684410.1_pt1 | contig 59697 bp, 39 predicted proteins | sample 1631181 | NCBI WGS metagenome assembly PVBE01 (sample SAMN08397723, study PRJNA350692) | Marine metagenome, whole genome shotgun sequencing project. | isolation source: water | place: Pacific Ocean | collected 2012-04
CCCCTAGAATGCGTTCCGCCCAACGCCAGAGGCCCCGCAGAACCTGGAGAGCGACGTTTCGGTCCTGCCTGAGGCCTACCCCTGCATCGACACTCCCGGCGCGTCTGACGAGCCAAAAGGCCATACAACGAGCAACTCGCGATAACGGGCTTCGGATTGGGTCCGCCCGTCCGAGCGGCCTGCCCCCAGGAGGCCTCCTGGGTCTGCATCCGCTGCATGTGGTCGCGCAGCTTCTTCTTCACGTCGTTGAAATGCCTGAACTCATCGGCGTAGAACTTCAGGTCCCCGTTCTGCTCGACGTAGCCCTCCCGCAGCACCATCTGGATGATCGCGTTGATATCGTTGGCGGCGCCGCCCGTGGCTATCCGGGTGACAAAGGCCTCCCAGCGACCCATCGCGGCAGCCTGCTCGCCGTTCTTCAGGAGGTCGATGACCACGCGGACATCGGCTTGGTCGCCCTTGCTCAGGCCCTTGGACGCGGCCGCGCGGAGCCGCTTGAGGGGCGTGGACAGACTGCCCAGGATGTTGTCCACCGGCTCTGCCACGGGTGGACCCACACGTCGTATCGGGCCCAGGCGCGGCCGTCGGGTCTCCGCGGCCTGCGTGGCGGAGACCAGGATGATTGCTGCGACGGCGCACGAGATCCTGTTCATGGCGTGGCTCCCTATTGCTGCAATACTTCGCCGGGCGAGCCGTGGAAGCCTGCGGACGAGGATTCGACGGGGCGGGTGCGAGGAGAGGCTGGGAGGGAGGTCTCAGCGTTCATGGCTGAGAACGTGAGGACTACACGTCATACTTAGGCTAACAGACCGCAAGGAGCACTCTCGATGCGCAAGTCTATCGTTCTGCTAACTACGCTCATGGTCGCAGGGGCATTGTGCGCGCTGACGGCGACCGTTGCTGCTCAGGGCGATGCGTACTGGCCGCAGTTTCACGGGCCCGCACGCGACAACATCTCCACCGAGACCGGCCTGTTGGAGTATTGGCCCGAGGACGGGCCCGAACTGCTGTGGACCGCCCGCGGGCTGGGATATGGCTACTCTACGGTGTCCATAGCGGACGGTCGGATCTACACGGCGGGCAACTTCAATGACAAGACCGTCGTCAGCGCCATGGACATGAGCGGCGAGATCATCTGGCGGGCTGAGAACGGTGAGGCGTGGGCGGACCCATACCCAGGCACGCGAGGCACGCCGACGGTCGATGGCGACTTCGTGTATCACGAGAGCCCGCATGGCGATGTCATCTGCCTGCAGGCCGCCACGGGCGAGGAAGTTTGGGCCGTTAGCATCCTGGAGCAATTCGGCAGCGAGAACATACGATGGGGGCTGGCGGAATCACTCCTGATCGATGGCGACCATGTCATCTGCACGCCCGGCGGTCCGGAGACGAGTATCGTGGCGCTTGATAAGGGCACGGGCGAAGTCGTCTGGCAGGCCCCCAGTTCGGGCGACCTCGCTGGATACACGTCGGTGACGCTGGCCGAGCACGATGGGGTGCGGATGATCCTGACCATGATGCTGAAGTCCGTGATCGGCGTGAACGCCGACACCGGCGATCTCCTGTTTCGCATCGAGCACGTCTCCTACGCCGACGAGAATATCCTCCCGCCCATGTATCTCGACGGGCACATGATCGTCAGCAGCCTGAGCGTCGGCACGATCAAGTGGAAGCTTGACGTGGCGGACGGGAAGGTCGCGCTCACGGAAGTGTGGCGGTCGGAGGAACTCGACCACCATCACGGCGGGACGGTCTTGGTGGACGGCCATCTATACGGTAACAGCACGGCCTTCAATAGAGGCCAGTGGGTGTGTCTGGATGTGGAGACGGGAGAGCGTGTCTACGCCGAGGCAGGTATCGGCAAGGGCGCCATTACTTACGCCGACGGGATGCTCTACACGGTCAACGAAGGTCGTGGCGTCGGCCTCGTGCCTGCGACGCCGGGTGAGCACGACGTGGTCAGCTACTTCGAGATCCCCGAGGGCGGCGAGGGCCCGACGTGGGCCCACCCGGTGGTGGCAGGCGGTCGGCTGTATCTGCGCCACGGCGACTTCCTCTACGCCTACGACATTGCGGGCGAGGCGGACGCGGGCGGTGACGAGGTCAGACTCTTCAATGGCACGGACCTCGCTGGATGGGAGCACTTCCTAGTCGACGAGAACGCGAGCATGGAGGATGTCTGGAGCGTGGAGGACGGCGTCCTCGTCTGCAAGGGAGAGCCGGGCGGCTACCTCTGCACGGCGGACACGTACGAGAGCTTCAAGCTCACCGTCGAGTGGATGTGGCCTGGCGAGCCTGGCAACAGCGGAGTGCTCCTGCGGATCACGGGGGAACCCACGATGCTGCCGAACTGCGTGGAGGCCCAGCTGCAGAGCGGGAACGCGGGCGACATGTATGGCTTCCAGGGCTTCAAGGTTGGCGGCGAGCCACCGCGGTGGTTTGAGGCCCCGGACGTCGCCGGTGGCCTGGTGGGGCTCAGGAAGACGGCGGGGAGTGAGAACAAGCCAGGCGAGTGGAACACGTACGAGATCACGGCCGACGGCGACAAGATCACGCTGGTCGTGAACGGCAAGCAGGTCAACGAGGCGACGGGCTGTGACGTCCGGCCCGGGAAGATCGGCCTGCAATCCGAGGGCGGCGTGATCCACTTCCGCGCCGTCACGCTGACGCCGCTTGAGGGAGAGTAAGGATCTCGGCGGACAGCCGCAGGCAAGAATGCCTGCGCCACGAGACGGTGACGGCCGGTCAGTCTGCGAGCCTGAACGTCGTGCTCGCGCGTAGGCCCGCAGTGAGGTCGGTGACATCGACCGTCCACTTGCCCGCGTGGTCGTTGAGCGCCGGGACGAAGTCGACGCCCAGCACGCCGGACTCCGCGGCGTAGTAGTCGCTGAACTCCGAGACGTCCCCATCGGGATCGGTGATCTCGACCTTGAGCGGCTGCGCGCCTGTCACGAGGCGTCTGTCAGCGTCTTTCACGAGCACATCAATCCGGCAGGGGACGCCCCTTGAGGTGATGCGCTTGGGGGCGAGGATCTCGATCTCGGCGGGCTTCTGTGGCAGGAGGGCGATGATCTTCCCGCCGGGCGCGGGCAGGTCGACGTCGAACTCGCATGTCCCCTCGCGGCGCGTGGTATCGAGCCGCTTCCGCTCCAGCATGTCATAGACGAATAGCTCGTCGCTCGTGCAGTTCTTGAGGGTGATGGTGACCGTTTGCGGTACTGCTTCGTCGAGCATGGCCCTGTGCTTCCCCGCGCGGTCCCCGTACTTGCGGAGATCGTTGACGACAAACAGATACTTCGCCTGCCCATGCTGCAGCATGTTCAGTAGAGCCGTCGGACTGGAGCAATCGACATCGCGGGCAACCTTGCCCTCCAGCCCGTCGCGGAGTTGGGCCGCATACTCCTCCATCGACCGTTGGTCGACTCCGGCGCTCACGCCCTCGAGTTCCCTCATCTCGGCCTTCTCAACGTCAATGCGATCATCCCACTGAGCATAGTCCTTGCTATCGGCGATGGCGCTCGCGGTGACCCTATCGCGGTAGGTGAAATCGAAGTCGAAGTTGAGCGATCCTGGGATCGACGCGCGCAGGTACTGGTCGGAAACGACCAGCCCACCGCGCTCCTGGAATGCGAGAATTCGGTCATGCACGGTCTTCGTCAGCGTGTCGCACTTGGGCAGGACGAGAAGGTCATAGTCGTCGAGGCCGTCGAGAGCGATGGTCTCATCGAAGATGACGTCCGCGGGGACATGGATCATCGCGAGCAGCGTGTAGAGGCTGTAGATCTGGTACGGGCCGTAGTAGCCCACGAGATTGGGTGAGTCGCTGTAGGCGCGCGAGGACTCAGACGAGAGAACGGCTGCGCGACGCGGCGCGCGCGCGAGCTTGCTGATCATCGGCCCGTATGGCTGGACGACCTCGCGGGTGAACTCGCCGAATGCCTCGAAAGTCGGCGGGTTCATGTCGTAGGGGATGCGCGGGTCTTGGTCGAAGTCGCCCCGCACGCCCTCCTCGGTGTCGAAGGGATCGCACGCGCTGGATAGGTAGACTGAAAGACCGTCGGGGCGCCGCGAGAGATTGATCCAACTCGTCTCAACGAGCCGATCGGGCCCCATCAGCGTCCAACCCTTGTCCTTGGGAAAGATGGCGCCGGGGTAGTTGAGCAGCGTGACCGTGTGCATGACGCCCTGACCGGTGGGCTTGGCCGCCGCGATGAGCGTTTCGATGTAGAGCATGAACTTGGGATCGGGATTGGTGTATGTCCACGTGCTGACGAGGTCCATGTCGCGGAACCGGCCGTACGCCGAGTAGCGCCGGAGAGGATCGGTGAAGACGACGTGGGTGGGATCGTGTCGGTGCGCGACCCGGCCGGCCCGTGCGTTGGCCTCGGTGAGGCCATCGCCCCATCTCATGCTGTGAAGTCGCTTGACGAGGCCCTCGTCATTATCGGGGATGACGCCCGGCTCGATGAACTCGTGGGGCGCGGTCGGCCCCATTTTCGCGGCGTGGAGTTGCTTCGCCATCGGCGTCTCGATGCCCAGCATGTGGTCGACGATCTCGGAGTTGAAGAAGGAGGTCTTGACCCCTGGGAACTGGCGGACGACCCGCATCGCCTCGTCGTTCTTCTCGTTCTGACGGCGGGCGACCTCGGGGTGGTACGGATCGTTCATCTCGTGCTCGCGATGGCCCGTGTATCGCGCCTCAGCAGGCAGGCCCTCGAACTCGTCGTTGATACTTCCCGAGAGCTGGACGCCCATCTCCCATCCGTTGGCGAGGGCGTGATCGAAGACCTGGAGTTTTTCCCAATTGATCTCCCCGTGAGGCACGAAGCTGTTGACGCCGATGTCGGCGTACCAGGCTAGCTGCTTGCGCGTCATGTCATCGAGCTTCTCGACGTTCTGGCCGAAGTGGTCGTGCGGCCAGAGCCAGACCCTCATGCGGTCCGGATTCCAGCGAGGGGCGATCGAAATCGGCACCCGAGCGCTGGCCAGAAGCCCCGAGTCAGATCGCAGTTCACATTCAACGGTGTAGCTTCCCGCCTTCAGCAGTTGAGTCGGGACGGTGAGACGGCATGGGGTGCGCGAGCCAGGACCGATATCTACGATCCGAGCCTGCTGCGTGAGGAGACCGCCGATGTCAGCGAAAAGCACTGCACCCTCGACCGCTGTGGCGGGCGGGGTGAGCACGTCGAAGCTGAGATCCGCGTCTTCGCCTCGGAGAAAGGCGTGACGGACGCCGGTGTAGCGTATGGTGATCTCATCTACTTGAGAGCCGGGGGCTCCTGAGTCATCGCCAAACACCGGGCCACACGCCCCTATAGCCAGAATCGCCGAACCCAACGCTGCCACTGTCAGCATGTTGCCGCCGATCATTCGTTCGCTCCGTTTCGATGCCATGCACCCGAATCAACGGCGGTCCATTCAGCGCGAGGCGGGCACATCCCTGCCGGGTTGGTGCTCAGAAGAGCGTGTAGATGAACGGGCCGAGGGGCGTCTCGGCGAGGACGACGAGGGCGAGCACGAGGAGCATCACGGCGACGATCGGGACCATCCACCAGGCTTTGCGCGACCAGATGAAGCCGCCGAGATTCCCGGCGAGCTTCAGCATGTCCTTGATGGCGTTGATGATGGAGCGCATGCGAGTTCCTCGGCGACATTGTACGCCGAAGGCGGGTGGGGCGCAACGGGGCAGGCGACGGGCCACGGCGATGCGGACGAGGGCGTCCGCGCTCCAGTGACGGCATCGGCGGGCTATAGGTCTTCTTTGCGGACGTGGTATGGGCCGATGAGGAGGTCGTCGATTCCCGTGCCCGCGAAGCAGTTGAAGCCGTCGGCGGGAGTGCAGACGATCGGCTCGCCGCGTACGTTGAATGACGTGTTGATCATCACCGGGACGCCCGAGAGTTTTTCGAACTCGCGCAACGCGTCGTAATAAAGCGGGTTGACGCTGCGCTCGACGCTCTGAGGGCGGGCGGTGTTATCGGTGTGAGTGACGGAGGGGATCAGCGCGCGCTTGTCCTCGACCACATCGCCGATCAGCAGCATGTACGGGCTGAGGATCGGGAGCTGGATGTACTCCATCATCACCTCCGCCGGCATGACGGGGGCGAATGGTCGGAAGTCCTCACGGTGCTTGACGCGATCGTTGAGGATGTCCTTCATCTCGGGATTGCAGGGATTGGCGAGCAGGCTGCGCGAGCCTAGCGCCCTCGGACCCCACTCCATGCGTCCCTGAAACCATCCCACGATTCGGTTGGCGTACACGAGTTCAGCGGCTCGGCGCGGGATGGTCTCGATGCCAACATCCTCGAAGGGCACGTCGCGGCTCTCGAGATCGGCGAGGATCTCGGCGTCGGTGAACTCGGGGCCGAGGAACGCGTCCCTGAGCTGCCAACGCTCTTCGTTGTCGAGGACTTGGTTCCACGCCCAGAGCGCCGCGCCGACGGCGCCGCCGTCGTCGCCGGTGGCGGGCTGGATCCAGAGGTTGTCGAACCCGCCCTCCTCGAGGAGGCGCGTGTTGGCGACGCAGTTGAGGGCGACGCCTCCGCCCATGCAGAGGTTCTTGGAGTCGGTTTGTTCGCGGACGGCGCGGATCAGATTGAGTTCGGCCTCCTCGAGCTTGGCCTGGACGCTGGCGGCGACGGCCATGTGGCGCTCGTGGAGTTCGGATTCGGGCTCGCGCTTCTCACCGAGGAGCGCCTCGCCCTTCGGGCTGAGCATGGAGAGCCCGTAGTGGTAGCGGAAGTAGCTCATGTCCAACTCGAAGCTACCGTCATCATGGAGGTGGATCAGCTTGTCCATCTCGTCCATGTACGAGGGCTCGGCATAGCTAGCGAGCCCCATCACCTTGTACTCATCGTTATTGACCCGGAAGCCAAGGTGGGCGGTGACGGCGCTGTAGAGCAGACCGAGGGAATGAGGGAAGCGGATCTCGCGGGTCAGCTCCACCGAGTGGCCCCGGCCGTGCCCGGTGGTGGTTGTGGCCCACTCGCCGACGCCATCGATGTTGACGATTGCCGCTTCATCGAAGGGGGAGGCCAGAAAAGCGCCCGCCGCGTGGGCGAGGTGGTGGTCGCAGTAGAGGACCTCGCCGGCGTAGCCGATCTCATCACGGAGGGCGCGGGGCAGCCAGAGCTTCTGGCGCAGCCACAGCGGCATGGCGGAGATATACGCCATGAACGAGAGCGGCGCCGTCGAGACGTAGGATGCGAGAATGCGCTCGAACTTGACGATGGGTTTCTCGTAGAAGACGACGTAGTCGACGTCATCAAGCGAGATGCCCGCGAAGTCGAGCACAAAGTCGATGGCGCGCCGGGGCAGGTCGAAGTCGTGCTTCTTACGAGTGAAGCGCTCCTCGGCGCCGGCGGCGACGATCTTGCCGTCGATGAGGAGCGCGGCGGCCGCGTCGTGGTACCAGCAGGATAGGCCGAGTATGTTCATGGGCTCCTTGGGCGGCGGACAACGGCATCGACGGGCTGGAAGCCCGTCGCTACGCGGGCTCAGTAGGGCTTGGCGGCCTCGTCGAGAGATGAGTCGACGGCGGGGCGGTCGCGCCACGTGCTGCCCTCGGGTTGGCCCTTGTAGAGCGGGCGCTGGCCGGTGATGGCGAGTAGCAGGCCCCACGGCACCACGATGACCGCGTAGATGACCGTCAGCAGCACGACCGTCATGATGCGGCCGATGAAGTGCAGGACGGCCTGGATGCCGGCCCAGATTGCCTTGAGAGCTTTCATTCGCCAGTTACCTCGAGCAAGGCGTCGGCTAGTTCACGCCCGATAGCGGCGTGGCCGACCGCGTTCGCATGCATGTCCTTGGGGAAGTACGCATCCTCGCCTCCGGCCGCGAGCAGCGCTGGGGCCACGTCTACCACTCGCGCGCCCAGCTCCTCAGATGGACCCGTGACGTCGCGCAGCTTGTCGCGGAAGTTGGTCTCCTCACACGCGGTCGTCTCTCCCGGGTAGGGGATGAGCAAGATGACCGTGGCAATGTCGCGCTCGGCGCACTGGCGGGTCATCTCCGCGAGAAGAGCGGCGGTAAGGGGACGGCGCTCGCGCACGCGGTCGTCGACCCAGGTGTTCTCAGCGCGCGGATCGGGGTAGGATTGCGTCGAGCGCGACGCGGCCTGCCGGGCTAGCCGGTAGAGATTGGAGTTCCGGACCCACCAGCTCGCGCCCTTCGGAGGCGTCGAAGCGCCGTGTCTGCGAGTGTACATCTTCCCCAATACTGGGTCGCTCTCAGGCGAGGCCCGGCTGTCATACCCATCGAACGCCGCGACGCGGAACGGCTTGCCATCGAGATCGAGGCGGTACGTGTCGCGCCAGCCGTTATCGCGGATGTCATTGCCAAAGAAGCAGATGGCGACGATGTCCGGATCGTACTTGAAGCCCTCGTGCTCGATGAAATCGAGTTCGTCGGCAGTGCCCCAACCGGGAACGCCCGTGTTGATGCAACGCCACTCATCCGGCATGAGGCTCTCCGCCACCTTGACGAAGCACTCGTCCAACTCGACGCCTTGGCCGAATGTGAATGAATCGCCGACGCAGAGCACGCGGCGTTCGCCGGCGGGTTTCTCGTACGGCGTCTCAACATCGCGGAGACCGTGAGAGTTGATGCTGACGGTGACCTCGAACTGGGGCGCCACGTGGTGGGTCTCGGTTCCTGCAAGCAGGGCTGGTGTCAGATCGCCCTCCGAGGACAGGTATGTGTCGGTAGGATGGAGCGGGACGGCGTAGAGAACCCGCGTCGCGATCTCCGCGGCCAGCAGCGAGACGACCAGCGTCACTGCCGCTAGAATGAGGTTCGATGCGAGGCGTTTGGGTTTGCGCTCTTCGGTCAAGTTGTCTCTCTCCACTGCTGACCGGATGCGATTCGCGGGCAGGAGGGTGGTTTCCTGCTCGACGGATGACGGCGACGGCATCGACGGGCTGAAATGGAAACTCGGCGAGTTTCCGCGTCGCTACGCGAGCAACGGAGTGCGGTTGCGCGAGGTGTGGTAGGTGCGGGTGCGGAACCCTCGCGGCATGAACGTTGCGCCGCTCTGTCTGCTAGCAGTTTCCCTGGCTGGTGTCGCTCTCGCCGCGGGCGAGGATCGCGCCGCGGCAACGGCCCGCCTCTCCGCACAGCCCCGCGAACATGCGCGCGTTGTCACGCAGCCCGAGGAGACATACAGCGTGCGTGTCGGCGGGACGCTGGATGGCGAGAACACCATGGACTCGCGGGCGGTCTTCGGCCGCAACACCATGGAGCGTCCGCTCTTTGAGCCGAACGTCAGCCTGACCATGGAGAACGTCGGCGACGTCGACATCGTCGATCCGTGGATCGTCATAAACGGTCAACGCGATTGGTTCTCCATTGATGCCCTGCTGAGCGAAGTTCTAACCGAAGGGATGACCGACGAGCAGAAGGCCCACGCGATCTGGCGGGTCTTCAAGGAGAGCTTCTATCACTACAACGCCGCCGAGGGCGCGAAAGTCAACGGGGTCATCCAGTCGGACCTGTACGACCCGATCAAGATGCTGAACTGCTACGAGAACAACGGGTGCTCGACCCATGCGATCAACCTGGCGACGCTATGGCAGGCGGCGGGGCTCGAGGTGGACGTGTGGAACTTCGCGTACACGCACTGGATCAGCCAGGTGCGGTATGACGGGGGATTCCACATGCTGGATGCGGACATGCGGGTCTTCTATCCCAGAGAATCAGACGGGAAGCCGGCATCGATCGAGGAGTGTGTCGCGGATCGAGACTTGATCCGGAAGACGCACCACTATGGGGACTTCTCGAAAGCGGGCGCGGATGACGATGCGGCGCACGGAGGGTGGTATCTGAACGCGAACTCCGGCCACGCGTATCGGGGGGACAGCGGGCACGCGATGGGCATGACGCTGCGGCCGGGAGAGAAGCTGGTTCGGCGGTGGGAGGACGGGGAGAAATTCCACGATAACTCGCGGCATGTGGCGAGCTTGCCGAAGATTGCGAACGGACAGATCGTCTACACGCCGCCGACTGAGGAACTGGCACTGGCGGGAGCGGAGAAGACCGAGAATGTGGCGGCGACGGGCGAGGGTATCCGGCAGAAACGGCCGGAGCGCGTCGGGCGGATCGCGTACCGGGTCGCGAGTCCGTGGGTGATTGTGGGGGGAACTCTCGAGCTTCCCGCGCGCGTCGCGGCGGAGTTCTCGTTCAACGGGGAGCATTGGTGGCCGCTGGAGCTGACCGACGGGAGAGTGGAGCTTGACCCGTACATCGCGACGAAAAACACGGATGCCAAGTACGGGTACTCGATCTCGGTTGAGCTGAGGGATGGGGCGGTGCTGGATGCGATGACGCTGACGACGGACGTGCAGATCTCGATGGCGTCGCTTCCGGGGCTGAGGCTCGGGGTGAATGAGGTCGAGTATCGGTGTGCGAGCGAGGGGCGGTTAGAGATCACGCATGAGTGGCGGGAGAGCGATGCGAACCGGCCGCCGGGCGCGCCGACGAATGGGCAACATGCGGATGGCGCGCTGACGTGGGAGCCGGGGCCTGACGCGGATGGGGACGCGATCGTCGACCATCACGTGCGGGTGCGAGGGACGCCGGAGATGGACGTTCCTCTGGCGTCGGAACTGGAGCGGGCGACGGGGAGCGGCGAAGCAGCGTGGCCGCTGCCGGAGGCGAGGATGCGAGGGGGACGCGCGTATTACTGGCAGGTCCGCTCGCGCGATGCGGCGGGAGTCTGGAGCGATTGGAGCGCGGTATGGTCATTCGAGACGGAGTGACGGTGACAGGCGAGGACGCCTGTCCTACGACGGCAACGGGCAACGGCGTCGGGGTTGAAACCCCTCTTACAGGGGTGGTCAGAGGGCGGGGTTGGGTGGTTGGTCTCGTGGTCATCTGCGCGTCGGCGGCGTGGGGCGCGCCGGTGCCGGAGGGGTCGAAGCTGAGTTCGACGAGGACGATCGGGGCGGCGTCGCCATTCGCGGATGTGGCGAACGCGGTGGATGGTGACTTGGCGACCTGCTGGGCCAGTGACAACACGAACATGCTCGCTGATCCGCTGGATTTCATCATTGAATTCCCCGAGGCGGTGACGCTGGACGGTATCACCGTGACGACGTGCCGGATGAAGAACCAGGTGCGGCTGACGGCGTTTGATGTCTACGCGTGGGCGGGGAGTGACTGGGACCGAACGCCCCTGGCGATGCATCGGGATGGGACGGAGTTGGAGGCACAACTGCGGTTTGAGACGGTGACGACGGAGCGGATCTGCCTGCGACTCCATGACAATGTGAGGCCCAATCACGACTTCGGGCACATCGCGGAGATTGGGCTGAGTACCTCCGATGCGGAACCGGTGAGGGAGCTGAAACCGACGGGATTGCCGCCGAAGATCGCCGAGGTTACGACGGCTGAGGCGCTGGAGCAGATGGCGGAGGGGCTGAGAAAGCGGCCGGATGACTCGGTCGCGCGAGCGCACCTGAGCATCGTGGAGGCGCGGCTCGCGCTGCTGGATACGGAGAAGGAATGGCTGGCGAAGCTGGCGGCGATCGATGCGCGGACGGAGGAGCTGCTCGACCGGGGCGCCCCCGAATGGGCCGTCTACGAGCGGGAGGCGTTGGCGAAGTACGTGCTCTGGGCGCGCTGGTGGCAGGCGCACCAGCAACCCGACGGGCAGTTCGGCGGGAGCTACGAGGATGATGTGGAGCTGACGTGCGGGTGGCCGCTGGCGGTGCTGGCGGCGAGCGATCGACAGACGCTGCGGTCGCTGGACCTGCTGGCGGAGGGCGTGTGGAACTTCGGCCCGATCTCCGAGCATGGGTACTCGACGTACACGGATGTGGAGCACTCGGCGGAGAACACCAGTTACAGCCAGCCGCGAATGGCCGTGATGGACTGGGGCGATCCGAAGTGGTCGGAACGGTGTCGCCAGACGACGCTGACGGTCGCGCGGGGGTTCATGGCAGAGAATGACCTGGGGGGGCTGCAGTTCACGTCTGATTGGTTCGGGTACCGGGATGGGCAGCCGATGATCGATGAGGAGCGGAGCTTTGGCATCCCCGAGTGCGCGAAGGCGCTGAAGCCGGGCCTGGCGCGGGTGTGGCGGGACGGGGACCATGATGTGCGGAAGGCGTTGCTGGAGTATGCGGATACATGGGTGGAGGCGGCGAAGGCGAATGGGGGGATGATACCGACGCGGATCGCATTCCCGTCGGGAGAGGCGAGTGGCGTCAGCGAGTGGTTTCCGCCATCGCGGGCGCTGTACTACCATCTGCTGGGGTGCTACGAGATCACGGGTGATGAGAAATACCTGGCGCCGGTGGAGCGAATGATCGAGGAGTTCGTGGTGAACCGCGCGGTGCGCGACATCCCGTTCACGCCAAAGCGCAATGACCGCGAGCATGCCGGTACTGTCTCGCAGATTGCGGTGGTGGCGTCGATCTGGCGGACGCTGACGGGCGACGACCGGTTCGACGAGCACTTCGAGCGGTGGAGCCGGCGGATGGCATCGCAGATGGGCGAGCGATTCGAGAGCTACTACTACATGGATCGGGCGCTGGATGATATCTGGATTCGCGTGCCGATTCAGGTGGGCGCGTTCAGGCTGCCGAGGCTGGCGATCGGGCCGCAACTGTACATCGGCTGGCTGGCGTCGGAGGACAAGGGCCTGCTGACGGCGGCATGCCGGAACCTGAGTTACGACCTGACGGATCAGTGGGGTCCGCTGACCAGTTGGTTCTACGACAAGTCCGAATCGCGCGTGACCTCGAACGACCACTTGGCGCATAGCATTCAGACGTCGGCGACGATGCTGATGATGGCGTATTGCGGGGGGCCGGGACCGATCGAGGCGAAGTACCCGCACATGGCCGTGAGCTGGGAGCGGACGAGTGCGGAGTTCGCCGCGCTCGTGACGGAGCAGTCGCGGGAGACGCTGGAAGTGCTGGCATGCAACCTCGAGGATGGGCCGCGAGACGTGACGATGCGGGTATATGAGCTGAGGCCCGGGCGGTATGAGCTGACGGTCGGCGACGAGACCGCCGTAATGCGGCTGAGGCGACACTCGGGCGTGCGGATCACGCTCCCGAGCAAGGAAGTGCAGGTGATCGAGTTGACGCGCGTCGGAGGCAAGGGCGAGACGGAGGCGCATCGGGTGACGGACCTGCCGGTGGAGCCGGTTCACGCGTGGAACCCGAAGGGCGCGGGCGATATTGCATCGCCGGCGGAGCTGCATGAGGCGGCCCCGTTCACGATCATGGCGCGCGCCAGGTGCGATTCAGGGAAGCACGAGCAGGTGATCCTCGACAACGCGGCGCGGCAAGGGTACCACGGTTTCGCGCTGAGTCTGACCGAGGACGATCTCCCGAGGTTCAGCCTGAGGTATCACTCGGTGGTGAGTCACGTGCAAGGAACGAAGCCGGTCCCGGTCGGTCGGCCGTTCACGATTGCGGGCGCGTTCACGGGCGATCGGCAGAGGTTGTATGTGGATGGGGAGTTGGTTGCGGAGATCGAGTATGGGTACTACACGCCATCGGCGGGGCCGCTGGTGATTGGCGGATCGTGGGCGAAGGCGTCGGTGCTGGAGTTCTCGGGGGAAGTGGAAGAGGTCGCGTTCTTCGATGATGCAGTGGAGTTGGGGCAATAGGCGACGGCGACAGGCGTGGAAACTCGCGGAGTTTCCCTGCGCCTGTCCTACAACGACCAATCGTGAACGGAGGCGTTGGCGATGGCTGAGATGACAGGCAAAGAGCGGCTAATGGCGACGGTGCGGCATGAGGAGCCGGATCGAGTGCCGATCTGTCCGAGGATCCTGTTCGAGTGGGTGGACCCGGATCGCAGCCACCGGCTGGAGGAGCTTTATAGTCCAGCCATCGATCCGATGGATATCCCCGGAACGCCGACGCCCAACTACATTCTCACCTATCCGGACGAATACGATCTGCCCGAGGTGCGGGTGGAGCAGAAGCGCTATCAGGAAGACGAGTACAACGTGGTCGAGCGGACGTTCCACACGCCGGCCGGGGCGCTATCAGATCGGACGAAGATCCCGCCGGGCGGGCGGGAGTATGGGATGAGCCCGAACCCCATCAAGACGGAGTTCCTGGTGAAAGGGCAGAGCGACCTCGCCGCGCTCAGGTACGTGCTGCCGGAGATCCGGACCGAGTACGCCCATGCCCGGGCCCGGATGGAAGAGATTGGCGACCGGGGCGTGGTGATGGTCAACATCTACAGCGAGTTGTGCCACCAGGCGGGCGACGCGCGCGACATGCAGGACATCATGGTGGACTACTACGTGGACCGTCCGTTTTTCGACGAATTGCTGGGGATGTTCCAGGAGCGGACGATGGCGGAGACCCGGGCGGCGCTGGAGGGCGGTGTTGAGTGGATCTTCATGAACAGCTACTACAACAGCCTGTCGGCGGGGTGGTCGCCGGCGATCTTCGAGGAAGTGTTCGTCCCGAATATCATCGAGGTCGTGGATTTGGCGCATGGCTGTGGCGCGCATGTCGACTACTACGACGATGGGGTGCTGGACGAATCGATGGAGCTGATCGCGAACTGCGGAGTGGACGTGCTGGAGACCTGCACTCCGCCGCCGGTGGGGGACTTCGACCTGGCAGACGCCAAGGCGAGGGTGGGAGCGAAGACGACGCTGAAGGGGTATGTGGACCTGCTGTACGTGGTGCTGCGCGGCACGCCGGAACTGGTGGATCGCACGGTGGCCGAGGCGATGGAGATCGGAAAGCCCGGCGGCGGGTTTATCATCGGGAGCAGCGACTCGTTCCGTGAGGGAACGCCGCCGGAGAACATGCACGCGTACTTCAAGGCGTGCTTGAAGTATGGGTAGGGGGCGGCAACGGCGTCGGGGTTGAAACCCCTCCTACAGGGGCTTGGAGCTTGCCAGCGCTGCCTGGTGGATGTTGGAGATGAGGAGGGCGACGACCATGATGACGCCGCCGGCGATCTGGATGCCGACGAGGCGATCGCCGGCGAGTTGGTAGCCGAAGAACGTCGCGAAGACGGGCTCCATCGTGAGGATCATCGCGATGCGCGTGGCGGGGATGCGGCGTTGGGCGGCGGTTTGGACCCAGAACCCGACGGCGCTGGCGACGATGCCCGTGAGGAGGAGCGCCTGCCAGACACTGGGCGATGAGGGGAGTTTGAGCGGATCGACGAAGGGCCACACGACGATGAAGACCAGCGCGGCGGCGGAGAGCTGGGCGATGGCGAGGGCGCTGGAGCGATGGCCCTGAGAGTAGCGGCCAAGCAGGGCGATGTGCAGGCCGAAGCCGATCGCGCAGCCGAGAGTGAGAAGGTCGCCGATCGTCAGCGGCGTGGGACCTGAACCGGTGAGGAGCCCGAGGCCAATAAGACTGGCAAGGGCGGCGCCGACGAAGACCTTATCGGCCTTGACCCCGAAGAGGACGCGGTTCCAGAGCGGCGCAAAGACGATGAACAGCCCCGTGATCAACCCCGAGTTCGTTGCTGTGGTGTGACGGATGCCCCACGTCTGGAAGAGGTAGGAGATCGCGAGCACTAGCCCGATGGCGCCGCCGACCTTCCACGATTCGCGCGTCATGTGCTTGGCGGCGAGAGGAATCATGGCGAGGCTCGCGATAGTGAAGCGAATCGCGAGAAACGCTACCACACCGAAGCCATCGACCGCGTCCTGAACAACGGGGAACGTCCAGCCCCAGACGAGCGTGACCCCGATGAGCAGGAATGTGAAGATGATTGGGGATGAGCGTTTCACGCGCGGGTGCTTCGACGGGGCGGGAGGAACGGCCTTCGGAGGGAGGCTAACCGGGCGGCAAGACGGAACGAAAGCGGGAAGACGCGGAAACTCGCTGAGTTTCCCTGAGACGGCGAAGAACGCCTGGTGTCTGGGTGTGGCGACGGCAAGGAGCGACTCGATGCGTGGGTTACTGCTGACAGCATTGGTTACGGCGACGGCGTGGACGGATGGGCCTGCGGAGTGGCCAATGTACCGACACGACCGCGCGATGACGAATCGGAGCGAAGGCGGCGGAGGGCTGGAGCGTCCGGAGGTCGCGTGGCAGCATGACCTGCGCGGGTACAAGGCGTGGGTGGCGGTCGGTGAACGGTCGCGAGGCATCGACGATCGGGACGATCATCGTACGGGCGAGGGGCTGGGGGACCCGATGCCGCTGACGGCTGAGCTTCGGGGCGAGTGGGGGATGGATGCAGGAGCGCCAGGCTACGCGGCGGACATTCTGCCGGACACCCCGGGGCTCGAGCGCCCGAGCACGGTGATGATCGATAACGAGCGCGGGCACTGCGTGCTTCTCGCCGAAGACGGGACCGAGATCTGGCGGAGCGTGGAGTTTCGAGTCTACCAAGGCCCGCACCCGATCGTGGCGGACGCGAATGCCGATGGGCAACTCGACGTGATCGCCTGCCCGCACTACCAGATCGTGGTGATGGACGGGCGGACCGGCGAGATCATCCAGCAGCTTCGCTGGCACAGTGGCCGGAATTACGGGCACTTCATCGCGAAGAACATCGATGACGACCCGGCGCTAGAGTTCCTGGTGCTGGCGGACTTCTACACGCATATCGACATGATCGACAACGACGGTGAGGCGTTGAGCCTGCTCTGGCGCAAGGAGATCGAGCTGAAGATCGAGGCCAAGCAGAAGATCCTGCGCCCGAGGTGGGACTCGCTGCAGGACCTGGACGGCGACGGGCAGTTCGAGGTCATCACGAATCTCTACAACGACGAGGGCGACGGGCGCTGGCACCTGATGGTGTATGACGCGCTGACGGGTGAGGAGATCGAGGACGTCGGTCCTCTGTTCATGGAGGGTCTGCGTGACATCGACGGAGACGGCAGGGCGGAGGTCTTCTGCACGGAGACGGAGGGGTTGACCGTGCCGCGAGGCGGGGAGCTTCTCGCAGTGAATGTGACCCGCCACGGCTTTCGCCGGATCTTGGCGTGTGGTCCCAGTGGATGCCAGCAACTCGTGTTGGATGGCGAGGGGACCAATTTGCTTCGCTGGGAGGGATATGGCGCGTGGGCGACAGTGACACAGCGGTACCCGCTGAACATCAACAGCAACGTGGCTCATGCAGAGCGGAACGTGGCGGTGGAGGATCTGGGTGAGGATGGGGCGGCGTTTCATGTGATCGAGCCGCCGAAGGGCAAGCGCGGCGCGCGGCTGGTGCGATACGTGATGTCTCCAGATGGCAAGACGCGGAAAGCATGGACCTTCCAGGCGCCGAGAGGCGCGCGGACGGTGGACATCGTCGGCGAGAAGGACGGGCAGGCGCTGGTGAGCGTGCAGGTCTCAGATGCGAAGGCGCTGGCGAAGGCGGGTGGCCGAATCGTGGCGTGGGAGCGGACGCTGCCCAGGCGGGCAAAGTGGGGGAACGTGATCGCGGCGGATATGGACGGGAAAGGCGAGTTGACCATCGCCGCGACGGCCGCGAACGATCGGGTTCTCGGCCTGACGAGCGACGGGGAGCCGCGCTGGGAACGGACCGGCGCGGGGACGATTGCGGCGGGGGACTTGGATGCGGACGGCGACAGCGAACTCGCGTTCCTGGGCTGGGATGAGTCGGGGAACGGCGTGGCAACTGCAGTCGATGGGCGCGGCAAGGCGATCTGGTCCGAGCGGATCGGGCGCTTCCCCGGCCCGATGGAGCCGTGGAACTTCGGGACGTTGACGACGCTGGGGATCGGCAAGCTCAGCGGAGGAGCGCAGGACGATGTGATCGTGTTCGCCCGCCGCAGCACGATGCACAGCGACGAGGGCTACGCGTTGCGGGGGACGGATGGCGAGGTGCTCTGGCATCGGGACGGGGTATCAGATGGCGGGACTACGACATGGGGCTTTGGCGGGACGCCGGTGGTGATGGTGGACGTGAATGGCGACGGGTGCGAGGACGTGGTGAGCGAGTATCCCGTGAACCTGTCGGTGGTAAGCGGGAAGGACGGCGAACAACTCGTCGGCCGGACCGCCGCGAATGACTCGATCTTCCCTGGCGTGTGGGCGGCGTATGCATCCCCGACGCTGTGGGACTACGATGGCGACGGGACGCCGGAGCTGACGTGGAATGGCGGGTATGCGTTAGGGATCACGGATCTTCAGGGCGAGACGAAGTGGGTGACGACGCCGAAAGCAGATGCGTTTCCGCTCGATACCGGAAGCTCGTACGAGATGGTCTCGGCCCGAGAGACGGAGCTGAGGAGCATCGACGCGGCGACGGGCGAAGTGAAATGGACGACGGAACTGTCGGGAACGGCGACGTCGATGGCGGTTGTCGACGTGGATGGCGATGGGACGGATGAGGCGATCGTCGCGTGTGGCAATACCCTCGTCGCGGCTGACGACGAGGGCGTGATATGGGAGCTGGAAATGCCGGCCGGAATCGCCGAGTTCATCGTGGCGGACCTGGATGGCGACGGCGGCTTGGAAGTGGTTGTGCAGGGCGCGGATGGGGTTCTGTACGGCGTGGATGGGTGACGGCGTGGGCCGACAGTTTCGAGGAGATGACCTGCAAGTGATCTCAGGACTGACGCTGTTGATAGCAGGCATGGCTGGTGGCCAGGTAAAGGGCGAGTGGCCGATGCCGGCTCACGACCCGATGCTCACGGCGCGGGCTGAACTGCCATGCAACATGCCCGAGGCGCCGGAGGAGTACTGGAGTTACGACCTCGGCCAGGAGCCCGTGGGCTGGGCGATGTGCGCGGATGTGGATGACGATGGGGAAGATGAGGTGCTGCTAGGGGCATCGCCGGTGATCTGCTACGAGCTGGATGGCACCGAGAAATGGACGAGCGGGGCGTATCGGGTGATCGCGGTGGCGGACCTGGATGGCGATGGTGAAACCGAGATCGTAGTCAATGGCCCTAGGGCGATATCAGGCGAGAATGGGCAGACGCTGTGGAGCCGGACTGGCCCCGGATCAGTCACGAGCGATCGGACGCATGTGGGGAAGCTCCTGCCGGGCGTGCAGGGCCTGCAGATCGCGTGTGTCTCGGAGAAAGAAGAGCGCAACCAGGCGCAAGTCTGGAGCTTCGAGGACGGGATGGACGAGCCGCATCTGGTCTGGGAAAGAGAGTTCAACAAGGGCCCTGTCTACGCGCACTGCACGTCGGCGGTCGGGATGCTGGACGAGCAGACACCGGCGATCGTCGTGGCGGTGCATGGCGGCCTAGTGGTGTTGGACGCGAAGGACGGGAAGGACCTGGCTCGGTTCTACTGGGCACCGAAGAAAGGCGAAGGCATCTGCCGGAACTACGGTTCGGTCCACGTGGCGGACCTGGATGGCGATGGGCGGGCTGAGCTGGCGATCATGAATGACAGTATATCCGTGCAGTTGGGCGTGTTCTCGCCGCCGCCGGGCACGACAGGCGATCAGGCTGAACCCATACCATCGCCGGATGTGGGCTATGGCGAGTTGGCGACCTACGCTGATTCGCCGATCTGGTGGCGGAGGTATTCCGGGTTCTGGTATCCGGATGGGGAGATCACGCTGCACGTGCCCAGGCATCCGATTGGGGATGTCGACGGCGACGGCGAGGCGGAGATGATCGCGGGGGAGCACCGGACGCGGTGGGAGATGAAGATCTACGACGCGCTGACGGGCGAGGAAGAACTCGTCGGCCCGAATCTATACCCGCACGCGGCTGTTGATCTGGATGGTGACGGCACGCGCGAGATCATCGCGTCGAGAGAACCCGGGCGCACGCCGAGGGAGTTCACGACGCTGGTCATCGGTCAGGTGAGGAACGGGCAATGGGCTGAGTTGGGGCGGCTTGCGAGCTGTCGAATGGCCTACGATTCCTCGCCGCGTTGGGAGATGGGCGCGTCGGGGAAGAACGGAGATCAGCGAGAGCCGGTGGTTGTGGGTGATCGGGAATTGGTGGTGACCCTCGATCGGTCGGGGGATGGTCGGGCGGACGAGTTGGCCTACGTGAGGGTGGATGGGAACGGGCTCTCATCCCGGAGCGTGGCGCTGGCGAATGGGCTGGATGTGAAGGTGCTCGCGGCATCGGGCGAGCGGCTGATCTGCACGACGAGCCAGGCGACGGCGCGGGTGATGACGTTTGATGGCGAGACGGTTTCCGAGTGGGCCTGCGGGAAGCCGGTTATCGCCGGAGCGTGCGTGGCGGACATCGCGGGAGACCTGAGGAATGAGGTCATCCTGCCCGTGGCGGGGCGCGAGGTCGTTGCGCTCAGCCTGCCAACACAGTCAGGTGGAGACACGCGGGAGCTGTGGCGCGTGGATGGGTGGGGGTTTCAGGCGCCGGTGGCGTACGGGCCGACCGTAATGGCCGCGGACATCGACGCGAGCGGGAAGAAGGAAGTGGCGATGGGCTGTCCGAACGGCGCGGGCGGCGTGGGGGTGAAGGTGGTGGATGGCGTGGGCGACGAGTGGTGGGCGAGCGGGTTGCCGGGCGGAGTGGATACGCCTGCCTACACTACTCTGGGGAAGGCGTCGTTCGGCCAGTTTGATGGCGACGGACTGCTGGACATCTACGTCAGCTACCGGACCGCGCGGACAGGCAACGACGCGTCGCACAGCATCGTGTTGTGCTCGTGTGACGGGATGATCCACTGGCACAACGATGCTTCGAGCGAGTTGCTGCCGCTGCACACGCTCGGCCCGACGGGTCTGCCCGCGGTGGCGTCGATCGATGGCGACTGGTGGGATGACATCCTGCTCGTGGCGCTGGACATGTGCATCGTTCTGCAGGGACGAGATGGGACTTTCTTGCCGGGGCACGAGCCGGTGATCGCTAACAATATCTGGATGCAGGAAGAGAAAACCACGCAGTGGACGGCGTATGGGACGCTGATTCCGGTTGACCTGGATGGAGACGGGACGCTGGAGATCCTGAGCTGCGCGAACTGGGGCCAGTGGGGCGCGTGGACGCTCGACCGGAAGCTGATCTGGACTTTCGATCCGGGCCGCGACGGGCACTCGCGGAGACACCCGGGGATCGCGGATGTGGACGGCGACGGGCGGCTTGAGATCGGCGCGATCCACAACGGGCAGGTGTTTCGGTGCTATGATGCGGCGACGGGCGAGGTTGAGTGGGAGATTGAGGGGGTGACTCAGTGGGTGGACGTGGCGACGGCGGATGTGGATGGGGACGGAGTTCCGGAGTTCGTGACAGGGCTGGCCGCCATCAAGGCGACGGAAAGCGGCGGCGAGGTGCTGTGGGAAGTGGCGGTGCCGGGCGGGAGCCGGTCGCCGGCGATTGCGGATGTGGATGGCGATGGGATCTGCGAGATCGTGGTGGGGTGTGGCGATGGTAAGGTGAGGGCTTACAGGGGGAAGGGCGCGGGGAATGGGATCCGGAGGTTCTGAATGGCAGGGCTGGGAGATGAGTAACTGACAGCGAGAGCGTTCGTGATCGGGCTCGTGTGGGTTGCCCTGCAATCCGCGGTGATGCCCTACAACGAAGGGGTTGTGCGAGGGACATCGCTCACGGGGAACCACCTTCCCGCGTGCTCGATGATCGCGCTGCTCGTGCTGGTCCTGGGCGTGAACCTGGTCTGGCGCAAGCTAAGGCCAGGCAACGAATTGAAGCCTGCGGAGTTGGCGCTCGTTTGGATCATGAGTTCGGTCGCCGCGAACATCCCGTTCCGCGGTCTCGTTGGGCCGCTGATTCCTCTGATCGCATCGCCCCGCTACCACGCGAGCAACGAGAACAAGTGGGACGAGCTGGTCATGCCGCACCTGAAGCCGTGGGCGATTGTCTCGGATGATTCGGCGGCGAGGATGTTCTACGAGGGCGTCGGGTACGGGACGTTTGATTGGCGGCCATGGGCGGCGCCGGTGGCGTATTGGACATTGTTCGCGGTGGTGATCTACGCGGCGACGATTTGTCTGTCGGTGCTGTTTCGGAAGCACTGGACCGAGCACGAGAAGTTCTCGTTTCCCCTGCTGCAAGCCCCGATTGAGATGGTCGAGGCGCCGAAGGAAGGAATGGTGGCCAACAAGCTGCTAGGCAACCGACTACTCTGGATCGGTTTTGCCATTCCGGTGCTGTTTCATCTGATCAACGGCCTGCATCGACACTTCCCGAGCATTCCGGAGATTCCAAACCGGTTCCTGTGGTACGACGTGTTTCGCGGGCGACCGTGGCGGGTGATGCGGTGGTGGCCGCAGCTCATCTTCAGCTACTATTTCAGCGTCATCGGGATCGCGTATGTCATCCCGTCCGAGATCTCATTCAGCTACTGGTTCTTCTACCTCTTCTTCAAGCTGGAGTACCTGGTGGTGGACGCGTATGGCCTGCCTGCGAACGCCTGGCGATGCGTGGGGCGACAGGCGTTCGGCGCGCAGATGGTAATCGCCGGCTCGCTGATCTGGACGGCGCGGCGGCACTTGCGTCGGATCGTGGTGGGGATAGTGAAGAGGAGCCGGCTCGACGATGGTGACGAGCCGATGACGTATCGCTCCGCGCTGATCGGGACGATCGTGGGGTTGGCCGCCGGCGCGTGGCTGCTGTCGCATGCGGGGGCGGCGGTGTGGGTGGCGGTCGGTATCATCGTCTTGTGGGTGCCGACGACGCTGTGTCTGACGTGGATGGTGATCAATGGCGGGATGTACCTGGTGCAGGCGCCGTATTACGTGTCGGAGATGTTGGTGCTGTTCCTGGGAAGCGAGAGGGTGGGCGCCAAGAACCTGATCGCGACGCGGATCCCCGAGCGGGTGCTGATGCGCGACTGGGGCGAGATCCTGATGCCGCACGTGCTGCAGGCGTTTCGGATCGGGGACGAAACCGGCCTGAAGCGGCGCAAGCTGGTGCCGGCGATGGTGGCGAGCATCGCCGTCTGTCTTGTCATCGCGATCCCGGTAACGATTTGGATTGGGCATCGGGAGAGCGCCGTCGCGACGCTGTATGCCAACCCGTGGTTCGGGCATCACATCATCAACGAGACAGCGCGGTGGGCGCAACTGCCGCTACCCGTGAACTGGACGGAGATCGGGAACGCGATCGGCGGGGCGGTCTTCACCCACCTGCTGCTCATGGCACGATGGCGGTACGTGGGTTTTGCGCTGCACCCGGTGGGATTTGCTGTCGGGGCGAGCTACTCGAACTTCCACATCTGGTCATCCCTGCTGGTGGGCTGGCTGATCAAGACGACTATCATCCGGTATGGCGGCGCGCGGGCGTTTCAGCGCGGTCGGCCGATCTTCATGGGCCTCGTGATCGGCGAGTACGCGGCGGCGTTGATATGGATCATCGTGGGAACGATCACGCGCGTTCCATACAGGGCGTTGCCCGTGCCGTGAGGGTCCGCGCGGCGGCGGCCTCCTCGTCGCTGGCGTGGTAAGCCCACAGCTCCTGGCAAGCGCAGGTTGCCTCGTAAGGGCATGGCTCGGGCAGGGCGTATGGCTCGGCGGTCCCGTCGTAGAAGTTGCCGATGGGCTGTTGCCCAGGGAGCATTCGGGCGCACCGGTGGGCAGAGCCGTCGGCGTGTACGAGAAGGTATTTGCAGCCAGTCCAACAGGGCTTGCCCTTCATGCTCACGGGTGTAGGAGATGCGTCAGGGCCGATCACGTCCATAATTCGCGACAGCTCGTCCTCGGTGTATGCCTCCGGGTAGGCGCGTCCCTCGTAGTGACCGCGGAAGAGATGAACTGAGAACCACAGGCCATCGGCCTCGATGCGGCGCTTCGCCTCGGCGAGCCCGTCAACGAGAGGCGGGTAGGCAACGCAGCTCGCTCCGACGACGCCGAAGCCTCGGGCTTGGACCCGTCGCATGCGCCGGCAGAATGACTCCACGTTTTGGCGCTTGCCTGCCCGAGGCTCGGGGTGATAGGAGGCGGTGAAGAAGACGCGACTGGGATCGGCGAAACCATCGAGGGCTCGCTCGGGGAAGGCCATGTTGCTGGTGATGTTGAGCACGTGCCACTCGGTGATGGCGGCGATGGCCTGAAGCCCGACCCTCTCAAACATGGGCTCGGCGCCCGTGCAACATACCTGGGCCCTCCCGTGGCGCTCGTACCAGCGGCGCCAAGCCCCGATGGCGCGCTCGAGAGGGAGGTCCTGGGCTCCCATTTCGTCCCACAGAAGGAGGCAATACGGACAGCGGAAGCCGCACTGGCGCCCAACGTGCCACGTGAACAGGCAGCGTGCCTCGGGGTGGAGCAGTCGCGCGCGGAGCCGTTGATCGACGCGGCTGAGGATGGCTTCGAGGGAGAGGTCTGGCGCGGATTTACCGGTCATCGTTGTCCCTCCAGAGCTCGTGCATGTCGATGCAGTCGCACCGCGCCACCGGGCAGGCCGCCGGGCCGTCATTGAGGCGGACCGTTGGCCATGTGTCGCCCATCAGATGCGCGCCCTGAACGCATCGTAGAATCGCGCCGGTCGGCAGTATCGCGAAATAGTCGCGCCCGGCTCGGCAGGTTCTGGCCTCGCCCTCGCGACTGCCGGGCAGAGCGTGGCCCTGGTACTCGCGGCCCTGGTAGGTCCCGACGAACGGCGCGGCTCTGAACTCGACGCCGGGCGCGGCCTGCGCCATCGCCTTGCGGCAGTCTTCGAGGCGCCCGACGTGGGGAGGGTAGAGGGCGTAGCTGATGCGGACCCGGAACCCAGCGTCAGTCAGCGCGCGGACCTCCGCTCCGAACCGGTCCACGTCAGACCGCGAGGGGTGGAAGCTGGCGTTGATCCGGCAGTCGGCGGGGCGGCCTACGGAGGCGATGAACGGCTCAGCGCCGAGAGACAGGTTGGATGAGATGCGGATGGTGTGGCCGTCAGCATCGAGGTAGGAGAGGATCTCGCGGAATCGCGGATGGAGCGTCGGCTCTCCGCCGGTAATGGCGATGCGGAGCGGACCCCGCGCTTTGACGAGGTGGCCGAAAACGCGCCGGACATCGTCCGTGGATATGGCCGGATGCTGCGTGGGCTTGGATTGGTCGTAGCAGTACGGGCAGTCGTAGTTGCAGACGCCCGTGAGGTACCAAGCGCAGCCGAGTTGGGGGCTTTCTGAAGCCTGGATCATCGGAATCTCCCATCGCCGGGCGGAACGACGCGATGGAAAAATTACAACAAAGGACATTAATTGTCAATAATTGGGTCGAACGGGTCTGCCGGCCGCGGTCAGCGTCCGTTGGCGAGGACTTCGTCGGTGAGGAAGAGCCCGAGCAGGTAGTACTTGCGGTCGGGATACCAGAGGATGCGCTTGCCATCGCGCTCGGTGAGGCTGGTGTACGTGGCGATCTCAGCCGTGCCCTTCGGCCCGATGGGGAGATCATTCGTGTTGAGGATCTCAACCGGCGGATCGAAGCGAATCGGCTGGTGGGCATCGGGATCGAAATGCCCGACCGTGATGTACGTGGGGTTGCGGATGAAGTTGAGGTGGTTGGTCTTCCAGTCGAACTCGAACTGGTCGTGGTTGCCGATACGGCCGGCGTTGTTGTGGAAGATCAGCACGTAGCGGCCGTCCGCGAGTTGGTAGATCGGACACGGCGAGAGGGGGTGAGGGACCTTCTCGCCGCCATCGGAGTAACGCAGAACCTCCGGATCGCGCCATGTCTCGCCGTCGTCCGACGAGACGGAGTACCACACGTACCCATCCATCGTGCGCATCGTCGTGAACAGTCGGCCGTCGGGGAGCAGCACCAGGCTTGGCTCCTGACAGCAGGGGATGTCGGGATAGTTGCGGTGCGGGACCTCGAGACCCTCGCGGTCCGTGGGCATCCAGGTGAGCCTCAGATCCGCGGGATCGGGCCCGTCGTCGATGTTGTCGAAGCGGATGAATGAGCAGCGGCTGTCCTGGACCCACCAGCCCTCGGGTGAGGGGCAGACCGTGTGGCTGGCGCAGTGAGTGTAGCCAACGATCCAGCGGCCCTGCGAATCGCGGATGGGCTTCTGCCAGACGATCCAGTTGAGCGGGATGGACGGATCTGGGTGATCCAACCGGTTGCGCGGCATGGGGATGTCGGTGCTGTCGGACCAGGAGTGCCCGTTATCGTCGGAGACCATGCACCCAAGCGCGCCTGAACTCTGACGGTGGTTGTCGGGGACCTCGCACTCGCGAAGGTAGAAGCAATAGAGCCGCCCGCTGTCGCTGACGACGGGGAAGCCCCAGCTTCCTTGAGGCTCAGTCGTCCCGGCAGGCGTGCCGACGATCAAGACGGGCTCGCCCCACTCCGCGCCGTCAGCGCTTCGGGCGAGGACGATGTGGTTGTCGCCGCGACCCTCGCAACTGCTTTGGGTCCACATGGCGAGGTACTCGTCGCTCTTGGGCGCCTCGAAGACGAGAAAATGCTCGTTGTCGGTGTCGTTCAGATCACCGCCGCGAGGGATGTATACGACGATCTCAGGATTGCTGCGTTTCCAATCGGTTGCGAGGTCGAGTTCGGGCATTTGGTGGTCTCCTAATACTTGAGGACTCGCGTCTCGGCGGCGGCAAGGTCGAGTGTCAGCGACGGGCCGCTGCCGATCGTCTCGCCGGTGAGCATGTCGATGATGGGCTCGGCGCGGCCCGTGTCCAGGACGACTGGTCCGGCGTCGATCGAATGCAGGACGAGATACGGATCGTTGGCGTAGAGATTGCAGTCGGTCTCGGTGAACATATGCACGCCGGACGCGCGGTAGATGGTGCGGAGCAGATCGGTCGACAGGCCCGGCGGGCCGACAAAGACGTCTACGCCTGTGTCCGAGCGGCGCATGGCGATGGCAGGAGAGCCATCTGAGTAAGCGGCGAGGGTCTCCTGCTCGGACGCGTCAGTGGCGGCGAACAGCGGGCGGATCGCGGCGTCCGGACCTAAGGGGTCCGCGATGTCCTGCCCAGTAGGCGTCGCGACGGCGGAGTCGAGGGTGATAGGCTTGAGATCGAAACCCGTCAGCTCGCGCATGGCGTCGAGCGAGACGGAATGGCCGTCGTGGTAGCCGGGCGCGTAGAACCACACGCGAGTCTTGCCGCGCGTCCGCGCCAGAAGAGCGGCGCGCTCGACGGCAGTGAGGCGCCAGGCGGACAGGAAGAGGTAGACATCCGCCTCCACGCGGCCGGCGACGACATCGTCGAGGAGATACTGACCGTACGGAGCGCCCGCTTTCGCCAACACGGGGCGCGCCTCGTAGATGATGGGGCGCGTGAGCGTGTGGCCAGGATCGGCGACGCGCAGCATGCTGGCCTCGTCGACGATCGCAGCGACGGCGGGTCGGAAGGGAGTCGGAGCATCAAGCAATGCTTCGTCAAGCGTGCGGAGACGCTCCATCTCCGCCCACATGCCCGGATCGTTGAACCAGCCCGTCGCCCCGAGATCCATCCACCACGTGCCGAAGTTGCGCAAGGCTTCCTGAGCGGTGTTGCGGACGAGTTGCGCGTTGGTCTCCTCGAGCGTATCGACTTTGAACTGGTGTCCGGGGAAGGTGCCGCTACAGAGGTAGGTTGCCGTGTCGTCCTCGTTGAGCCAGAGCTTGCCCGCGAGCGCGACGCTTTCGGCGGCGGTCATGCATGGCGCGCTGCCGCCCGGCCCGCGATCGACGTACGAAATCGGCGAGCAGAGGACATCAATGTCGGGCGAATCGAGCGCGCGGCGGAGGGCGTAGTGGCCCGACATCGCCGGGTTGGTCGGCAACGCGGCAAACTCGAAGACATAGCCGTAGAAGAACACGACGAGTTTCTCGCCCCGACTTGCCTCGCGGACGGCGCGGGCCAGCTCGCAGACGCAGTCAGCCATGGCCTGCTGCTGGAACTCGGCGAAATCGAGGATTGGGCGCTCCGCGACGGGATCGCGCAGCAGGCCAGCTGGTGACCCGTGGCGGGCGGGAGCGGGCGGGACCTGGGCAGCCAGAATAGTGGCAGCGTCATCGCGCCAGGCTGCCCGGAGGGCGGCGTCGGTCTCGTAGCGCTCGCCGAGCCAGGCGCGGAAGGCGGCGAGGCATCCCTCGGAGTAGCCGCTGAACTTCCCGGTCCACGTCTCGCGGTAGAACCACTCGCCCGTGTGCTGGGCGCACGGGTGGTATCCCGCCATGCTATCGGGGAACTGGGCCTCAAGGTGCTCGACGAACGCGAAGAGGCGTTCGGCGGCATCGCGACGGTACGCGGGCGAGGCGACGACGAAGCCGTGCTCGCGCGGACCGTCCTCCCATATCATGCGGTCCTCCGGGTGCGCGTCGAACCACCAGCGGGGAGGGCTCATCCCGACGCGCGGGATGAGCAAGGCGTCGGGATTGGCCTCAAGGACGCGGATGCAGGCGGCATCGACGCTCGCCCAATCGGCTTCCTGGCCCGGCTTCGGCCATGGCAATCCCAACGGGAAGCTGACGAAGTCGACGCCGACGGCGGCGGCGAGCTTGACCTGCTCGCCGAACACCCCCGGCGGGCCCCCAAGATAGGTGTAGGTCTCTCCCGGGCGGTAGAAGCCGATCTGAAGTTCGCGCTCGGCGTCGGTCTTCACCCAGAAAGATGCCCGGTATCGGCGCCCCTTCGTTAGCGCCAGAGTCGGCCTGTGGAAGAAGTGCCAGTCGGGCCATTTGACGGCAGGCGGCTCGCGGAGGGTGACGACGAGGCCGCCGGAATCGTCCTTCCCGGCCTGCTCAACGACGGCGACGGACGCGACCGTGTTGTCTTCATCGGCGGGCCAGTAGATCCACGATGTATCGAAGGCGTCGTCGGTTTCGAAAGACTGGTTGGCGACAACATCGACGCCGGTGTCGAGGTCGGTGATGTGGACATCATCGATGGCAATGTCGCCGGGCACCTGACCCAGGCGGAAGTGCATGGTGGCGGTGGACGGCTCGGATTCGAGCGCGGTGAACTCGAAACTGATCTCGCGCTCGCCGGGCGTGAGCGGGATGGGAGTGCCCCGGAAACCACCGAAGAACATGCGCGAGCGGACGGGCTCACCGTTGACGACGATCCGGGGCGCGCCGGATGTCGCGTCCACGCGCACGGTGAGGGCGCTGGCGGGAGTCGAGACCATGATGATGAAGGGTATTGCGTTCATGGGTTGGTTGGAGTTCCCGGTGACAGGCGAGACGCCTGTCCCACGACGGCGACTAGTAGTCCTCGCCGTTGAGGCTGCGGACGACGGATTCGAGCCAGTTCACGTGATCGGCGCGTAGCGACTCGACGCGCTTTGGCTCGTCAGCGAGAACCTCATTGGCCTCGTCGGGGTCGTCGGCGAGGTTATAGAGTTCCCACCGAACGGGCTTGTCGTCTTTCTGGATGCGATGGAGCTTCCACGGCCAGTCGGTCCAGGCGGAATGGCCGGGGAAGGAGCCGAGCGCGTGCTGCTCGGTGATCTCGCCCGCATCGAGGCGCAAGCGCTCGGGCTCGTCGGGTTCCCGGCCGTCTTTCTGCGCTTCGAGGAGTTCGGTAATCCACTCGTGGCTCGGCGTGCCGATGCCGGGCGCGTCGTAGTACCAGAAGCCCTGGCCCTCGGGGCGGGCGTCCATCTCGCCATCGATGAGCGGGAGCAGGCTGATACCATCGAGGGGCGGCTGGTTCTCCATCTCAACGCCCGCGACGTCGAGCAGCGTGGGGTAGATATCGACGGTGTTGCACGGCATGTCTGTGATGCGGTGATCGGTGAAGCGCGCGGGCCACTCGAGGATGGCGGGGACGCGCAGGCCGCCTTCGTAGATCTCGCCTTTGTGACCGCGTCCGCCGCACTCGCCCTGGTCGCGGAGGCCGCCGTTATCGCTGCAGTACCAGACGATCGTGTTCTCGTGGATGTCGAGGTTGCGGAGTTCCTCGCGGAGCTTGCCGACCGCCCGGTCCATGCCGGTGATCTCACCGTAGAAGTGGGCGAAGTAGTCGTCATGGCCCTCGTACAGCGCCAGGTCTTCCTCGGCGGCGATGTGGGGCGAGTGGGGAGAGCCGAACCAGACGACGGCGAGGAATGGGTCATCATCGTCGGCGTGAGCGCGCGCGAAGTCCAGCGCGGCGTCCATGGTGACGATCGAACTCTCGCCCTCAAGCTGCACGGCGTCGCCCTCGCGGCTGAGGATCGGGTCGTTGTCGTAGAAGTTCTCGGCTGAGAGCCACTCGTCGAAGCCCTTGGCGCCGGGATTCACGGGGCTGCCTTTGCGGACGGAGCCGAGGTGCCACTTGCCGAAGTGACCGGTCGTGTAGCCGGCGGTTTGCAGCGCCTCGCCAATGGTGATCTCCTGCGGGCGGAGGCAATGGCCCCAACTGAAGCAACCGAAACGGTTCGGGTTTCGACCCGTCATGACGCTGCCGCGCGTGGGCGAGCAGACGGGATGGGCGGCGTAGAATTGGTCGAAGCGCAGCGTCTCGGCGGCCATGGCGTCGAAGTTCGGGGTCTGCAGCACGGGGTGACCGTAGTAGGCCATGTCGCCCCAGCCTTGGTCATCGGCCATGACGAGGATGATGTTGGGTTTCTTCGAGGTCTCTGGCTCCACTGCGAAGGCTCCTCTCGCTGCCGCGACGGTAGCGCCCGCGCCGATGGCCTGAAGGAAACGACGGCGATCGGTTCTCATGGGCGCCCCCTGGTAGCAGCCGGTGTTGGCGGGGGGAGTTCGCCTGGGACGGGGGGTTGGCCTTGCGGCACGGCGACGAAAGCGGGAAGCCGCGAAGACGGGAAGAACGGCGGGGGCCTGGTCACACGGCGACTCCGCATGCACTCGGCCCGGGCGCTGGGACTTGGGAGGACGTGTGGACACGGGTGATGGTGAGGTCGTCGGTCCGGATCGACTCGATACCGAGCGGGCCGCCGGTTTGGATCGTGGCGCGGCCGAGGCAACCCAGAGCGGACGACTCGATGGATGACTCAAGCGTATCGCGATCGGTGGCACTCATGCACACCGAGACAGTGGCGAAGGATGGGAAGCCTGGCGTGAGCAGGCGGGCCAACGCGAGTCGGGGGCCGGTGAGGACCGCGCCGAGAGGCAGGCGCTCTTCCCACGAGACTCCTGGTGGGACGTCGTGGGGGATGCGCGGGGCAACGGCCAGGAGCTTTGCCAGCATCGGATCGTGACCCTCAAGGCGGTGAAAGACGAGGGCGTCGGGTCCCAACGTGAACGACAGCTGCCCCTGCCCGGAATCGAGAACGGTGCGGCCGTCAGACATGATACGGACGGTGAGCGTCGAGCGGCGCGGTGCCCGCCCGCTTCTTCGGACGACGAGTTCGTGAGTCTCCCCGGGCGCGAGCCGCAGGTGGGTGATGGACTCGGGCGCGGGCGTGAAATCCTCGATGCTATCGCCCTCGATAGGGAGGCCGTGTGGGTGGTACGTCGACCCGTGGGCGTAGCGGGCGAGGGTGAAGGGAAGCGTCCAGGCGCCGACTTCGCCGGTGGCCTGAGCCTGCATGTGGATGTGAGGCTGGGACGAGTAGCCAGAGTTCCCGCAAAGCCCGAGAAGGGTGCCGGCCTCAACGCGTTGGCCCTCGCAGACGCGGATGGAGCCGGGAGCGAAGTGGGAGATCTCCACGTAGAAGCCTCGAGCATCGTAGATGATGACATGGTTGCCCCAGCGGTCATGGGGGTTGAGCTGACCGGGCGCATTGTCAGGGATGTGCTGGACCACGCGAGTGACCCGACCGCAGATGGGCGCCAGCACAGGCTGGCCGTAGGCGTAGTAGTTCTCAAGTCGGTAGCCCGCGCCGGAGTGGGTGCGGCCACGCCTGTCGGTGACAACGAAATCGTACGCGTGACGCCAGTTGCCCTGGTGCGTCCACTGGCCATCGAACGCCTGCCAGACGGTCCACGTGCCCGCGAATGGCACGGGGAGGGCGCGAGGCGAGCTGGGGTAGCGCGCGCGGAAGGCCTCGCGCTCCTCGATGACCTCCTCCGGCGGGCGGCATGCGGGCGCGGGCGGCACGGGCTGGCGCGTGAGGTTGAGGACGTAGATCGTGCCGAGACATGCGAGGTTGAACGGCAGCGTGAAGGGGGGGATAGCGGACGCGCCCCAGAAAGCGGTGATGGCGTGGAGCATGATGACCGACACGCTTACGGCAACGAGCGAGAGCAGATAGCTGCGCGGCGACGGTAGCAGGAAGATCCCGCCGACGGCCATGGCGACGAGGCTGAAGTTGAAGCTGTTGGCGTCAGCGAAGGCGAGGTCAGTTGACCCGGTGAGCGTGGCCTGGAAGACGACGCCGACGAGGTAGCCGGAGATGGCCAGGCCCAGCAGGACGCGCGAGTAGATGACTAGCAGCGACGCCACGACAGCGCCAACGAGCACGTGGGGCGCGAAGACGATGGCGCCGAGGGAGCGCAAGAATCCGGAGATCCACGCCGGGAGATCCGGCGCCATGGCCCAGTATCCGGCGGGCTCGGGTGGAGCGGCGGTGAGACCGCCATGCTTCCACGCGGCGAGGTACACGGCGGTACTGACCAAGGCAAACGGCAGGCTCAGCACGGGGAGCTTCAGGTGGGTGCTGAAGAGACTCCCCAGCGCCGCCGTGACGAGCACTGTGAGCGCCCCCGCGCCTACGGCGACGCAGATGAGGCCCCATCCCGGCCGGTAGAGATAGCCGATCGAGAGCCCCACGAGCAGCGGGTTGTAGATATGGACGGCGGCGCGGCGGGCGTCGTCGGCGATACCCAAGAGGCGGGCGACAGCTTGAGCCGATGCCAGGCACAGCACGCCGGCCAGGGCCAGTTGCGGCGCAACGAGGGTCAGCGCGAGCAGGACCGTTCCGGCCGCCGCGCCGCGCATGAGAAGCAGTTCCGAGCAACCGGTCAGCAAGGCCCCCAGGTCTCGTTTCATCGCAGCGTGCGCTCCATAGGGTTGCGTTTTAGACGATCGAGACGATCGTCGTACGAGACGATCGTCGTGCGGGGCGGCGGCGAACGGGCTACTCGGCAGCGATGTGACAGGCTGAAGGCTCGGTAGCGTTTGCGCCCCAGCCGGTCATGAGACGCTCGGGAAGGCGTTCACGACGCGTCATGTCCGTGAGGTCCTCGGCCTCGCGGATGAGATCAACCTGGCCGTCCTCGCCGACGAGGACGACGTTGGGCCGGTAGTCGATGAACTGCAGCCACTGGGTGTTGTTGTAGGCCCCGACGGGTGAGATGACCAGGCGATCGTCGCGCGCGAGAGGCGGCAAGTGGGCGGCTTCGTCGACCACGTCGATGTTCATGCAGAGCGGCCCGTAGAGGACGCAGGGCTCGCTCGGACCGGGGATGGGGCGGTCGGTCGCGATGGTGAACTTGTACCAGAATGAGGTGAAGAGCAGGTTGAGCCCCGCGTCCACGATGTAGGCCCGCGTGCCGTCAGGCAGGCGCTTGCGGGCCCAGACGGAGCTGATGAGCGAGCCGGCCTCGTCGATGAGCGCGCGCCCGGACTCGACGATCAGACGAGGAGCGTTCTCGGGATCGATGCCCTCCTGGAGCGCCTCGGTGACGGCCTCGGCGTACTCATCGATGCCGGGGAGGCTGACATCGGGCGAGAAGTACGTGCCCTTGAGACGGCTGTGTGAGGGGAAGCCGCCGCCGATGTCGAGGTAGTCGATCCAGATGCCGAGGTCGCTCCGCAACTCGCGGGCGAAAGCGGCGAGCTTGGTGACCTGAGTTCGGTAGGCCGACGGATCCATGATATACGTGCCGATGTGGCAGTGCAGGCCGTTGAGCGTGACGAGGCCAGCGCGGCGCATGAGTTCAATGGCTCGGCGGGCTTCGCCGTTCTCGAGGTTGAAGCCGAACCGCGACCACTGGGGCTGGATGCCCGTGTCCATATTGACCCGCATGCCGACCTTGGCCGGGATGCCGAGCTTCTCCGCGACCTCCTCAACATCGCGCAACTCGTCGTAGTGGTCGATGTTGATCGAGGCGCCCTCGCGGATGGCTCGCTCAAGGGCCGCCAAGGGTTTGCGGGGGCCGTTGAAGATGATCTGCTCGCCGGGGATGCCTAGCTCCCGGGCCTTCTCGTACTCCATGGGCGAGACGACCTCGGCGAGCGAGCCCTCCTGGTGCATGATCGCGCAGATGGCGGCGATGTAGTTGGTCTTGTAAGACCACGCGAACTGCACGTTGGGATAGCGCGACGCGAACGCTTCGTACATCGTCCTATAGCGCTCCCTGAGATCGCGCTCGGAATAGACGAACAGCGGCGAGCCATACTCGCCGACGAGGTCATCGATGTCGACGCCGCCGATCTGGCTTCGCACGGTGCGAGCGGCGTCAGGGGCGTGGGCGAACTTGTTCATGTGGCCGCTTTCGAGTTTCTGGATGGTTGGGCGTTCGTAGCTCTTGCGCATGTCAACTCTCCCCCAGTAGTGCCATTCTCTGGAATGGCGTCATGTCGGTGACGAGTTCGTAGGTGTAGCGGATGAACAGCTTGCCGGCCTCGACCGGGTCTGGCCGCGGGGTCGGCCGGCCGTGCAGATGGTTGACGATCATGGCCGGCAGGTTCTGGCCGACGCCGGTCGCGAAGTAGGACCAGGCTGGGAAGCGCGGGTTGATCTCGATGAGGTAGACCGTATCGTCGGGCGCGACGATGCACTCCAGTTCGAACGGCCCGCGCCAGCCGCACCATTCGGCGAAAGCTCGGGCGGCCGAGAGCATCCCCTCGTGGTTGACTGTCATGCCTGTCCAGATCTTGCCGAGCGAGGTGATCCAGCTCTTCTTGATGCCGACGACACCCAACAGCCCGCCATCGCCATCGCCGACGGCCACGACATTCATCTCCTCGCCGTGGACGATCTGCTGAACGATGACAGGCGCTCCCCACTCCTTGAGTATGGTGCTGAAGTGCTCCAAAGCCTGGGCGTGGGTCGAGGCGCCGTGGGCGCCGCAGAGCGCGCCCTTGACGATGACGGGGAGCCCGAGTTTCTCGACGGCTTCGGAGAGTTCCGCGGCGTTGGTGACGACCTCGGTGCGGGGCGATTCGATGCCAATGCGAGCGGCGACGTCTGGAAGACGGTCCTTGCCGCGGCACTTGATTTGCTCGGAGGTTGGCAGGAATGTCTCAATGCCGAGCCGGCGGAGTTCGTCCTCGTACTTGACGTAGACCGGGAGTTCGGAATCGAGGTTCGGGATGACGAGATCGAGTCCGCAGGTGGCCTTGATGTGGGCCAGGCGGTCGACGAGGACTTGGCCGGCGCCGGATGGGTAGGGCATCACGAAGCAGCGATCGAAGAGCCAGTCCATGTAGATGCCCGGGTCCATGGCGTCATATGCCAAGCCGACGAGACTGGCGTCGAAGTCGGTGTCTTCCTTGAGGCTGCGAGCGACGCCGACGCCTGGGCCGGGGTTGTCAACGGCGTTGATGCCGGAGATGCCGATGTGCAGCGCGTTCATGTCAGTCACCTCAGGCCGAGGGCGCGGAGACCCTCGACGAAATCGAGCACATCGCGTTCCGCCTGGGACTCATCCACCATGAATGTGCCGCTCAGAGTTTCGGCGGCGGTCTTGCTGCTCCAGCCGGCCTGAAGCTGCCGAAAGATCAGCGATGCCGTGGGATTCAGAACGTAGCTGTCGCCCGTGGCTGGATCGAATCCGAAGCCCTCCTCGTTCAGGGCGAGTCGAGAGAGTCGGTTCACGGTTGCTTCCCCCAATTGCGCGGTTAGGCCGACGACTGCGCGTGTGATATGGGGATGGTTCCCGCGGCCGATTAACGGTTGGGGGTGGACTGGATTAACAGGCTTTTAGAAACGGGGTGACGCGTGTCACCGTGAGGAGGTCGCAGGCCGCGCCGGCAGCGAACTCCTTGGCGGAACTCGATACCTAACGAGGGGGCCGTCGACATGAGCCAGGACTCGCAGACGCATAGGTACTTGGCCGCGTTGCCTACGGGCGGGGGAGAGGTCTTTCTCGCGTGGAGGCTGTTGCCCACCGACGGCGCCGAGACTGGTTTCCACGTGGAGAGACGCGCGAGGCCGGGGAGCGCTTGGGAGCGCGTGACCGACGAGGCGGTTGTGGATTCGACGAACTGCATCGACAGGCCGGGCGTGGCACGTCGGTACGAGTACCGCGTAGTGGCGGCGGACCACGTGGTGTCGGAGATGGCGGAGGTTGACTCGGGGGCGGAGGCGAGCAAGCGCTGGCTCGACGTGGAGCTGGATCCGGATGACGACGTGCAGGGGATCATCATCGGTGACCTGCGGAACGACGGTCGGATGGGGTACGTGTTGCGGGTGATCCGCGAAGGGACGGTCTGGATCGTCGCGTATTCTCATGTGGGCGAGCCGCTGTGGCGGACCGACACGGGCCTTCCGGCGGCGGGCGGATGGGACGGCTCCACGCAGCACGTGCCCTTCCTGTGCTGGGACATCAACGCCGACGGGCGGACCGAGGTCGTGTTTCACGGCCATGACGAGCGATTCCCAGGGGAGTTCTACGAGGAAGGCGGACCGGGCGAGCACATGGCGGCTGTGGATGGGGAGACGGGCGAACTGGTCTGGCGGACGAGTTGGCCGGCGACCAAGGCGCGCGTGCTCATGACGGTCGGTCATCTGCGCGGCATGGATCGGGCGGCTAGCATCGTGGTGCAGGACGAGACATACGGCGACCTGATGCTGACGTCGATCTACGGGCAGGATGGGGGGATCCACTGGCGCGTTCCGCAGCCGAGACCCGGTGGGCATAACCTCGACATCGGGGACATCGATGGGGACGGCGTGCAGGAAGTGATCTGCGGCGGGGTGTGCTACGACGGCGATGGGACCGTGCGGTGGGAGGCGGAGCCGTTTGGGCACACGGATATTTCAAAGCCCGCGAAGATCGACCGCAGCCGCGAGGGCATGCAGATATGGTATGCGGTCGAGAGCCACAACCCGGGCGTCTACCTGGTGGACCAGCACGGCGAGACGATCTTCAAGGAGCCCTTCCGACACGCGCACTACGGATGGATCGCGCGCCACGCGCCCGGAGTGGCGGGGCTGCAGCCACACACGGCCGAGGATGCGCGGCACGAGTATGGAGCGGAGGGCGCGGGGATGCGAGAGGATGGGCACTTCCCGATATTCCTGCCGGACGGGTCGCATTGGCTCAATCTGACGGATTGGCAGCGCAAGAACCTGGTGCCGGTGCATTGGGATGAGTCGCGGGAGGTGGTTTTCGCGGTGCGCAAGGAGAACAAGCGGATCGTGAGGTTGCTGCCGACGGGGGAGATTGATGATCTGCCGGACGCGAAGCTGCCTGAGGGCGGAGAGTATGGGAGGAACCTCGCGTGTGCGGATATCGTGGGCGACTTCAGGGAGAACATCGTCACGCTGGATCGGGAGCGGAACCGGTTGATGGTGCTCGTGAACACTGACCTGGCCACCCGTCGCGCGCTGTCCCCATTCGAGTCATTCCAGTACAGGCATGATCGCAGCCAGCATGGGTCGGGGTATTACGTGTATCTGTCGCCGCCGGAGGACGACTGAACTCCGACGGTTATAGGTCCTGCCAGGAATCGGGGTCGTAGCCGAAGGTCTCGAAGTCGCGGGCGAACATGGCGTGGACACGCTCGGCGAGTGCCTCGTCGTAGGTGTTGGGCGTGGGCTTTCGCTTCATGGTTACCGGCGTGTCGACGATCTCCGCGATCTCGTCGGTGAGCATGTTGAGACGAGTCAGGATGTGCTCCATCCCCTCGCGGAATTTCGTCTCCAGCTTGAAGAAGCGGTCGTACTCAAGGAGATCCATCAGCAGCACCGAGCATTGCTCGTCCCAATGGTGGTTACGCCCGCCTGTCTGGCCGGATTCGGCGTATGCCACGAAGGTGTCGAAGGGAACCGCGGAGTTCTCCTCGGCTCCCGCGAGGCCCTGGCCCGCGGCGAAGCGGCGGAGTTCGGCGAGGCGCTTGCCGCGAATGCTGGGCGGGTAGTGGGTCTCGTGGCCGAAGGCGAACTTGCCGGTCCAGGCGGACTTGAACCGCGCGTATGGGTTCCGCACGAATGCGTAGAACTTGTACTCCTCCGGATGGCCGAGGGCGTGGAGGTAATCGCCGAGGGATGCGACCGCGTGCTCCCTGGCCCGCTTCCAGAAACGGTAACGCCCGCTTGAGGCGTCCTCCTGGCCGCGCACGTCGCGGAGGGCCACCTGGATGATGCGGCGGAAGCTCTTCGTGCCGACCTTGGGGTTGAGGATGACCGCCGTGTGGGTCTGGCGATCCACGTAGGTCTTGTAGGGGCTGAAGTGCTTGTGGCGGTAAGTGCGGAGCAGTCGTTGGGTCGGTTTCATCATGAATAATCGGTGGCGGGCTCAGCGTGGCGCGTCTCTCAGATTGTTGGCACGGGCACTTCGTTCGACGCAGACGGTGTGGAGACCTGCGAACCGACGGGCCGCAGCGGTGTTCCATATTAGAGTAAGTGACTGGGCTCACACCGCACACTCGCGGGGCCTGGGCGTTAGTTGTCCTGGCACGGCGAGAATGTGGCGTGGCGGAGGGGGTAACTGGAGGCACGGGCCGTGCGTCAAATGGAGGAGAGTCGATGCGGAAGGTCTTCGAATACGCCCTATGTGCCATCTGTCTGACGGTGCTTGCCGGTGGGGCCCATTGCCAGGGAACCACGCCAAGCGACGCGGAGTCCGTGGCGCTGGCCGCGATCAGGGGGAAGGTTGCCGGCCGGATCGTGTGGGAGAGCAATCGCACGGGCCACTGGGAACTGTACACGATGAACGCTGACGGCACCGGCGCGCGGAAGCTCACAAACTTCGCCGCCGATGGCGAGCGAATGCCGTATGGCGATTACCTCAGACCTCGGATATCCCCCGACGGCAGATGGGTGATGCACGCGTACTCGGCGAAGCGCCCGCGACCGTGCGAGGTGTGGATCACGTCGCTCGAGACCGGGGAATCGCGGAGCCTCACTGAGGGCAACCCGCTGAACTGGACGACGGACGGGAACGGGATCTTCTACGTCTACCAGTCGAAGCTGCACAAGCTAGACTTGGTGAAGGGCGAGACCCAGCAACTCCACAACGCGACGCTGCCGACGGACGGGGCGTATGGGAGCATGGTGGGCTCGGTGCAGCAGGACCTGAGTTCGGCCATCTTCCGGACGAGCCGGACGAACGAGTGGTTCCCTTTCGACCAGGGCATGACGGCTAAGACGATGGGCGGGTGCGAGTCGCGCTTCACGATCGATGACAAGTACCTCTACTGGGTGCAAGGGCCGAAGGACTTTCGCATCTGGGACATGGCGGCTGACACCGAACACGAGGTGCTGGGGACGCCGGATTCCGCGCCGCACGACTACACGTACTTCCCAACGATATCACCGGACAACCGCTGGATCCTCTATGGAGCCTCGCCGAGTCAGCACGACCATACGAAGAGCGATTACGAGGTCTACGCCCACGAACTGCAGGACATGAAGCCAATCGGGAAGCCGGTTCGGTTGACCTTCAACGGCAAATGCGATCGCTGGCCCGACATGTGGGTTGCGCCGGAGAACGCGTTGGCCGCCGGCCCGTACGATGTGGTGGGCAACCGGAATCTCAACCCGCCGCCTCCTCCGCTGGCCATCTTCTCGTTCGCGAGCGATGGAGCGGGGCCCGAGGTCGGCGGGCAGTGGGGGCTGTGGCCGCAGGAAGATGGATGCCGGGGCGACACGACATGGGTCGCCGAGGATGCCGAGGGCAAGGGCGGCGGCTCGATGAAGATCGACTACACGATTGCCGAGGATCCGAAGAGTTTTTCCCTGTGGACGGCCCCGGGGGTGCTCGATCTGACGGCGTACGACCGGATGACGCTATTCGCCAAGGGCGACGTCCCGTCGGTGACGCTGGTGGTGAAGGATGGCAACGTGGCGGAGCCGGATGATCCTGATGGTATTGCCGAGTACTTGCTTGAGGGCGTTACCGACGAATGGCAGATGTTCGAGGTGAGGTTCAGCGATTTCGAGCCGCGAAAGGCCGGCACCGAGGTCGACTGGCGAAGCCTCAACCACCTGGGTATCTGCATGATTGCGCCTCAGAACGCCGAGAGCGGGACGCTGCAGATCGACAACATCACGGCCGTTCCAGTGGGGGAGTAATCGACTATGCTCTCCCGAACTGCAATTCGAGCCGCGTGGCCGATCGCTGGCCAAGTCGACGAACGGTACGATTCAGAAGACGCCCTCCACGTCGCCCGCGCGCAGGCGGGGGATGGGGAAGCATTCACCGCGCTGGTGCGCAAGTATGATTCGATGATCTACGGGATCGTTTACCGGATGTGCGGGGCGGGTCCGGATGTGGAGGACCTGGGCCAGGACGTCTTCGTCAGGGCACTGACCGGTATCCAGCGTTTCAACTACCAGGGCGAGGCGGGCTTTCGCGTTTGGCTATGTCGGATCGCGGTGAACGCGTGCATCAACGAGCTTCGACGTCGCGAGCGGCGGGGGAAGATCGAGGGCGGATCGCTGGACGAGCCAATCCGGACGGACGCGGGCGAGATCGAGCGCGATGTGCCCGATGTAACGACGATGCCCCACGTGATCTGCGAGCAGCGGGAGACGCGGCGGATCATCTTCGAGCTGCTCGAGACCGTGCCGCCGCTGCACAAGGCAGTGCTTACGCTGGTGGATGTCGAGGGGCTGACGTATGAGGAGGCGGCGCAGGCGGTGGATTGTAACGTCGGGACGCTGAAGTCGAGGTTGTCTCGCGCGCGGCGCGCGCTGGGGCAGCGATACCGGCAGTACCTCGCGCGGCGGCCGATGGCCGAGATGGGCGAGTAGGGAAGGACCGGGCAGCATCGTCGGCTAATTGGCTCTGATTGCAGCGTTTCATGCCTGACCCCCCGGAGCCAAAGATGAGATTCCCCACTGTTGTCCTGCTGATCGCCTCGTGTGTCGCACTCGCCAACGCGAATGGGAAGGCTCGGCCTGTGCGCAACGCGCTTGAGCGCGCCGGAATTGCCGGTGGGATTTGCGCTGTCCCCCAGTGCGGCGACGGCGCGTTGGCGGCGGGCCTGGTCGAGACAACCGCGTTGCTGGTGCACGCGTTCGATGCGGATCCTGGGAACGTGGCCGCGGCGAAGCGGGCGGCGGGGGAGCTGCTCGGCTCGCGCTTTGTGGTGGAGCGGCTTGATGGCGACCGGCTCCCGTATGCGGACAACTTCGTGGACGTGGTGGTCCTGCAGGATGGGGATGGGGAAATGGTCGAGGAGGCTCTTCGGGCTTTGCGGCCGGAGGGCTTGCTTGCGCTGAAGGGGGATGCAGAGCTGCCCGGGTTTGAGAGCGTCGAGACGCGCGGCGCGTGGAGCTTCGCCCGGAAGCCGGCGATGGAGGGCGTGGATGACTGGAGCCACTGGTTCCATGGGGTGGACAACAACCCCGTCTCAACCGACACGCAGATCACCGCACCGTATATCACCCAGTGGATCGGGGCGCCGTTCTTCCACGCGATGCCCGTGGTGACGACAGCGGCGGGCGGGCGAATCTTCGTCGCGACCGGGCATATCTCCCACCACGACCGTGAAGTCCCCACGCTGAACACGCTGACCGCGCGGAATGGCTACAACGGCCGCGTCCTGTGGCAGCGCGAGCTGCCTGAGGGGTACCTCGTGCATCGGAGCGCGTTCATCGCGAAGGGCGACGCGTTCTACATGATCGACGGCGATGGGTGCCTGGTGCTGGACCCGGAGACCGGGCGGGAAATGGGGCGGATCAGCATCCCAGGCATCGCGGGCGCGTGGGTGTGGATGGCGATGGAAGACGGCGTCCTGTACGTGCTGGCGTCGGAGGATGACCCGGCGACCGAGACAGTGAACTTCGCGGCGAACTGGAGGGGCTGGGGCTGGAGCAATGTGGAGAAGAACTACTTCCCACGGGGCGAGCAGGAGATCCTGTGGGGATTCGGTCGGACGCTTGCGGCGTGGCGGATGGATGACGAAGAGGTGGCGTGGCAGCACGAGGAGGCCGCGCCGATCGACTCCCGGGGCCTGGGGCTTCTCGATCAACGGATGCTGTACTACGTGCCGGGCGAGAAGTTCGCATGCCTGGACAAGCGCGATGGCCGAGAGCTGTGGGCGAATCAGGACCGCGAGAAGCTGGAGCTGATCGAGGAGAAAGCTAAGGGTCTCGTCGGGACGCCGGGGTTTCAGACGGCGAGCTTCGTGCTCTGCACACCGGAGGCTCTCTTCGTGCAGGGCCAGGCGCGCCAGAACGTGGTGGCGTTCGCGCCCGGCGACGGGCGCTTCCTATGGTCCAATCGCAAGTTCCACAACAACCCCAACATGCTGTATCACGATGGGAAGACGTACATCAGCGGGCTTGGCGAGGATGGCAGCGTCCAGGAAATCGACCCTCTGACGGGCGATCCGGTGAGGATGCTCTACTTCTGGAAGGGATCATGCACGCGGCTGACAGGCAGCGCGGACGCGTTCTTCTGCCGGGGCGACGGGTTGGGTTGGTATGACGTGGAGGCGAACCAGTATCACGTGGACCGCTCAGCGCGGCCGGGCTGCAATGACGGCGCGATTCCGGCCAACGGGATGCTGTACGTGGGGCCCTGGCTGTGTGACTGTAACCAGGCGATCCAAGGGCTGATGACGCTTGGCCCGGCGGGGGAGTTTGACCCACATGCGGTGGAGATATCCGCTGACAACCTGGATGCGACGGGGGCGGCGTCGGAACTTGTGTCCCTCGCAGTTGATGAGGCGGACTGGGAGACATATCGAGGGGACCTGACTCGGAGCGCATCGTCGCCGGCGACCGTGCCGGCGGATGTCGGCGAGCTATGGGCGGTCGAGGCGCCGGGCGTGAAGTTGGCCACGCCGACCTTGGCGGGTGGGCTGGCGTTCACCGGCGGCGACGACGGCATCGTGCGGTGCTTGGATGCGAAGACGGGTGAGGCCGTCTGGTCCTACGCGACTGGTGCCCCGGTGATGGTGGCGCCGACGCTGTGGGAGGATCGGGCGCTGGTCGGTTCTGGCGATGGATACGTTTACGCGTTTGAGGCGGCGACGGGAGAACTCCTCTGGCGCTTCCGCCTGACGCCGGTTGAGCGGCGGATCATGCTGTATGGGCGGTTGAGTTCGACATGGCCAGTCAACAGCGGCGTGCTGGTGCATGATGGGACCGCCTATGCCGCCGCGGGACTCATTAATCGGGATGGCACCTACGTCTGCGGGCTGGATGCGAGGACGGGCGAGTTGAAATGGCAGAACAGCACGAGCGGGCGGGATGATTTCGGCAGCCAGCCGCTGTACCAGGCGGCATCGGCAATGGGCGGTCTTACGGTCGCGCAGGGCAAAGTCTGGTTGGCGTCGGGCAATACGATCGCGCCCGCGGGGTTCGACCTCGAGACCGGCGAGTACCAACCCTTGCCCGCGAAACGGATTCCCGAATGGAACACGCTGATCGCCCTGAAGCCTGAACCGGCGGGGCAGGAGATCCTGGCGTTCCAGGACCAGTTCCTGCTCCACGGCGGGCGGATTCTCTACAACCAGGAGGGGCTGTTCACAACGGCGGCTCAGTTCAACGTGCGCGTGGTGGATGCGGAGGGCGACATCGCCGGGCCCGCGTTCACGCCGTTCCAGCAGTCGGCCGTGCCGCCGACGTGGGATGCAGACACGTTCGTCTACGCCTCGACGCGCTATTCGAACCTGCTCTGCTGGGACGCGGATGATGTCATCAACCGTTTCGCGCAGACGCTGCAAGCCCACATCGCGATCGACGAGCCGCTGACCAGCGAGAACCGCGAGAAATGGGACCGGCGCGAGGAGATCAACCGCGGCCTCAGGACCTTCGAGAGCGAGATGCGCAAGACGAGCAAGTGGCCGGTGATCCGCGACGACATCTACGCCACGGCGACGGCGCGGAATGCGGTGGCGTGTCTCGCGCGGCCGGCGCAATTGGATGCGGGCTGGTACGTGGCGGCGTACGGGAAGCAGACCGGCGAGACATTGTGGCGCGTGGACTTGCCGTCCGAGCCGAGGTTCGGCGGGCTGTCCATCGACCGCGACGGGCGCGTCCACGTGACGCTGGTGGATGGTGGGATGGTGTGTTACGGATGAGGCTAAGCGCGTGACAGGCGAGGACGCCTGTCCTACGACGACGAACGGCGCGTGCCCCACGGCGTCAGTTACTTGGCCGCGAGCGCGTTGGCCTGCGCGTGGAAGAACTCCACGCATTTGGCGAGCGTGGCCTCGTCCCAAGCGTGCTCGTACTCGATGGAGATGACGCCCTCGAACTCCTGGCGCTTGAGTTCGGCCAACTGCCCGGCGGCGTCCCCCACGCCGGTTCCCCAGATGACGTCGTGCTGATCGCCCTCGAGAGCGCTCAGGTCCTTGAAGTGCAAGCTGATGACGCGCCCCTCGAGCTTCTTCAATGACTCCACCGGGTTGAGCCCGCTACGGACCCAATGACCCGTATCGGCGCAGGCGCCAACGCAGCCGGGCGCGCCCTTCACGGCGGCCAGGACGGTGTCGGGGCCCCAGTAGTGCGATGGCTGAGGGTGATTGTGGATGGCGATGCCGATGCCAAGTTCCTCGGCGATGGGGCCGATCGTCTTGATCTCTTCCTCGCCGATCTCGGTGGAGACCGTCTCGATACCGATCTTCTCACACCACTCGAAGAACTTGCGCGCTCCCTCTTCATCTCCTGGAATGCCCGTTACCCCGAAGGCGGCGATCTGAATGTCGCACTCCTCTGCCTTCTCCAGCAGTCCATCGAGCGACTCGTCGGACATGCCCGGGCCCATCTTCTCTTCGGAGTCGGCACGCAGGACCTGACCGGGATAGGCCTCGACGAAGTGGAGCTGGAGGCGCTGGGCAAGTTCGAGGGTCTCGTGGAGCGTGGCTTTGTTATTGGTCCAAGCCTGGATGCCGAGCTTCCAGCCCAGGTCCTCGGCGCCGGACTGGTCGATGTCGGCCGCGTAGGTGGTTGTGGCAATAAGGAGCGTGAAGATGGCGAGCAAGCTGCGCATAGGGTGGTCTCCCGTGGCGTGATCGGTGAGGACCCATGGTATCACAGATCCGGTGGCAAGGACACCGCGTGTGGGGGAGGTGTTGGAATCGCCAGGTGCGTATGAGAACCGCCGCGCCCAGAATTGAGGAGGTGCCTGACATGAATGCGCGAGGAATGTGGATGATGGTGGTGGCGCTCGGACTGTTGGCGAGCCAAGCGCCCGCCGCGGAGAATGTTCACCTGTTTCTGAAGGCGAATGGCACGGATATCGTCGGCGACAGTACTATCACCAGTCAGGGGCGAGAGGACTCGATCGAGTGTACCTACTTCGAGTACAACAACGCGCTTGACCCGCAGGCCATGGCGAGCGGCCGCCCCGCCGGTCGCCGACAGCCCACGCTGACCGTGCGCAAGCGCATCGACCAATCGACGCCGCTACTGACGAGGGCGATGATGCTCAACGAGGTCATCGAGGGGACATTCAAGTTCTACCGTCCGAACCCGGCGGGCGACGGCACGACGGAGCAGTTCTTCACCGTTGAGATCGCGGAAGGGCGACTCTCGTCGATCCGAAGGATCAGCCCGGACACCATCGATCCCGCTTCCGCGACCGAGCCGGTGCAGGAAGAGGTCGGGTTCGTCTTCCACAACATCACGTGGACGTACGAGCCTACCGGCACCACGTTCACCCATAGCTGGGCACCGACGGACTCCAGGCGCTCGCTGGCGCCCGGTGGTGGCGGCGCGGGCGGAGGGGGCGGACACAGATTCGCACGGCGCCGGTTCGGAAACCGGAGTAGCCCCAGGCGGCGTGCTTCGCCGGCCTCCCAATGACTCGCGGGAGGCCCCCGCGTCCGCGCCGCGAACTGTGGGGCATGAATAAAGACACCGCGTTCGAGATGGCGACGTCGAGCATTCGGTTTGGTAGCGGCGTTACGCGCGAGGTCGGCATGGACGTCGCCGACATGGGCGCGCGGCGGGTGATGGTTGTTACCGACCCGACCGTTGCGGCGCTCCAGCCGGTGGCGACGGCGCTCGAGTCGCTGAGCAGCGAGGGGCTCGACGTTCAGGTCTTCGACCGAGTGCGCGTGGAGCCATCAGACGCATCCCTCCTGGACGCCGTTGCCTTCGCCAAGGCAGGATCGTTCGATGCCATCGTGGCTGTTGGCGGGGGCTCCTGCATCGATACCGCCAAGGCCGCGAACCTGTACTCCACGTACCCAGCGGAACTCCTCACGTACGTGAACGCGCCGATCGGGGAGGCCAAGCCCGTGCCCGGCCCCCTAAAGCCGCTGATCGCGATCCCGACGACGGCCGGTACCGGCAGCGAGACGACCGGGGTCATCATCTTCGATCTGTTGGCGATGCACGCGAAGACGGGAATCGCGCATCGCAGGCTGAAGCCTACGCTCGGATTGGTCGATCCGGATAACACTAAGACGATGCCGTCGATGGTGGCCGCGTCAACGGGACTGGATGTGTTCTGCCACGCGCTCGAATCGTACACGGCGCTGCCGTACACGAAGAGGCCTGTTGCGGAGCGCCCGCAGCTTCGACCGGCGTATCAGGGCGCGAACCCGATCAGCGACGTGTGGTCCGCGGAGGCGGTGCGGCTGGGGGCGATGTACCTGCCGCGCGCGGCGTCGGATCCGGATGATGATGAAGCGCGTGGGGGCATGCTGCTGGCGGCGTCATATGCGGGGATCGGCTTCGGCAACGCGGGCGTTCACGTGCCGCACGGGATGTCATATCCGGTAGCGGGGATGGTGCGGGATTACCACGCGCCGGGGTATGAGGTCGAGAAGCCGCTCGTGCCGCACGGGATCTCGGTGATTCTGAACGCGCCGGCCGTGTTCCGATTTGAGGGCCCGGCGCGGCCGCAGCGTCACCTGCGGGCGGCGGAACTGATGGGCGTGGATGTCTCGAATGCCGACCCGGCCGATGGGGGAGACATACTGGCTGATGCCGTGACCGACCTGATGCGGCGGCTGGAGATACCGAATGGTCTGAGCGCGGTGGGCTACACGCGTGAGGACATCCCCGCGCTCGTGGCGGGCGCGCTGCCGCAGGACCGAGTCATGAAGCTGTCGCCCCGGCCGATTGACGAGGCAGCGCTGACGCAGCTGTTCGAGGATTCGATGACGATATGGTAGCTAGATCCGCGAGAGCAGCGCGGTGAGACGGGCCTTCCAGACGGCGTCCTCCAACGATGACGCAAGCTCGTTGAGTTGCCAATCCAGGTCCGTCCAGGCGGCGCCGTCGATGGGCGCGTCGCCGGCGATCTTGGTGCGGATCGGGGCGAGTTGCTCGCGGTACGTCTTGACCAGCCTGGCCAACTCGGCTTGCGTCACGGCGTCTTCGCCGGTGGTATCCGACAGAGCCTCCAGATGCTCATCCACGCTCGCGAGGGCTTGCTGGCCCATCCCCCGGTAGGACGTGTTGGCGAACCCCTCGGTGCTGAAGATGCGCATGGGCCCAGAGCGGTCGCCCTTGCGGAGATCGTCACGCAAGCCGGCGAGAGTCTCGGGCGTGGGCGAGAGCACGAGATGTCCGAAGCGCTGGGGGTCGTGAAAGTTGGCGTTGGTCTGGGACCAGTTGCTCCACTCTCGCGCGTTGGCGATGGTGCGGTCGCGGCAGATGTTGATACCGATCACGTCGCCCGATGTGGCCTCGATGCCGAGATCAGCCCACGGAATCGAGAACTCCACGAACCACACGGCCTCGCCGACGCTGGTTGCGGACGCGATGTCCGCGTTCCAGACGGTGTCGGACTTGAGTGAATCCCACACCCCGCCACCGACGCTGAATGCAAGCTGGTAGTAGTTGGCGTGATCGTGGTTGGGCTCGAGGAATACCTCGACGGCCTCGTTGCCGAAGAGATCGTGGTTGTCGCGCGCGGTCTTGTGTGGGGCGAGGTCCTCGGCGAGCGGCTCCGCGCACTGGATGCCGATGTAGAGGCGTTCGCTGTCGTAGGTCGCGCGCCAGGCGGTCTGCACGGCCATGACCTCAGGCTTGTTGTAGAGCGTGAAGCCACTGACAAGCGGCGCACCGGTCCAAGCCGCATCACCGAGGACGCCGTCGATCGTAGGCGGAGCATCGGCGAGCGGGCATGGATAGACAAGCACGGGGTGATCGTCGGCGGCGAGCCCCGCTGATGACACCACGGCGATGAGTAGAGCGATCAACGCGAGTCTTCGCATGGCCGGTCACTCTCCTTCCACGGTGAGCGTGGCGGTTGTGGCTTCCTCAGTGTAGAGATCGATGGCGTCAATCGTCCATTCGCCGGGTGGATCGTTGAGGGCGATGGGCAGGGCCACTTCGGCGCCCTCGCGACTGACGAGGAGGACCTTGTCAAGCCAATCGGCCGACGAGCCGTCGGGCGCAGTGGCCTCGATGCGGACGGCATGGAGCCCGGCGAGGCCTGGCACGCTGAGTTTGGCGGTGACGACGTCGCCAGGCGTGGCGCGCTCGGCGAGTGACAGGCGGATCGGCGGCGCCTCATCCGGGAGCAACGCGAAGAAGGTCGCGCGGCTGGGGATGACCTCGGCCTCGAAGGACTCTTGGCGACCGAGGTAGGTGTGGTTGCGGAGATCGTAAACGTGCCTGGCCGCGGGAAGCGTGACGCGGGCCTTGACGGCGCTCTCGCCCTCGGATTCATCGAGCCAGCCGATGCCCATGCCCTCGTTGAAGAGCGCCAGGATCTCTGCGTTGCCATTGCGCCAGCGGATGGTCTCCGTGTTGCGAAGACGAGTACCGTCGCGGTTTTGCACTGAGACGGTGGGCTCGACGCCCGCGGATTTGTAGAGTTCCAGCACGGACTGGGCCACGAGTTCGGGGGTGTCCTCGGCGCCGAGGTCGGGGCAACTCGCGGCGGCGTAGTTGAGCAGGATGGCTTGGCCTTTGCCGACAGCGTGGCTGATGCCCGACGGCGCGCCCGCCAGTTCCTGAGTTGCCTCGCCGCCCGCGAGCTGCACGGATGGATCGAGTAGCAGACCCTCCAGCCCGTCGCCGGCGTGCTTGGCCGACTCGGCCTGCGGGCCGCGGGTGACGCCGAATAGATCGTCGAGACAGCCCTTCTCCAGCGGCTTGCAGTGGCCGTCGTAGATGCCGGGCCTCACGTCGGCGATGACCGATCCGCCGCCTTCGACGAAGTCGCGGATGACCTGGGCCTCAACCGGGCCGATGGCTTCCGCGCGTGGGAGGATCAGGAGCTTGATGTCAGGCTCGGGGAACTCGCCCAGGCGCAACATGCGGTCGGTGACATATCGGTACTGCAGGCCGAGTTCGCGGAGCGTCTTGGACCACGCCGTGTGGGCGCTCTCGAAGTTACCGTAGGTCGTGCCGTGCTCGACCTTGCAGGCGTAGGCGGAGGGCATCGAGTAGAGAACGGCGATGCCGTCGTCGAGCATTTCCGAGTGCGTGAGCAGCGTGCCGAGACCGTCGCGGACGACCTTCGTGTCGTCGACGAGGTCCTGTGTGGCGGGCCATGGGCCGAGGTGGGGCGCGAGGAAGCCGTGGAACCGGCCGAGACCATCCCAGCGCCACCACCAGACCGAGTCATTGCCCCGCGTAATCATGCGCCAGTAGCGGCTCAAGAGCGAATTGGCGTCCTTCGTGTAACCCATCCAATTCGAGCGGGGGAAGTCGCGGTCGGCGATGGAGCGAATCACCTCATCGGCCGTGCCGGGGTAGGGCGACCAGAAGCCGTTGGTGCGAACGATGAGATCGATGTCGTCGCCCGCGCCGAAGCGCCCGGCGCCCTCAAAGCCCGTGCGCGCCTGCGGGTCGATTTCCCTGAAGGCGTCGCCGAAGCGCTTGCAGAGCTGGACAAAGTTGTAGCACTGGTAGGCCTGCCGGTCGTACCAGCGGGGGTAGTTATTGGCGCGGAGGGCCGAGTTCTCATCGTTATCGGCGGGATCGGTGAGGACGATCGCCTCGAAGTCCGCAAAGTCGGTGGCCCAAGACTCGTTCAGCGCCTCAATCGTCCCGTACTCCACCTCCAGGTAGTCCTGATAGGCCGCGAGACAGGCCGGGTGGAGGCAGGAGCCACGAGTGACCGTCTCGTCGCCGAGCGAGTAGACAAAAGCGCCGTGACCCCGGTCGGGGACGCGGTCGGAGACGATCCCATCGACGTGGGCCTGGATGGCCTCCTCATCGTTCCAGCAGGCGGGCTGCATGACCCCGTTGTCGTCGCGGGGGTTCATGATGCGCGTGGTGTACGGCACCCAAGCGGTCTCGTAGGCCGAATGTAGACGCGACGGGTGCCCGCCCTGGAGGGTGAGCGAGACTCCGAGGTCGGCCATGGATGCCTGGGCATACGGGCCGAGCGTGTCGGGTGAGTAGTCCCACATGAGGAAGTTGAAGCGGTCGCGATTGCGCCGGGTGACGCGGGCGAATGCATGGTTTCCGGCGACTTCGTTGTCGCCGTCCATGAGGGTGGCCTCGATGCGGAGCAGCATCGGCGACCAGGCCTCGGCGGTGAACTCGAAGGACGCGGAACCGGTCTGCTGAGCGACAACGCGGCCGCGTCGGTCGATGGCCTGGATGCGCAGCGATTCCTCTGACGCGGCGTCGCCGGTGAGCGTGACCGTGCCGCTGATCGTATCGCCGACCTCGGCCCATTCCTGGTTGAGGACGATCTCCTCAACGGACTCAGCAGCGCCGACAGTGAATGGCGCTGTCGCCCACGCGGCGACCTTGCCGTCGTCAAGAGCGCGGATGTCGATGTGGTAAACGCCGGCGCGAAGGGGCGGCGCCTCGATGAACTGCTCGCCCTCGGCTTGGGCGATCTCGGTGGGAGCGAGTTGGATGCTCTTGCCATCGGCACGGCGGAGGGTCGTCTCCAGCGAGACCCCAGCGGGCGCGTTGGACCAGGCAATGGTCGCGACGCCGCATGGGAGATCGGCGCGAGGCGTCTCTGGTGGAGCCTCTATCGCGAGCTGCATCTCCGGTTCCTTGCCCGCCGCCCAGAGCACGGCGCGGCCGAGCCGCTCTTGCCAGTGGTCGTAGGTGACTTCCCAGCCGAGATCATACCCGAGGCTCGGCCGGGCGGGGAGGCGGATGCCGCGACCGTCGATGATGTCGAAGGCCTCGCCGACGGGACCGGTGGCGAGGAACGGGGGAAGATCCGTGATCTGGCGTTCGGGCTTCAGCACGCGGTCGTCGTTAGAGCCGACGAGGACGAGGCCGGCGCCCTTGGTGACCGCGTCGAGCAGCGTGTACTGAGCTTCCGTCGAGAGATCGGCTGGCGTCATGTACTGGAAGAGGTAGACGTCGTAGGGAGTCGCCAATAGCCTGAGCGCGCGCTCCTCGCCGAGGGAATCTCCGACCCATTCCTGGGTGCTGCTGTCGATTACGTTGTGGTGATAGACAGCGTCGGCCTGCACGTCGAAGCGCTGCATGAGTTCGATGATCTCGCGCGCGCGAGTGGCCATGCCGTTGCTGCGCTGGGTGGTGAAGAAGAGCACGCGCGTCGCCCCGCCCGCGTAGGGCTGGCCCCAGTCGGTGTGAGGTGTCTCCAGCTCCATCGATAGGTCGTGGGACAACTCAAGCCAGTCGGTCTGGGCGAGAGCCGGCGAAGTGAGAAAGACGAGGAGCAGGAGCAGAGCGGGCTTGGGCATTGTAGATCCCCTTTGTGCGGCGCTTGGATGGTGATTGAGCGTGAGGCGGCGGGAGGCCTTCAGACAACGCGGTGGAAGGCGATGGCTGAGAGGGTGGGGAAGTGGGGCGACTACTGAGTGAGCGCTGGAAGCTCGCGGTCCAAGACGGCCTATGGAGGGTAAGATGGCGAAGGCAGTGATCGTGGATGCGGTCAGGACGCCGATCGGGCGGTTTGGCGGGGGATTGCTGGAGCATTCCGCGGGAGACCTCGGCGCGCGCGTGATCCGGGCGTTGGCGGCGAGATCCGGCGTGACCGCCGTCGACGAAGTGATTCTCGGACAGGTGCTGCAAGCCGGGACGGGCGCGAATGTCGCCCGGAAGGCGTCGATGGGGGCTGGATTGCCCGAGACGGTGCCCGCCTACACGATCAACCAGGCATGCGCGTCCGGTCTGCGGGCGATTGAGGCGGCGCGCCAGGCGATCATGCTGGGCGAGGGCAGCGCCTACATCGCCGGTGGCACCGAGAGCATGAGCAACGTGCCATTCTACGCGGTCGATACGCGGTGGGGCAACAAGCTTGGCGACTCGACCCTCGTCGACGGGATCATGAATGAGGGCGTGTCGTGCCCTGTGACGCAAGTAGGCATGGGGATGATGGCGGAGGAGATTGCGACCCGCATGGTCCTCACCCGAAAGGAAGCCGACGCATGGGCGTTGAGGAGCCAGCAGCGGGCGCGCGCGGCAATCGATGCGGGGCGGTTCGATGATGAGATCGTGCCGGTTGAGCGAAAGAAGGCGGAGCCGCTAGCGGCGGACGAACACCCGCGAGACACGTCGGCGGACGCGCTCGCCGCGTTGCGGACCGCGTTCAAGCCGGATGGCGTCGTGACGGCGGGGAACGCATCGGGCATTAACGACGGCGCGGCGGCGGCGCTGGTCGTGGATGAGGACTACGCGCGGGAAATGGGCTGGACGCCTCGGGCGACTGTTGTCCGGTCGGCAGTGACGGGGCTTGCGCCGGAGATGATGGCTGTTGGGCCGGTCGACGCGGTGAGGAAGCTATGCGAGAAGATGGGGATCGCGCCGACGGACTTCGACCTCGTGGAACTGAACGAGGCCTTCGCAGTGCAGGCGCTCGCGGTCACGCGCCAGTTGGGGCTGGACGAGGAGAAGGTCAACGTGAATGGCGGCGCCGTGGCGCTGGGGCACCCGCTGGGGGCGAGCGGCGCGCGGATCGTGGTGACGTTGCTGCATGAACTGGAGAAGCGCGACCTGAGGCTCGGCCTCGCGACGCTATGCGTGGGTGGCGGCATGGGGATGGCGATGGCGATCGAGCGGGAGGGGTAGCTGTGGAGGTCAACACGCTAAACGTCATCGGCGCGGGGACGATGGGGAGTGGCATCGCGCAAGTCGCGGCGCAAGCCGGCATTCGCGTACACGTCACGGATGTGGATGAGGCGGCGCTGGAGGGCGGGCGCGCGCGGCTCGATGCATCGCTGCAGGGGGGGATCGAGCGGGGGAAGATCGACGAGGCCGGCGCGGACGACGTCCGCCGGCTGATCGAATGGCGCGTGGACGACGCGACGGAGCCGGGCTGGGTGATCGAGGCCGTGCCGGAGGACATCGAGATCAAGGCGACCGTGTTGCGGCGCGTGTCAGAGGCAACTGCGTGTCCGATCGCGACGAACACGTCGACGATTCAGATCTCGAAGCTGGCGAAGTTCTGCAAACGTCCGGAACGGCTCGTCGGGATCCACTTCTTCAACCCCGTGCCGGCGATGAAGCCGGTGGAGGTCATCCGCGGAGAGCAGACGGAGGAGACCGTGGCCGACGCGGCGGTGAGGCTGTGCGAGCGGCTGGGGAAGACGCCGATCATCGCGCCGGATATTCCCGGATTCATCGTGAATCGCGCGTTCGCAGCCCTCGTGGCGGCGGCGATCGACACGTGGGACGCGGGAGCGTCGGCGGAAGCCGTGGACGGGGCGATGGAGATGGGCCTCGCGCACAAGATGGGCCCGCTGAAGAGCGCGGACCTGGTGGGACTGGATGTGATGCTGGCCGTGATGCAATCGATATACACGGAGACGGCTGACGCGCGGTTTGCGCCGCCGGAGGTATTGGCGCGGATGGTTGATGAGGGGAAGCTAGGGAGGAAGAGCGGCGAGGGATTCTACGAGTACGGGAAGTAGCGGGATTATACGGGAGGTCAGTGATGGGCGAAGGCCGGCTGGAGGGCAAGGTTGCCCTGGTCACGGGAGGTTCGCGCGGGATCGGTGAGGCGATCGCGCTGCGGTTTGCCGAGGAGGGGTGCGATGTTGCGGTCAACTACGTGCCCGACGCGGACGGCGAGAACGTCGTGGACGCAGCGCGGGTGGCGAAGAAAATCGCGCGACTTGGGCGGAGGTCGGCGTGTTTGGAGGCGGATGTGACCGACCCCGTTGCGGTGACCCGGATGGTCGGGAGCGTGATCGACGCTCTCTGGAAGATCGATATTCTGGTCAACAACGCGGGCATCGCCGTCGATGGGACGCTGAAGAATCTCGAGAAGCCAGGCTGGGATGCGCAGCTTTCGGTCAACCTCACCGGAGCGTACAACGTCACGCGAGCACTGATTGAGCACATGCGCGAGCGGCGAAGCGGGAGGATCATCTCCATCGCGTCGGTGGTCGGGCAGATGGGCAAGATCGGACTGACGGGATATGGCGCCAGCAAGGCGGGGCTGATCGGTTTCACGAAATCGCTGGCGCGCGAGGTGGCGAGGAGGGGGATTACGGCGAACGCCATCGCGCCGGGCTTCATCGACACGCCAATGACGCGAGGAATGCCCGAAGAGGCGCTCGAGGAAGTGTTGAGCCAGATCCCTGTTGGGTGTATGGGCCTGCCGGAGGATATCGCGAATGCGGCGCTGTTCCTGGGATCAGACGAGGCGAGGTACGTGACGGGGCACGTGCTGAACGTAAATGGCGGGTTCTACATGTAACCCGACCTATTTGGAGGGGCCATGTCGGCGAAGGTCATGACGGCGGACGAAGCAGCGGCGATGGTGCCTGATGGAGGTGCCGTGGCGATCGGCGGCTGCGTGGGTGCGGGCCACCCGGAGGCGTTGACGTCGGCCATAGAGCGCCGATTCGTGGCGGGTAACGGGCCGCGCGACCTGACGGTCGTATTCGCGGCGGGGCAAGGCGATGGGAAGGGGAGGGGCATCAACCACCTGGCGCGCGAAGGCTTGCTCAAGCGCATTATCGGGGGGCATTGGGGGCTGTGTCCCGGCCTGGGCGCGCTGGCGGTTGAGGGCAAGGTCGAGGGCTACAATTGGCCGCAGGGAGTGATCGCCCACCTGTTCCGCGCCATCGCTGGGGGCAAGCCGGGCGTGGTGACGCATATCGGGATGCACACGTACGTGGACCCCCGACTTGACGGCGGGAAGATGAATGACGCGACGACGGAGGAGCTTGTAGAGGTCGTGAACCTGCGCGGGCGCGAGTGGCTGCTATACCCGTCATTCCCGATCCACGTGGGGCTCATCAGAGGCACGACGGCGGACGAGCGCGGGAACATCACGATGGAGCATGAGGTGCTGTTTGGCGAGATGTTGGCGATCGCCCAGGCAGCGCGCAACTCCGGCGGCGTGGTCCTGGCGCAGGTCGAGCGGATGGCCGAGGCCGGGAGCTTGCACCCGCAGCACGTGATCGTTCCAGGCATACTCGTGGACGCAATCGTAGTGGCCGATCCCGTGGAGCACCCGCAGACCTTCGGCGAGCAGTTTAACCCCGCCTACTGTGGTAGCGAGCGCGTGGCGTTGGCCGACATCCCCGCGATGCCGCTGGACGAGAGGAAGATCGCGTGTCGGCGCGCGGCGCTTGAACTGACCGACGGTGCGGTGGTGAACCTGGGCATCGGCATGCCGGAGGGCGTGGCGTCGGTGGCGAATGAGGAGGGCATCGGCCAGCGGATGACGCAGACGGTCGAGTCCGGTCCGATCGGCGGTGTGCCTGCCGGAGGGCTCTCGTTCGGGGCCTCGAGCAATCCCGAAGCGATCATCGATCAGCCGGCGCAGTTTGATTTCTACGATGGTGGTGGTCTGGACCTGGCGTTCTTGGGCATGGCACAGGCGGACGCGCGGGGGAACGTCAACGTCAGCAAGTTCGGCTCGCGGATCGCGGGCTGCGGGGGCTTCATCAACATCACGCAGACGGCGCGCAAGGTCGTCTTCTGCGGCACGTTCACGACGGGTGGCTTGGAGGTCGAGGCGCGCGACGGGGCGATCAGCATCGTGCGGGAAGGCAAGCACCGGAAGTTCATCGAGGCGGTGGAGCACCTCACGTTCTCGGGCGCCTACGCCACGGAACTACAGCAGCAGATCCTGTATGTTACCGAGCGGGCGGTGTTTGAGTTGCGGGATGGGGAGATCACGCTGACCGAGATTGCCCCAGGCGTAGACGTCGACGCTCACATCCTCGCCCAGATGGATTTCGCGCCGAAGGTGGCGGCTGACCTGAAGACGATGGATGAGCGCATATTCGGCGAGGAGCGGATGGGGTTGGACGAGGTGTAGGCGTCAGCTTGCGAACCAGCGCATTGGGCAGCGGGCCGACGTGCGGGTGAAGTCGCGAGTGCAGGGATCGATGATGAGATGGTGAGCGACGCCGTCCGTGCGCGGCAGAATCCAGCCGAAGTTCCAGTTGCCGGAGCCGTAACGCATCGGGACGCCCGGCGCGACGCGGACCAGCGGCAGAGACTCACCCCCTAAGAACCCCTGATCGTGATGGTTGTAGATCGGACCGAGTTCGACGAAGACCTCGTGAGCGACGGGCGAGCCCGCCAGGTCGGCGCAGAGGTCCGTGACGCCGACCTTGAGGCTCTTGCCGGCGCGGAAGGCGTCCTGCAACGCGTCCAAGGAGCCAACGGACACAGTGCCATCGGCGTCGTGGGCGAGCAGCAACTCCCAGGAATCGCGGACCCACCACTTGTACTCGCCGAAATCGTAGGTGTAGTTTTCGCTGGGGCTGAGCGTGTCCGTGTCCGACCGGTGGAGCGTGACGTATTTCTCGGGCACGGTTCCGCCGGCGAGCGCGCTCGATTGGCGCGCAGCGCAAGGGCGGGCGATGCCGGACTCGCCGCTATCGTTGTAGAGGAAGAATGAGAGTGACGGAAATGCCTGGAATCCCAGCGAGCAGTCTGCCGGGTAGCGGGTCGTCTGGATGCCGGCGGAGCGATCGCCCTCAAGCCAGTAGGTGACCCCGAAGTTCATCATCTCCTGCACGAGACCGACCTCTGAGTCTGGCGCGGCCATGTGCTCGGCATAGTCAAACGTCGTGTAGCAGCGAACGTCGGCCGCGCGGCGAACCGCGGCGGCGAGGTCGTCGTAGCTGCCGGACACGACGCGGCGTTGGTCATCGAGTTCGAGAGCGCAGATCCACTCTGACACTGGCGTCACTCCTCCACCGACGTGCGGATGAAGTTGATGCCGTCGGCAGTCGCTTCGTCTGTTTGGGCGGGTCCGAAGGCGATGAGGTCAACGCAGTCATCCCACTCCACTCGCAGCGCGTGGTCGGCGACGCGGGTAACGGTGGGCACCGGTTCATCCGGGCGGCGCGGGTAGAGAAAAGCGAGGAAACTCGGCGCGCCGTCGGTCGTGATGTCTGCGCGCAGGCGAGGGTGGTAGACCTCGTTGGCGGTGGCACTCCACTTGGTCTCGTTGAGGTCGGTGGTAAACTCGACATCCTCTGCCGCAAAGAGCACGATCTGCATCGTCCAGCCCGTGTTTTCGTCCACGATCGACGGGTATTCGCCCGTGAGATCGAACGACATCCCGTCGCCGGAGATCATGAAGGCGGTCGCGTTGATGCCCTGCATAAGCCACGTGTAGGCATGCTCTGCGCCGTCCATCGCCACGTCATCGTAGACGACGGCATATGGCCGGGACTTGTCGTGGCAGAAGTAGACATGGCGGTCGAAGCGCTTGAGGGCCGGGTTGTTGTAGAGGTCGCCGGCGCCGCCGCAAGTGTACGTGGCGAGGTCTCCCGGCTGGTAGGCGCTGATGCGGCCTTCGGTCGCGCGCATCTGCTGGCCCTTGCCGTCGATGAGAAGCCCGTTGTGATCCTCAGTCTCCCTGCCGCCGTAGCCGGAATCGCCGGCGAGCGCGCTCTGCCCACGATAGATAGCGAAATGGTTGGCGTCGTACTGCCCATGCCCGACCTCGGGGTTGCCGCCGGAGCAGAATGACAGCAGGCAGTCGTCCTCGCTCCATCCGGACCGCATGGCGACGAGCCCGCGCCGGGAGAAATACTTGCTGAGCGGAAGATCGGCGTCCTCGGGCGTGATGGGATCGGGCCCCATCGCGTTCCATAGGATCGTGTAGTTGAGGAGCGGCTGGGCAGCGTTGCGCCCATCGCCGAACAGGTCCGCTGGATCGTCGAGACGGCCTGTCACGTGGTGCCACAGCCAGGTGAGTTCGGGGCGGTCGTAGAGGGCCGCATAGAGCGGGAAGAAGCACATGTGCGCGTGGAAGAAGGCATCATTGGTGTTGTTGAAATAGTTGCCGCCGGGCAGCGCCTCGTAGAGGTAGTAGTCGGTGACCTTCCGCAGGCGCGGATGCTCGAACAGGTTCTCGCCACCGGCGCGGCGGAGGGCCTCGACGGGGAAGTTGAGGTAGTAAAGACACGCCGACGTGTAGCCGGCCCCCTCAAGCGCGCCGCCATCCACCCCGATGCCGATCTCGAGATACTGTTCGATGCCGTCCATGAACATGTCGAGCCAGGCTTGTTCGGCCTCGTCGTCGCCCGTTTCGCCGAACATGGCGAGGGTCATTAGCGCTCCGGCTGAGTTGCCGATGAGGGCGAAGTTATGGCCCAGGATGCCGGGGTAGTTGTCGCCCTCGGGGAGCTTGGCCATGTAGCCGTAGAGGTAGCTGATGTACGTGCCGGCCATGTAGTCGCGGACTTCGGCGCGCTCGGCATCGGTGAGGTGGTCATAGAGGAGATCGTAGAAGACCGCCAGCGAGCGGCTGGAGTGTCCGGCGTCGAGGGGTTGGGCGAGCCATCCGGTGTACGGCTGTCCGTAGTTTTCGCCCCCAATGCCATCGATGACGCGCTCGCGGATGATGGTCAGGACGATGTTCTTCGCGCCCTCGACGTACTTCTCTTCGCCCGAGAGCACTCCCGCCCAGGCGAGTTCCTCGAAGCACTTGGTGAGCCACGTCGCGCCGCCGCGCGTCGTCCAGTAGTGGTTCTTGCGCTCGGGCCAGTCCACGTAGAGGCCGGAGGCTGGATCGATGAACCCGTCACACTTCTTGAGCATCTGTCGGTAGGCCATGGCCTCGACGCCGGAATCGAGCCGGGCGCGGACGTCGTCGAGTTCAGCGGCCGTGCAAAGCAGTCGCGGATGCGCGGAATTGGTTGTATACAAGGGACCGTCTCCTCTGCCCGATGTCGCGAGCAGGCTGAGCAGGCAGGCGGTGATGATGGGCGATCGTGTCATGGCGGGAGTCCCTTGGTCGGCGCGCAAGGCCGGACCTTCCGGGCGGGAAGGGCGGGGCGCAGGCGCGGGCGAATTCGGACCACAGTGATGCCTGGTACCGAAGCCGACATCGATCTGTCGATCGTGCTCGTCGCCTATAACTCGGGAGACGTCCTGCCGGCGTGTCTTCGGTCCGTGAAGACGCAGACCCTCGGCGTCACGTATGAGTTGATCGTTGTTGACAATGCCTCGAGCGATGGCACGCTCGGGTCCCTCGAAGCAGAACACCCCGACGTGACGGTCATCCGCAACGCGGACAACGCTGGCTTCGCGCGTGCGAGCAATCAGGGCATCGAGATCGCCGTAGGTCGGCGCATCGTGCTACTGAATTGCGACACCGAGCTACGCGATGACGCCTTCACGCGGATGATGGCGCGCATGGACGATCACGAGGACATCGGGGTACTTGGCCCGCGCATGGTAGACGCTAGCGGTGCGCGACTGGCGACGGCGCACCATTTTGGGACCTGGAAGACCGTGTTCTTCGCGACGTTTCGCGTGGACGGGCTCGTGCCGAAAGCGCTGAAGGCCCAAGCCGCGCGGTTGGCGGGCAAAGAGGCCGTCGCCTACGTGTCGGCTCTCGACAGCGATGAACCGATCGACACCGACTGGCTCAGCGGCGCGTGCCTGATGGTCAGCCGTGAAGCCATCGACGATGTCGGTGTCCTCGACGAGCGCTATTTTCTGTACATGGAGGACGAGGATTGGTGCCGACGCATCAGATGCGCCGGCTGGCGGATTGTCCTGACCTCCCCCCATTAACGGTACCACTCACAGTCTCATGGATTCGTTGCCTTCAGCCATGTCCGTAAGGCGAGGTATAACCGAGTCTGGAGGACATGGCTGGATCGCCTCAGGAGCCGGCGGCCGGTAGCCCAACGA
>PVBE013007642.1_pt1 | contig 59659 bp, 63 predicted proteins | sample 1631181 | NCBI WGS metagenome assembly PVBE01 (sample SAMN08397723, study PRJNA350692) | Marine metagenome, whole genome shotgun sequencing project. | isolation source: water | place: Pacific Ocean | collected 2012-04
CGGCCCGCGTGACCGCTGTCGGAGGGTGAGCCTTGAAGCCAAGTGTGTGGCCGGTCAGCGAGGCCTTCGCCGCCGAGATCGGCGATCTCGATCTTTCGCAACCGCTTTCGGAGGCCGACTGGCAGATGGTCGAGGAGGCCTTTCGCACCTACGCCGTCTTGGTTTTCCCCGATCAGCGGATCAGCCAGCAGCAGCATGTGGATTTGGCGCTGCGTTTCGGGCCCATCGACGGTTCCATGGTCGTCGACATGACCGACGCCAAGTCCCGCATCCGCGCCGACATCGCCGACGTCTCCAACCTCGACTGGAATGGCGAGATCTACGCCGAGGACGACCGCCTGCGGCTCTTCGGGCACGCCAACCGGCTGTGGCATACCGATAGCTCTTTCAAAAAAGTGCCGGCGAAGGCATCGCTCCTCTTCATCCGCAAGATCCCGCCGGTGGGTGGGCACACCGAGTTCGCCGACATGCGCGCCGCCTGGGATGCCTTGCCGCAAGCCAGGCAAAAGGAGATCGACGGCCTGGTGGCCATGCACTCTATCGCCTACTCCCGCCAGAAGATGGGGTTCGAAATGACGGCGGAAGAGAACGAAATCCTACCGCCCGTGCCCCAGACGTTGGTCCGCCGTCACGCCGATAGTGGCAGAACTTCAATATATGTGGCCTCCCATGCCGGCGAGATCGACGGCATGTCCGAGGCCGACGGCAAGGCGCTGCTCGCCGAACTCCTCGCCTTTGGCACCCAACGCCAATTCGTCTACAGCCATCGCTGGCGCGCCAACGATCTGGTTATCTGGGACAATCGTTGTACCCTGCACCGCGGCACGACCTTCGACGACCAGCGCTGGCAACGCGACGCGCAACGAGCGACGGTGATGGATGTGGCGCCGACCTGCGAGCAAGAAGGGATCGACGCGGCGGCAGAGTAACCCGCCTGCGCGTTACTAGTCCTCGAACCTGAACGAGATGTTGAGCCGCACGCGATAGCCGACGACCTTGCCGTCCTCGATTTGCACGTCCTGCTTGACGACTTCGGCGATGCGTAAATCGCGCAAGGACTTGTTGGCCCGCTCGATAGCGACGGCGGCCGCCCGCTCCCAGGACTCCGGACTCGTACCGACGATCTCGATTACCTTGTAGACGCTTTCGACCATGACAACCTCCCTGTGTGAGACGTCCCGAAGGCCGGTGCCGGGACGCGCCGGGCACCAAGCATCGCAGCCAATTGTACCGGCAATCCTGGAATGCGTCTGCAAACCGCTTGCGATGATAGCTGCGATAGCTAAATCACCTGGCGGTAGAGCGATTCAGGCGCTAGCCCGCATTTCTCACCGGGTCACGGCCTGCGTCACGCCCAGGTGATGCGATCCGCTAGGAAAAGACCGAAGAGCGTAGTGGGACTACGCACTTCGGTCTTTGACAACGCGGGCGCGCGCCTGGGCGCGACCCTTCGGGCGGCACTATCGCACCGACAGGGTGCGTCGCGCTGCTTGCCCGATGTCCCACATCGCGCTACGCAGCGCTCCTACCCTGTCGGCGCGACAATGCCGCGCAGGCCATGACCCGGTGAGAAATGCGGGCTAGTCCTTATGGCGGCTTTCGATCAGCACCTCTGACTGCAAGGTGCTGTGGACAGGGCATTTTTCGGCGATGGCGGCGATTTTCTGGCGCGTCTCGGCATCCAAGTTGCCGCTGAGCTCGATCTCGACAGCGATGCGGTCGATGCGGCCGCCTTCGGTTTCGCACTCGGCACAGTCCCGGGCGTGGATCTTGTCGTGGCTGAGCGTGACCTGGGCGCGTTCCAGGGCGTATCCTTTGCGTTCGGCATAAAGCCGCATGGTCATGGTCTTACACGCCCCCAATCCCGCCAACACCAGGTCATAAGGCGTCGGGCCGGTGTCGGTGCCGCCGACTTCGGCCGGCTCGTCGGCCCGCAGCGCATGCCGGCCGCCGATGGAAATGCGGTTGGCGAATTTGCCCTGGCCCGCCTCGGCCACCACCACGGTGCCGGGCGCGGCGGTCACGGTCGATGAAACCTCTTCCAAGGCTCCTTCGGTAGCAACATACCGTGTCGCCCAGGCGGCGATGACGTCGGCAACATACGTCGCGTCCACCTTGCGGCTCAGCAAATGATCGGCATCGTCGAGCGAGACGAAGCTCTTGGGATGCTTGGCGGCCTGGAAGATGCGGGCGGCGTTTACGACGCCGACGGTGGCGTCGATGGGCGAATGAAAGACCAAGAGCGCTTTCTTCATGGCTGCGATGTCGCGTTCCAGCTTTTGCCTTTAGAGATCTTCCAGGAATTGCAATTGGATGCGAAACGGCCGCCCGGCGAGCAACACCTCGGCCTCGCCTTTGGCCTCGATTTCGGTCCGGGATTCTTGGAAAAGATTGGTTACGTGGGCCGGATCGGCCGGTGCCCCGATGGTGCAGACGGCTTCGGCCTCGGGCACCCGGCCGGCTGCGGCCAAAACCGCCGCGCCGCCAAGTGAATGGCCGATCAATATCCTGGGCGCCGCGAAATGTTCGCGCAGATGATCCACCGCCGCCAGCAAATCACCGACGTTGGAGGAAAAGTTGGTGTTGGCGAAGTCCCCCTCGCTGGCGCCGAGACCGGTGAAGTCAAAGCGCAGTACGGCGATGCCGTGCGCCGTCAGGCCGGCGGCCACGCGGGAAGCCGCGAAGATATCCTTGGTGCAACTGAAACAGTGCGCCCACAGCGCATAGGCTCGGGGATTCCCGTCGGGCAAGTCCAGTCTGGCCGCCAACTGGTCGCCGTCGGCACCGGTGAAGGTGATTTTTTCGCTGCTCTGGGCCATGGGTTTTTCCTCGCAACTAGGCGGGTTTGCCAGCCATATGCGGTCGCCATACCTTGAAAGCCAGGAATTGCATGTGCTCGCCCAGACCGAACAGGCCCTTGATTTCTGCGCCGCCTTGACCTAGATACCGGTCTGGCGACCCGGTACGAACCAGAGTGAGACCATGAGCGAAACGAACGCCGAGACCACTTCTTCCTCTTCCGACAGCAAGCCCGACTGCGCCAATTGCCCCGCGGCTGCTTCCGAAAGCGCCCCCTCGAGCGGCGGCGGAGGAGGACGTGACGAGCGCCAGAAAGTGGTGACCGAGCGTTACCGCAGTAACTGGGACTCGATTTTCGGCGACAAGCGCCGCTAGCCGCACTCCCAAGCACCGGCTTTCCCCGAGAATGATACGTTGCGTACCGCCAAGTCGTAGGCGGGACACGCAAGCATTTCGCGCGCCCGGCAGCTAGACCTTTTCGCCGGTGACCCTGGGCGAGAACCCGGCGTTATTCCTCCTCCGCCACCTGGATCATGCGCTTGCCACGGTTCTCGCCGGCCAAGAGGCCTATCAGCGCGGCCGGGGCGTTTTCCAGACCGGAGATGACGTCTTCGACCACCACCAGGTCGCCGGCCTCGGCCCAGGCAGCAAGCTCCGCCACCGCTAGGGCGTCGTGTTCGGCGAAATCCATGACGATGAAGCCCTGCAGCTTCAAGCGCTTGACCACGATCAGGCCGGGGACGCCGCGGGGGCTGGACATGTCGGTGGTGTCGTATTGCGAAACGGCGCCGCAGCAGACTACGCGGCCGGCCAGGTTCATCTGGAAAAGTGCGGCTTCGAGCACGGCACCGCCGGTGTTGTCGAAATAGACGTCGATGCCGTCAGGACAGGCCGCCGCCAGGGCCTTGGCGAAGCCCTTGGCCTTGTAGTCGACGGCCTCGGCAAAGCCCAGTTTCTCGACCAACCAGCGGCACTTCTCCGGTCCGCCGGCGATGCCGACGGCGCGGGCGCCTTTGAGGCGCGCAATCTGCCCTACCAGCGAGCCCACCGAACCGGCCGCCGCCGAGACCGCCACGGTTTCGCCGGCCCGGGGTTCGCCGATCTGCAAAAGGCCGTGGTAAGCCGTTTTGCCGGCGATGCCGAATACTGAAACGTGATGGCTGAGCGGCCGCTGAGGCGGCACCGCGCTGGCCTCGGCCGCCGGCATGACGATGAACTCGGCCCAGCTTCCTTCGCCCGCCACGATGTCGCCGATGGCGAAACCCGGGGCCTCCGATTGCACCACCTGACCGACGACGTAGCCGTGCATGACGTCGCCCGCCTTGACGGCCTGGCGGTAGGTCGGACCCTGCAACCAGGCGCGGTTGGCGGCATCGAGCGAAATCAGCAACGTGCGTACGAGCAACTCGCCGGCTGTTGGCGTTGGAAGCACCCCATTTTGAACTTCGAAATGGCTCTCCGTGAGCGCGCCTCGAGGGATTTCCCGGACCAGGATCTGTTTGTTTTGGGTCATGACGACGGCGATCTTAGAGTATTTGAAGATTGATAGGAATCACCGGACGACCTTAAACTGTAGGCGCCCACCCGAGGAGAATCCCATGCCGCCGTTCGACTACATCGCTTCCATCACCGATCGCTACCAGCGGCTCGGTTATCAGACCTATCGCTGGTTCCGGGCCGAGGAGCCGCCGGCCTTCGTGCCGCTCTCGAAACCGCTTTCCGAATGCAAACTCGGGGTGGTCTCGACGGCAGGGGTCTACGTCAAAGGCCAGGTGGCCTATTGCTACAAGGACGATACCTCGTTCCGGGCCATCCCCAAGTCTACGCCGGTCTCCGAGATCCGCTTTTCGCACATCACCGAGAACTACCTGCCGGATGCGCGGCGCGACGCCAACTGTGTGTTTCCGATCGAACCTTTGCGCCGGCTCGAGGCCGAGGGCGTGGTGGGCCAGGTGGCGGACGAGCTTTTCTCCTGCATGGGCGGCATCTATTCGCAGCGCCGGGTGCGCGAGGAGCTGATCCCCGCCCTGACAGCCGAGTTCGCCCGCCAGGAGGTCGACGTCGTGTTGCTGGTGCCGTTGTGACCGGTTTGCCATCAGACCGTGAGTCTGATCTCCCGCCACCTCGAAGCCCAAGGCACACCGACCGTATGCCTGGCCAGTGCCCGCGACATCATCGCCGCCGGTCGGCCGCCACGCGCCGTCTTTCTCGATTATCCGCTGGGCCACACCTCAGGCCGGCCCTTCGAACCAGAGGAACAGACCGCCGTGGTGCGTGCCGGCCTCGAGGCCCTGGAAAGCATCGACAAGCCGGAAACCATCATCGATCTCGCCTACCGCTGGCCCGAACCGGCCTGGCATAAATCCGAGGACGACATGGATAGCGGCGACGAGCGCGAGCCCCGCGGCGACGAGCCGGTCTACCAGTTCGAGGAGGATCGCCTGGCCGCGGAAGCCGCTTTAGCGGGATAGGCGCGCCTCACTCCTCAACAAAGGGGACAGGTACTTTCGAGTCGAAAAGTACCTGTCCCCTTTTATTGTCCCCTTTTATTCGGTGGCGACGTTATCGCCAGGGGCTGAAGTCGGGAGCGCGCTTTTCCAGGAACGCGTTGGCGCCCTCCTGCTGCTCGCCGGTATTGAAATAGTTGGGGATGACGCGCGCCACCACATCGTTGACGGTGCTGTCGATGAAGGGGTCGAGGTCGTCGCGGAAAGTCTGCTTGAGCACGCGCAAGCAGCTCGGGCTGAGCGCCAGCAGTTCCTTGCACCAGCGATCGACTTCGGCGTCGAGCTCGGCATAGGGCACCACGGCGTTGACCAGGCCCCAGTCCAGCATCTCCGCGGCGGTATATTGGCGGCACATCATCCACATCTCGCGAGCCCGCTTGTGGCCCACCACGTGGGCCAGGTGCTGCACGATGTGGCCGCTGGCCGGCGAGCCGACGCGGGGGCCGGTCTGTCCGAAGCGGGCATGATCGGCGGCGATGGAGAAATCGCAGAAGTAGGCGATGTGGTTGCCGGCACCGATGGAATAGCCGTTGATGCGGGCGATTACCGGCTTGGGACAATCGACGACCATGCGGTTGACCTTGAAGTCGAGCCCGTCGAGGCCGCCGTCGGCTTCCCACTTGACGTCGCCACCGACACAGAAAGCACGTTCGCCGACGCCGGTCAGCACCAGCACACCGACCTCGGGGTTGGTGCTGGCGTCCTCGATGGCGTCCTGCATCTCCAGGATGGTGTCACCGGTGAAGGCGTTCAGCGACTTGGGCCTGTTGATGGTCAGGGTCGCCACTTGGTCTTTGATCTCGTAGAAAATGTCTTTGTACTCGGCCATCTCGGAGTGCCTTTCTGTTGGCGGGGGGGGACTGCCGTTCAGGCGACGGCGCTGGTGTAGGTAGCAAGATCGAAGTAGTCGCGCCAGACCTTGATTTTGCCCTCGGATATCTCAAACAGGCCAAAGCAAGGCAGATCGACGCCCTTGTCGCCAAGCCGAGTGCAGTCCATGCGCTCGACGGCGACCCGATCATCCTGGCAGGTCAGGCTGATGATCTGCCACTCGGTAGCCGTCCAGTCCTTGATGAAACCGGCAATGAAGCGCTCGACCTTGGCGCGCCCTCGGACCGGTTCGAAGGGAATGTTGTGGTAACAGCCATCCTCGCCGAAATAACCAGCCAGTTCGGCTGCATCGAGGCGCGACCAGGCGGCGATGAACTCGCGAATGAGGCGTTCGTTCTCGGTCATGGCGAACCTGCCGGTTGGATGATATTGGAGATCAGTCAGCTTAACCCGTTATGCTCGCCGTCCCCAGCGGAGAGGCAAGAACATGGGGCTTTATTTCGAAGAATTCGAGCTCGGCCAGACCATCACCACCGGCACTCGGACGGTGACCGAGACTGACGTTACGCTGTTCGCCGGGCTCTCGGGCGACTTCAACCCGCTTCACTGCGACGCCGCCTTTGCCGCCAAGAGCCCCTTCGGCGGACGCATTGCGCATGGTCCGCTGGTGCTGGGCATGGCCATCGGGCTTTTGTCGCAGCAGAACCTGATCGACGGCACGGCGCTGGCGCTGCTCAACGTCAACTGGGACTTCAAGGGAGCGGTAAAGCTCGGCGACACCATCCACGCCCTGGTAACGCCGCTGGAAAAACGGCCGAGCACCAAGCCCGACCGCGGCATCGTCAAGCTCGGCTTCGAGGTGCGGAACCACGCCGGCAAGACGGTGCAGACCGGCAGCGCAACGCTGTTGATGAGGACACAGACCAGCTAGAACGACACGCCGCTTTCTTCCAGAAAGCGGATCATAACATCGATGCAAGCCTCGGGCTTTTCCAGTTGCAGGAGGTGTCCGGTGTCCGGCACGAACTCGTACGGGTAGCCGAATTCTGCCTCGAGTGCGGCGTTGGAAAGGGCGGTCACAGCGGGGCTGGGCAGGTTGGGGTCGCCGCAGATCATCTTGGCCGGACCGCCGTAAGCGTCGATGCGGTATTCGAAGCGGGTCGGCGTCACCTCGAGGTAGACGGCGGCCTCGCGCTCGGGCCGGCAGACCAGGCGCCATTCGCCGAACGCCTCGTGGTAACGCAGAACGGAACGCGCCATCAAGTCGTGACTACCGGGCACCCAGGAGCGGTTGGCCCGGGTGGCGGTGAAGATCTCTGCCAGCTCGCCGGGATCGTCGAATCGGACCTGTCGGGCAGTGGCCCAGGCAGCCAACTTGCGCTGGGTCGCCGCGGCCGCCTCGTAGACCTCGTGTTTGGGCAGCGGTGGCAGCGGTGGATCGAAGAGAAAGAGCGCATCCCAGCGCCAGCCGAAATCGGCCGCATGCATCATGGCCGCCAGTGCCGACAACGAATGAAAAGCGCCGATGTTGGTGCCCGCACCCAGCCGCTGGTCGACGCTGGAGACGATGGCTTCGAGATCGCGGGCGAAGCGGGAAAAGTCATGGGCACCAGCATGCAAGGGGTTGACGCCGTGGTTACGCTGATCGAAGACGATGACCTCGAAACGGTCGAGCAGCAGCCCCCAAAAAGGCAAGTACCCATCCGTGGCAAAGCCGTTGCCATGGCTGACGAAGACTCGGCTGATGCCGGCCCCGCTGGCCCCGGTCTGGCTGGCGCCGACCCGGCCGTGGCGGCGCACGCAGATGACGGCGCCGTCGTCCATCATCAGGTCGAAGGTCTCGAGTGGCTCCGGCGGCTCGAGCGCGACGACGGGAGGTTCAGTGGGCGGCGAAGGCGTACAATCGATCGACACACGAGACTCCTGGTTCAGCCAGACCTGAGCCAGAATATGGTGCGATGGGTCGTTTTGCCCAGCCCTGTCGACGTCACTCCCTTGGACAAGGGGGCGTCCGACCCCGGATGTGATCGGCCATCTTCTCGGCCAGCATGATGGTCGGTGCGTTGATGTTGCCGTTGGTGATCAGCGGCATGATCGAGCTATCGACGACGCGCAGACCGCCGACGCCGTGCACCCGGCCGGCGGCATCGACCACGGATTCAGGATTGCCAGCTTTGGTACCCATGCAGCAGGTGCCGCAGGGGTGGTAGGCGGTTTCCACGGCGGTGCGGATGAAGGCGTCGATGTCATCGTCCGACTGCACCCCGGCGCCCGGCGAAAGCTCGACGCCGCGATAGGGCGCGAAGGCCTCCTGAGCCAGGACCTCGCGGGTCAGCCGGAGCGCCTGGCGCATGGCCAGGATATCGTCCTCGTGGCTGAGGTAGTTGAAGCGGAGCCTGGGGTGCTCGCGGGGATCGGCCGAGCGTAACTCGAGGCGGCCGCGGCTTATGGGACGGTTGGGACCGACGTGAACCTGATAGCCCCAGCCCGGGACGGCGGAACTCCCGTCGTAGGCAATGGCACCGGGCAGGAAATGGAATTGCAGATCGGCATAATCGAGTTCGGGCCGCGAGCGGATGAAAGCACCGGATTCGAAATGGTTGGTGGCGCCAAGACCCCGCTTGAAGAGCAGCCAGTTTAGGCCGATCAACAGCTTGCGCCAGGGCGTCAGTTGCCGGTTCAGGGAAACCGGCTGGGTGCATTCGACCTGCAGAAAGAACTCGAGATGGTCCTGCAGGTTTTGGCCCACGCCGGGCAGGTGGTGCCGCACCTCGATACCGTACTCGGCCAGGTGATCGCCATCGCCGAGGCCCGACAGCATGAGCAGTTGCGGCGAGGCGAAGGGACCGGCCGAGAGCACCACCTCACGTTGGGCCAGGGCGCGGTGGCGAACACCGGCCTTTTCGTATTCGACGCCCACCGCGCGGCCCGCGTCGAACAGGATCGCCAGCGTCGTGGCGTGGGTTTCCAGGGTCAAGTTGGACCGCCCCAACGCCGGCTTGAGATAGGCGCTGGCGGCCGACCAGCGACGGCCCTCGTGCACCGTCATCTGCATCTCGCCGAAGCCTTCCTGCTGGCGGCCGTTGGGATCGTCGGTGAGGCCGTACCCGGCCTGCCGTCCGGCCTCGACGAAGGCCCGGTAGAGCGGATTTTGCATGCTGCCGGAGGTGGCGTGGAGCGGCCCGGTGCGCCCCCGGTAGGCAGGGTCGCCGCCGGCGAAGCTCTCGGCCCGGCGGAAATAGGGCAGCACGTCGGCGAAGCTCCAGCCCGTGGCGCCGGCCGCCGCCCAGGCGTCGAAGTCGCCGGGGTGGCCGCGCACGTAGACCATGCCGTTGATGGCCGAGGAGCCGCCGATAACCCTGCCCCGTGCCTGCTGGATGCGCCGCCCGTCGAGGCCCGGCTCGGGTTCGCTGAGATAGCGCCAGTTGAAGCGGGGCACGTTCATGGCGAGCGAAAAGGCCGACGGCATATGGATCAAGAGGCTGTTGTCACGGCCGCCCGCCTCCAGCACCAGGACGCTGTCGCGACCGTCTTCGCTGAGACGGTTTGCCAGCACGCAACCGGCCGAGCCGGCGCCCACGATCAGGTAGTCGAAGGTGCGGTCGTTCCCTGTTTCCTGCATGTCAACCGTATGCGCCCCGCTGCCCGCAATCTTGCCCGTCTCCGGCACCGCAGCTTAGGTTAGTCTTCATGTCGGAAGATGGCGAATTCCTCGACCGCTTGCAGGCTGCCGCCCGCCGCCATTTCGGTGGCGCCGCCCAGGTGACGCCGCTGGACCGCCCCTCTATGGGTGCCTCCAACGACACCCTGGTTTTCGCTGTGCACGAAGCGGTGGGCAAGCAGCGCCTGGTGTTGCGCCAGGAGAGCTACACCGGCGCCGGCAAGCCCTACATCTCGTCGGCCGCCCAGTACCGCCTGCTGGGCATCGCCGAGCGCCACCGCATCCCCGCCCCCAAGCCGGTCTTCGAGTTGCAGGAGAGCGACGGCCTGGGACAAGGCTTCGTCATGTCCTTCGTCGCCGGCGAAACGCTGCCGCGGCGCATCGTGCGGGACCCGGATTTCGCCGAAGCCAGGCCCAAGTTGGCCCGCCACTGCGGCGAGGCGCTAGCGCGCTTACACGCGGTGGATCCGGCCGAGGCCGACTTTCTTGCCGAGCTCGACGACAGCCGCGATCCTCTAACGGCTCAGCGCCAACGCCTGGATGCCTTCGACGAGGCCCACCCGGTGCTGGAACTGGGGCTGCGCTGGCTCGAACTCAGGCGGTCGCAACGAGCCCAGCGCTGCCTGTTGCACGGCGATTTCCGCAACGGAAACATCGTTGTCGGGCCCGAAGGACTGCGCGCCGTACTGGACTGGGAATGCGCGCATCTCGGCGACCACCACGAAGATCTGGCCTGGATCTGTCTGCGCTCCTGGCGCTTCGGTGGGTTCGACCTGCCGGTCGGCGGATTTGCCAGGCTGGAGCCCTTCCATACAGCCTACCGAAACGCCGGAGGCGCCGAGATCGACTTGGAAGCGATACGGTATTGGCAGATTTTCGGCTTCGTGCGCTGGGCCGTGCTCAACGTCATGCAGGGCTATGGCCACGCCGTGGAAGGCCGGCGATCGCCCGTCTTCGCGGCCTGCGGGCGCAACGTGGCGATGATGGAATACGATCTCCTGATGACCCTCGAAGGCAGCTACGACTGAAGGGATGCCATGGCACAAGACCGGCCCGATATCGATGACCTGCTGGCCACCACCCTCACTGAGCTCGAGGCGCTGTCGGTCGAGGCAACCGACGACAGCCGCTTTCGCCTGCGGGTTTGCATTCACTTGCTCTCCATCGTGCGCCGCGAGCTCGCCCTAGGCGAGGCCAACGACGACACCGAACGCCAGCGCTTGAGCGCGCTGCTGGATAGCGACGGCAGCCTCGAGGAATTGAACGCCGAGCTATCGGCGCGCCTTCGGGCCGGTGACTTCGACGCGCGTTGGCAGGATGTTTTCACTCACTTGCGCCAAAGCGCCGTCGAACGCCTGGCCATCGTCAACCCCAACCACCTGCGACCCGAAGAGCGCGGTGATTAGAGCGCCCACCCGTCATTTCCGTGGAAGCGAGAATGACAAAAAAACCTATTCGAGTTCCGTTATCGGTAGCTGATCCATGCCGTGCTGGGCGGCGTATTTGGCGATGATGCGGTCGGCTTCCAGCTTGCGCTCGGGGTCGATCTGTCGTGGCTCATATTCGGCCAGGATCTGCTGCACGCCGGCTCGGGCGCGGCCGAAGGCGTCCTTGCTGCCACCCGCCTCGAACTCCCGCCGCTGGCCGCGGTCGATGATGTCGGAGGGCAGGAAGAACTCGCTCTTGAACCATTTCAGGGTGTGGGGGGAGGAAAGGAAGCCTGTCGTGGTAGCGCCGCGTTCGAAGATGACGTCGAGCGCCAGCGCCTCGTCGCCGGTGTCGATGGGCCGGATCAGGCGCTTGGCCATGCCGCAGATCTCGTTGTCGATGAGCAGCTTTTCGGTGCTCACGACGTTGGCGTATTCCAGTGTGCCCGAGCCGCGGATGAGATTGATCCGCGCCAGCGCCATGGCGGTCAGCGCGCTGCCGGTTTCCTCGCCGGCCTGATAGTCGACGCACTTGCTGTCGGCCCGGCCGGTGTTGGTCGAGGACGGCAGCCCCAGACGCTTGGCGATCTGGCCGATGGCCGCCCCCATCATGATGGCTTCCGTGGCGGCCTGGCAGGCCGTGCCCTTGCGCATGTCCATGATCGAGGGGCCGCCGCCGAAGATCACCGGCGCACCGGACCGAACCAATTGGCTGACCACCAGCGTGGCCAGGTTCTCCGCCGTGTGCTGGACAAGGGTTCCGGCCAGCGTCACCGGCGAGGAGCCGCCGGCCAGCGGGATCGGAATCATCAGCATGGGAAAGTTCTTCTCGGCCAGGAAGGCGGCGTTCTCGGCCACCACGTCGGTCAGCCCCAAGGGTGACGACGGATTGACGCACAACAGCGCGAAGGGGCGTTCCGCAAGTTCCTTTTCACCTCCGGCCAGCGCCGCCATGACGCTCCAGATGACGGCGATGTCGTCGGTGCCGAAGGCACCGCTGAACATGGGTTTGGGCGAATACAAGAGCGCCAGGTAATAGCGATAGGCGCTGACGATCGGCTTGGGCACGTCACTGGGCACGAAGGAGCCGCTTTGCAGATCGATGTAGTCGCAGCGGTCGATGACCTTGGTGTGGTTGACGAGATCGCGCGAGGTGGCCTCGCGCAGCCCGGCGGTATCGGGATCATAGATGTAGGGCACCGTCGAGCCGGCCACGAAATTGACCTCGTCGCCGGCCAGCACGATGGGGGCGTCCCGGTCCTGGCGGTAGAGTTTGACTTCCGAGGGGCAGGTTTTGAGGCAGCGTTCCACTAAATCGCGGCCGAGCCGCACACGTTCGCCATCGCGCGTGGCGCCGGGCTGGGAGGCGACGATGTCCATCACCCGTTCGCTGCCGACGTGGACGCCGACACGGGCCAGCACCTCGAAGGCGCCGTCTATGATACGATCCAGTTCGGCGTCGTTCAGGAAAGTCAATCGCGGTTGCATGGGATAGTCCCTTTAACCAAATTCACTCGTTGATACCGACCAGAACCCTGACTTTGTCCAAGGCATCGATGGCATCGGCCCCATAGGCATCGGCGCCGATCTCGTCGGCCCAGCGCTGGTTGGCCACGGCGCCGCCGATCAGCACCCGCACCTGGTCGCGCAAACCGGCGGCTTTCAGGGCCTCGACGATCTCGGCCTGCACCTGCATGGTGGTGGTGAGCAGCGCCGACAGCCCGATGACCTGCGCCCCGCTGCGCTCGGCTTCTTCCACGAAACGCTGGGGCGCCACGTCGCAGCCCAGGTTGACGACCTCGAAGCCGGCCGCCGAGAGGGTTACCGCCACCAGCTTCTGGCCGAGATCGTGGAGATCCCCCTGCACCGTGCCGATGACCACGGTGCCGCGCTTCTTGAGCGTGCTGCCACTGGCCTCCAGGGCCGGCGTTAGGAGTTCGACGGCCTTGGCAAAAAGCTCGCCGCCGATCACCAGCTCGGGAATGAAAACCGTGCCCTCGGCGAACCGCGCGCCCAACTGCTCGAGACCTGCAGCCAGCGCGTCGGCAATCTCCAAAGGGGGATTATTTTTCTCAAGCTGCCCGCCGACCCAGTCCAGCACCTCGGCTTCCTTGAGCCCACAGACCGCTTCGACGACGTCGAACTCGGCGTCATCTGACATCTCACTCTCCTCGCCTAACGACCACTGAATTTCGGCGGGCGCTTTTGTTTGAAGGCCAGGCGGCCCTCGGCATAGTCGGCGCTGTCGAAGCAGGCCGCAACCATGGCCTCGAGGGTCGCCAGGTCGCGCGCTTCAGAATCCTTGCAGGCCTCGGTAATTGCGTACTTGGCGGCCCGGATGGTGAGCGGCGCGTTCGCAGCGATGGTTTCGGCCAGCTCGCGAACCGTAGGTTCCAAGGCGTCTACCGGCACCAAGCGGTTGATCAGGCCGATTTGCTGCGCCTCCTCGGCCGTGAAGCGACGGGCCGTGAACAGGATCTCGCGGGCCATGGCCGGGCCCACCAGATCGGTCAGAACCTTGACGCCGGCAAATCCATAACCCAGACCCAAACGCGCCGCCGGAATGGCGAACTGGGCGCCTTCGGCGGCGACGCGGATGTCGGCTGCCAAGGCCGTGCCCAAGCCACCGCCCAGGCAGTAGCCCCTGATCATGGCGATCAGCGGTTTTTCAAGATCGGCAAGCGCCGCCCTGCCGCCTTCCGAAACCCGGGCATATTCCTCCGCCGCCTCGGCTGTATCCCGCTTGTCGTCGAATTCGGAAATATCGGCCCCCGAAACGAAGGCTTTCTCCCCTGCCCCGGTCATGACCACGACGCGCACCGCCTCGTCCTGCTGGAACGCAGGCAGGATCTCGCCCACGGCCTGCCACATCTCCAAAGAAAGTGCATTGTGGCGGACGGGGTTGTTGAAGATCATCCAACCAATGGCGCCATCGACCCGGGCGATCATTTTTTCCGTTGCGAGTTTCATTCAGATCACCCGCCGGCTGCGCAGGTCCGCCACGGCATCGGCATCGTAACCAAGTGCGTCGAGGATCTCGTCGCTGTGCTGGCCCGCGCCGGGGGTAGGCAGTCGGGCGCTTTGCGGCCTTTCGGCGCCCTCCAGGTGCACCGGCTGGCCGACGATACGGAGGTTGCCGCGTTCGGGGTGTTGCATCGGCCAGGCAATCCCCAGGTGTTCGACCTGGGGATCGGCAAAGGTCTGATCGATGCTGTTGATGGGCCCGCAGGGCACACCGACGGCATTGAGTTCCTCGACCCATTCGGCGCTGGAGCGGGTGGCGGTAATGGCGCCGATCTTGGCGTTCAGGAGCTCGCGGTTTTTCGAACGCGCCCCGGCCGTGGCGAAGCGCTCGTCTTCCGCCAGTTCCGGGACGCCGATGTGGTCGAGCAAGCGTTCCCACAAACGGCCACCGGGCGCCGCGATGTTGATGGCACCGTCAGAACAGGGAAACACGCCCATGGGTATGCCGGTGGGATGGTCGTTGCCGGCCTGCCCGGCCACGTCCTGATCGATCAACCAGCGTGCCGCCTGGAAGTCGAGCATGCTGATCATGGCTTCGAGCAGCGAGGTGTGGACCCATTGTCCCTCGCCCGTGCGGCCGCGTTCGATCAGGGCCAGCAGGATGCCCTGGGCCAGGTACATGCCGGCGGTAAGGTCGGCGATGGGGATACCGACGCGCACCGGTCCCTGGCCGGGCAGCCCGGTGATCGACATCAAGCCCCCCATGCCCTGGGCGATCTGGTCTACACCGGCGCGGTTGCTGTAAGGCCCGTCCTGGCCAAAGCCCGAGATGGAGCCGTAGATGAGCCCGGGGTTGTGGACCTTGAGGCTGTCGTAGTCGACGCCCAGGCGGTGCTTGACCTCAGCCCGGAAGTTTTCGACCACGACATCCGCCTTGGCCACCAGTTCGATAAAGATGCGGTGGCCGTCGGGATTCTTTAGATCCAGCGTCAGGCTGCGCTTGTTGCGATGCAGATTGAGGTAGTCGGGCGCCGAGCGCGAACCGCCGACGCCGTCATTGTCACTGCCGGGCTCGGGCGGCACCTCGATCTTGATGACGTCGGCGCCCCAGTCGGCAAGCTGGCGCACCGCCGTCGGTCCGGCCCGGGCGTGGGTCAGGTCGAGCACGCGGATATCGGCAAGCGGCAAAGGTGTGTCGGTCATGGGGCTATTTCCGGCTGTTCATTTTTCAACAGTACGGGTTTCGATATCCAGCAGGCGCTGCAAATCGATGGTGGCGTGCTGGGCCTCTTGCAGGTCGCGCCAATCCTCGAGCGGCCGCGAGCGGATGGCGAAGCCGTCGGCCATTTCCGCATAGACGCCCCGCATGGCCTCGTAGGCCGCCAGCAACGGTGTCGAAGCGTCGATCAGCAGGCAATAACCCAGCGCCCGCATCTCGGCCGGCGTCATATCCAGCGAGGCCAGGCCGCCGGGCCTCAACAGTAGCATCAGCGGCCCCTCCAGACGCTCGCCGATGAAACGCACGTCTTCGGCCGTATGGGGCAACGGCAGCAAAACGTCGGCACCGGCCGCGCGATAGGCCTCGAGGCGGCGCAGCGCATCGTCCAGGGAACTCGCGCGGACGCCGTTGGTGCGAGCGATGATCAGGGTATCCGGATTGCGCCGTGCCGCTACCGCCTCAAGCACCTTTTCGACCATCAGCTCGAGCGCCACCATGTGCTCGATGCCAGCGTGGTGGTGGGCACGCTTGGGCAGGATCTGGTCTTCGATCTCCAGTGCCGCAAAGCCGGCCGCTTCGGCCAGGGAAACCGTTCGGTGCAGGTGCATGGGATCGCCCCAGTCGGCTGCTGCATCAAGGATCAGCGGCAGCTCGCAGGCGGCGCGAATTTCCAGCCCGGCTTGCGCCATCTCGGTCAGCGTCAGATTGGCCTCGAGATGGGTATTGACGTAACCCGAGGCGCCACCGCCCAGGTAGAGCGCCTTGAATCCTGCCTCTTCCGCCAACTTGGCCATCAGCGGATTGAGCACCAGCGGCGCACAGACGGGATCCTTGCCCGCGATCATCGCTCGTAAATTGGACACCTCTGCCTCCCCTCGATGACAGGCAGGGATAGTGGCATGAAACTAACTTGGTCGGGCCGCAAATCGCCCGCAAACCCACCGCCGTTCGATCCCGACGATGCTGACGTTGCCGGCCAAGACTCTTGAATATAGAATTTCTCTTAAAAGTCGTAGACTTACGGCAACAACTGCCTTAGTTTTTTATAGCTGTATTATTAATCGACAAAATCGCCCTGTTGACAAAGGAATACACGCAATGATTACACACAAAAAAGCCAAGACCATGAGCCGGGCTGAGCTTGTTCGCGAAGAATCGAAGCGGGCGGCGGAATATGGGCAGACGCCGAAACGAGCGATTTCCTTGGCGCCGCGATTTCGTGTCGAGCGGCGGGTTCTAACCTCCTTTCCGGCCGGCTCAACGATGGTTCCGACGGGAGAAGTGGCAAGGCGCAACGACGCCGATTTTCAAATCGGCCCAACGACCTCGACTTTGCGCAGGGCGGCGCTCGGCATTCCCGCCGCCGGTGCGCTCGACCCCAAGGTGCTGAGCGAGGTGATTGCCGCCAACGCCAGGCGTTTGACGCCGCAAAACCGGGCCGAAATCGTGCCGCAGCTATTGTCGCAAATCGGCGCCTTGGCGGCCCAGGCCAAGGATGGGAAGCGCATCGTCGCCGTTCGCCAGAAGATTTCGAAGACCATGTTCGGCGCCGTCAAATTCAGGAACATAAGGGGCAAGAAAGGCGGTGGGGTCAGCGGCGGCTCGTAAAGCAATGTCTTACGGCCCTCACCCCCGATACCGGCCTGCACCGTTAGGCCTACGAGACACTCAAGGAGGCTAGCATGGCAGTCTTTTGCGAATTCTTCGAACACTCCAATTTTGCCGGCGACAGTGTTTCATATATTGCCGACAACAACTGGCGCTACCACTGGGTCAAGTTCGGCAGTGCTCTCGGCAACGAGATAACCTCGCTGCGCGCCAACGCCTACTCCGGAACCGGCGGCAACGTCTATGGTTTCAGCGAACGCGACTTCCTGGGCAGCTTTGCCTCGCTCAACATGGCCCAGGGCTGGACCTGTTGGTGGAGCAATGTCGGCGGTGCCATGAACGACGACATCGAATCGGCGCTGCTGGTCAACCGCAACAGCAACGAGTTGCGCATCGGCATGGCGGAACAGATTACCGATCCCTTTATCGAGGGCTTAGACGAGGAAATCGAAGATACCCAGGTCAGTCGGCAGGGCAATCCGCGGATCTACAGCGTATTCTGGCCGAGCTATGATCCGACCAGGAAATTCGTCAGAATCGAGCAGGATTTGCGCGTTGAGCTCGATTGGTGGTTCGACTACGACGCCCAGGTCCAATACGACGTTTACCTGTTCCTGGACGACAACGGTGCCGTCAACGGCAATGTCGCCGCAACAAATTGCTGGGTCGAGGGTGGTATCTTCTCCGGCGGTATACTGGACGATCTGTGTCCCCGGCTGGAGGCCGGCGCAGAGACACTGACCGAGCAACTGCAGGACCAGCTCGCCGTGGTCAATTTTCTTGCCGCCCTGGGCGGCTATAACTTCACGAGGCTCTACCTGTTGCCCGGTAGCGACCCCGTGATGCCGCCGCCTTCGACCAACTTCGGACGCATTGGCAATGCCACGGAGGACTCGACGCTGGTTCTGGCATATTGGTAGCGCAGGCCTCAGCAAGATTGCCCGGGGTGAGAAATACGGGTCAATGCGCGACACCCAAATCTGGCTCCTCGAGGTTTAGCCGCACCATGTCGCGGAGCAACTGGACGATGGCCTGCGAGCTTTCGCCCTCGCAGTTGTCGACGCTGAAGGCCGTGCTGCAGTTCATGGCCTCGAGACCGCCGGCTTGCAGGCAATCCCTGAGAATGCGGCCTTCCATCTCGGGGCCGTGCATGAGATCGGGCTTGCCGAGCAAGAATGCCAGTGCCGCTTCGACGCCGTAGGCGCCCCAGTTCGAGATCATGGCCGGAATCAGCACGTCGGTCTTGACCACGGTGATGTTGCCGCCCGGCGTCTCGGACTGGCTGTCGCGGCCAAAGGGCATGATCTCCTTGGCCTCGTCGTGGATGCGGCCGAAGCCGACCTCGTTACCATAGTCTCCGATGCCGATGGAAAAGACGCCGCGCTCCGCCGCCTGGTCGATGACCGGGCTTAGGTCCAAGAGCTCGAGCTCCGGCCCCAGGGCCCAGCCGGTGGCCGAGTGCAAGATACCGTGCTCGCTGGGCCCCAGGCGTTCGATCGAGATCACGGCCTTGGGGCGATGTTCCTCGAAGATGGCGCTCGCCCAGGAGGCCACCTCGGCCGCCTCGGTTGGCGCCGCGACCAGCGTAGCGCCCAGGCGCTGGCGGGCCTCCTCGGGGCTTTTGACCATGATGTGGGCGGCCTCGCTACTGGCCACGATGGGCTCGACGTGGTTGGCCTCACAGACATAGACGGGAATTGCTCCCAGCCCCTGATAGAGCGCCCGGGCCAGCGCCGCGGCGCCCGGCGGGCCGTCGTTCTCGCCCTTGGGCAGCCAGGGCGCGCAACCAGCGCCGGTCATGATGAAGACAGCGTCTCCCTTACCCACGGCCGCGACCAGCCCTTCGGCGGCGCGCAGGCAAAGCGGCCGGCCGCCGCCCTCGCGGCGCGCCGCTTCATAGAGCGGCAACAAGGTGTCGTAGGGCACAGCCCGGTTCTTGAACTCGATCGAGATCAGCCGATCGATATTGTTGCCGATGGTCTCGGGCATGGCGTTTCCTTTTGCGCTTACGAGCCTCGGAATTTGGGTTTGCGCTTTTCCGTCATGGCGGCGACGCCCTCGGCGAAGTCGTCGGAATCGATGAGCATGCTCTGGACGTAGACGTTGTGTTCCCACTCCGCCGCCATGGTCGATTCGAGGCCGCGCCGGATACCCTCCTTCATGGCCCGGAGCGCCAACGGCGGCCCTGCCGCTAGCTTGCCCGCCAGCTTGCCGGCGGCTTCCATCAACTCGTCGGCCGCCACCACCTCGCGCACCAGGCCGATCTCCAGGGCCTCGGCCGCCCCTATGCGACTGCCCAACAACAGTATCTCGTTGGCTTTCGCCAGGCCCACCAGGCGGGGCAACAGGTACATGCCGCCGAGCGGCGAAAGCAAACCCAGATCGATCCATGATTCGCGGAAGACGGCGTGTTCGGAGGCGATGCGGAAATCGCAGGCCAGAGCAATCTCGCAGCCCGCCCCGGCGGCCGGGCCGTTGACCGCGGCGATGGTCGGCTTGGGGCAGAGCTTGACCGCGCGCACGCCGGCACCGAAAAAGCGGTAGACGGTGTTCTTGACATCGAAGGGCCGGGCTTCGGTGAGCTCGACCAGGAAATCGTAATCGCCGCCGGCCGAAAAACCCTTGCCTTCACCAGTGATGACTACCACCCGCACGGCGTCGTCGTTGTTCAGATCCTCGAAGGCGTCGATGACCTCCTTCATCATCGCCGGGATAATGGCGTTGAGAACTTCGGGCCGGTCGAGCGTGAGCCAACCGATGCCGTCATTCTTTTCGACACGGATGTACTGATAGGTCATGGAGCCTCGCTGGTTATGGGGATCAATTAGAGAAGATCGGCGGATGTGATGATGCTTGCTCCGGCCTCGGTCATGGCCTGGCGCGCCGCATCTTTGGACCCGTCGAGATCGATATAGCGGGTGGCATCGTCGATGACGTAGGTCTCGAAACCGGCCGCCGCCGCATCCAGGGCCGAGTAGAGCACGCAGAAATCGCCGGCCAGGCCGCCTAAAAACAGGCGTTTGAAGCCGCGCTCGTGCAAGTAGCCCTCGAGCCCGGTGCGCGTCGTGTGGTCGTTCTCGGCGAAGGCCGAATAGGAATCGATATCCGAACGGAAGCCTTTGCGCACCACGAGCTCGAAATGATCGGTCTCGAGCGCGGCGGGAAACTCGGCGCCCGCTGTGCCCTGGACGCAATGGTCGGGCCACAGCGTCTGTTCGCCGTAGGGAAAGGCCATGGTCGAAAAAGGTTCCTGCCCGGCATGGGCCGAGGCAAACGAGCGGTGGCCGGGTGGGTGCCAGTCCTGGGTCGCCACGGTGCTGGCGAAACGGCCGGCCAGGCGGTTGAAAACCGCCACAACGGCGGAGCCGTCGGGCACCGCCAGGTTACCGTCCTCGCAAAAATCATTCTGCACGTCGACGACCAGAAGAAGATCGCCCGCGGCCTGCTTGATGATCTCGGTCATAGAGCCTCACCTCCCGCCATCATATGTTGCGGCCGGTATCCTGCCAGTAGGGATCGCGAAGGCGGCGCTTGAAGATCTTGCCCGAGTCCTCCCGGGGCAGATTGCTACGGAACTCGATGATTTTGGGGATCTTGAAGGCCGCCACGTGCTCGCCGAGGTGCTGCCGCACCGCCTGGGCGCTGAGTTTTGCGCCGGCCTCAGGCTCGACATAGGCGCAAAGCTCCTCGCCGAAGTTCTCGTGGGGAATGCCGAAGACGGCACAGTCGTGCACGCCCGCCAGCGAGCCCAACGCAGCCTCGATCTCGGCCGGGTAGATGTTGACGCCGCCCGAGATCACCATGTCGTTTTTGCGATCGCAGAGAAAAAGATAGCCGTCCTCGTCGAGATAGCCCATGTCGCCCACGGTAACCAGGTCATTCCAGCCGATCTCGCGGCGCTTGTCGTCCTTGCCGTGGTAGGTGAAGTCGGGGTAGCTGGCGATGCGTAGGTAGATTTCGCCGATCTCGCCGACGCCAACCTCATTCCCGTCGTCGCCGCGGATGCGCACCTCGCCGCCGCGTATGGGGGTACCCACGGTGCCGGGTTTGGCCAGGGCCTGTCGGCTGTCGTTGAAGATGACGATGCCGGTTTCGGTGGCGCCGTAGTATTCGCCGATCACCGGCCCCCACCAGTCGATCATGCTCTTCTTGACCTCGGCCGGACAGGGCGCCGCACCGTGGACCACGAATTCCAGTGAGGAGACGTCGTAGCGCTCACGCACCTCAGCAGGCAGCTTGAGCAGACGAATGAACATGGTCGGCACCACATGCATGTGGGTGAGGCGATGCGCATCGATTAGACGCAACAAATCCTCGGCATCGAAGCGCGGCTGCAGCACCACCAGGCCTTCCTGTTGCGCTGCCCGCAGGCCGTACGTGTTGGGCGCCGAATGATACATGGGCCCGGTAATGACGACGCGCACCTCCTTGCCGGGACGGAAGCCGAAGCCAAGGGCCACGGTTTCCGCGATGCGAACTGTATTTTCCGGGCTGGCGGGCTGGCGTCGCACACCCTTGGGCCGGCCGGTAGTGCCCGAAGTATAGATCATGTTGGAGCGCAGGGCCTGGGGCGGCCCGGTCCACGGCTCGCGATCTGCAATCCAATCGCTCCACCGCAAAGCGTCCTCGGGAACCTGGCAAGCTTCTTCCGCCAAGCCATAAGCTGCCGCAACCTCGGGCGGCGACGGCACCAGCAAGGGCGTCACTCCGGCCGGCAAGTGGGCGGCGATGACGGGGTAGAGATCGGCGTGGACGATCAGGACCCGGGCGCCGCAATCCTTGAGTACGTAGAGTGCCTCTTCCGTCACCGAGTGCCAATTGAGGGGCACGGCATAGGCGCCCAGCAGTGCCGCCGCGGCGGCGACCTCGAAAAAGGCGAAGTCGTTGCGCAGCATCAGCGCGATGGTGTCGTTTTCGCCGATGCCCAGTCCGCTGAATGCCGTCGCCGCCGCAGCTGCACGCTCCGCCAGTTCGGCCTGGGTCATCTGGCGCTCGCCGCTAATTATCAGTCCGGCCATTGCCGATCGCTCTCCACATGTCACCACATCGTCTATCCGGCCGAATACTGCCGCGCTTTGGCGGATATTCCCAGCGTCGCTTGACCCCGGCGCCGGGGCGCAATAGGTCTCGGGGTCGCAAGCGCTGAGTCAAGGAGACCAACCATGGCCGACAAAAGCTTTCTCGAATGGCCCTTTTTCGCCGACTACCACCGCGATCTGGCCGAGCGCATCGAGGCGTTTGCGGCCAGCGAGCTGGCGCCCGTGTTGGAAATACCCGACGAAAGCGACGCCACCCTTGATGCCACCTGCCGCGAGCTGGTCGGACGGCTCGGCCGCGCCGGTTTCTTGGCGCCTTGTGTTGTATCTGATGAAGGCGGACGCTTCGACGTGCGCAGCCTTTGCCTGAGCCGCGAGATCCTGGCCCGCCATGGCGGCCTGGCCGACTTCGCCTTTGCCATGCAGGGCTTGGGTTCGGCGCCGATCTCGCTGTTCGGCACGGCGCAGCAAAAAGCCCACTACCTGCCCCCGGTGGAACGCGGTGAACACGTCGCGGCCTTCGCCTTGTCGGAAACCAACGCCGGCAGCGACGTTGCCGCCATGGAGGCCACGGCCGAGGCCGACGGCAGCGACTACGTGCTCAACGGCAGCAAGACCTGGATCTCCAACGGCGGCATCGCCGACACCTACACCGTCTTCGCGCGCTCGGGTGAGGCCGGCGGTGCACGGGGAATTTCGGCCTTCATCGTCGAGGCCGGCACGCCCGGCTTCGAGATCGCCGAGCGCATCGCGCTGATAGCCCCCCATCCCATCGCCACGCTGGCTTTCGAGGACTGCCGGGTGCCAGCCACCAACCGCCTGGGCGGCCCCGGCGAGGGTTTCAAGGTCGCCATGGCGACGCTCGACGTCTTCCGCACCACGGTCGGCGCGGCGGCATTGGGATTTGCGCGCCGCGCCTTCGACGAGGCGCTGGGGCGCAGCCGCCAACGCGAGATGTTCGGCCAGAAGCTGGTGGACTTCCAGCTCACCCAGGCGGCGCTGGGCGACATGGCGGTAGGTATCGACACGTCTGCTTTGGCGGTCTACCGCGCCGCCTGGACCCGGGACGAAACCGGGCGCCGCATCAGCCGCGAGGCCTCGGTAGCCAAGTTCCACGCCACCGAAACGGCGCAAAAGGTGATCGACGCGGCGCTGCAACTCCATGGCGGCCTGGGCGTGGTCAAGGGCCAGTCCGTGGAGGCGCTCTATCGCGACATCCGTGCCTTGCGCATCTACGAAGGCGCGTCCGAGGTGCAAAAACTGATCATCGCCGGCGCGATCTTGAAAGGCGACGGCCAATAGAAAAATGGGGCGGTCCATCGCCGTCCCCGCAAAAAGTAGTCCCTGAAAAGTAGTCCCTGTCCCTACTTTTTGTTGGAGATCGCTGTATTGGTCATGGATTTCGCCCTGATTGGGCGGCGAAAAATATGGTCCCTGAAAGTGGTCCCTGTCCCCACTTTCCTCACATATCCACAATTCCACTCAGCGCCGTTCGACCGCAGCCAGGGCCAAGGCCAGCGCCATGCCCACCGCACAGGCGATGACGACGTAGCCGCCCGAGGCCTGCCAGCCGCCGACGATAGTGCCGACCAGGGCAAGTGCCGGCGGGCCGATCAGGGCGCCCAAGTTGGAGCCCTGGATGATGAAGCCATTGACGGCGCCGATGCCGTCGGGGTTAGCGCTGTGGCGCGGAGCGGCGGCGAAGATGGCGGCCGGTATGATGCCGGCAACGGTTGAGAACAGCAGCGCCAGGGCGAACTGCACCGGCGGCTCCAAGGCCAGCCCGAACATGGCCCAGCCGCTGGCCGCCATGGCGGCGAAGGTGGCCATGATCAGGGCCGTTCGCGGCAGGCCGCGTTGCAACAGCCAGCCGGCCGTAAAATTGCCGGGGATGTTGACGGCGACCACTAGCGTCACCATTAGCGCCGCCGTTTTACCTTCATAGCCGGCCTCGATCAGCATCGTCGGCAACCAGGCCATCAACGCCACCCACTGGCAAGAATAGGCGGTGAAGCATAGGCCCAGCAGCCAGGGACCGGGACGTCGGGCAGCATCGCCAACACGCGCCGCAAACTGGGCCGCGCTGCCGCCTGGCCGCACCAAGGCGAGCCGCCGCGTAGCTATTCCGAAGGTCAGCGCCGCGGCGCACAAAAGAACTCCGTTGACGGCCCACAGCAGCGCCCAGCCATGGTCCAACAGCAGCGGCGAGATCGCCAATCCCAGCGCAATGCCGGCTGGAAAAAAGGCACCCCAGGCACTTAGCGCGAGTGCCCGGTCACGCACGGTTGCAAGCTCGAAGATCAGCGACGGCCCGCCGGCCGCCATGGCGGCGAAACCCAAACCCTCGATGGCCCGGGCGGTCAAAAGGCCCCCGCCATTGTTGGCCAAGGCTCCAGCCAGGCTACCGACCGCCATAAGGCCGAGCCCCAGACTGACCAGGCGGCGGCGACCGAACTGGTCGGCCAGGCTGCCGGCGACCACCCCGATACCGGCGCCGATCAGGTGGACCAGCGAGACCAACCAACCGGCCGCCACCAGGCTGAGTCCCAGGTCTTGGCGCAGCAGTGGAATGGCCGGCGGCACCTTGCCCAATTGCATGGCCGCCACCACGGCAACGCCAACGGTGAGCCAGATCGCCGGCCAGTCGCTGTGCGACCTGACGGGAAACTCCGGGCTCACGCCTCGGCCAGGGCCGCCCGGATGGTTTCGGCGTGGGCCGCCAATTCCTCCTGGGGTGGGTTCTTGGCCGGCCAGGTGAGTTCGACGCCGTCGTCTTCCTGGCGCGGCAGCACGTGCAGATGAAAGTGTCCGACGGTCTGGAATCCGATCGGCCGGTTGGCCTGCAGAATGGTCTGGCCGGCCGGGGCATAGGTTCGCTCGATGGCCCGGGCCAGGCGGTTGGCGATGCGGAAGGCGTGGGCCGCGGTGTCCTCGTCGAGATCCATCATGGTCTCGGCATGATGGCGCGCCAGCACCAGGGTGTGGCCCGGGTTGACCTGGCCCAGGTCCATGATGGCCATGACCCGGTCGTCCTCGTAGACCACGTGGGCCAGCAACTCACCGGCGGCAATGCGGCAAAAGACGCACTCGGGATTGGCCGTATTGTCGTTCATGAGGCCCTCCGTGCCAGCGCCAGCCCAAGGGCTGCGGCGATAAGAAAACTGCCACTGATACGCTGGCGCAGGCGGGCCCGACGGGCATCGGCGAGAGCGCCACGCAGGCGCCCGGCGAGCAGGCCGTAGGCACCGTCGATCAACGTGGCGATGACCAGAAACGTCACCGAAAGCACTGTCAACTGCGGCCCGGGTGCCAGGCCGGGATCGACGAACTGGGGCAAAAAGGCAACGTAGAAGAGCAGCGTCTTGGGATTGGTGGCCGACACCAGAAAGCCCTGCCAGAAAAGTCGCTGTCGGCCCGGCGGGGTTTGGGCGGCGCTCGGCAAGCGGCGCCACTGTTGCAGCCCGAGATAGAGCAGATACGCCACACCGGCCCAGCGCAGCCAGGTGAACCAATCGGCCATGACGGCAATCAACGTGGTCATGCCCAGCGCCGCCACGGCCAGCAGCAGCGCCGTGGCGCAGCTCGTGCCGGCAACCGTCAGCAGCCCGGCCCGGGCTCCGGCGGCCAGGCTGTTGGCGACGATCAGCGTGACATTGGGCCCTGGCAGCACAATCAGGACGATGGTCGCCAGCACGAAGGCAAGATAAAGTTCACTATCGACCATTACTGTCGGTCTCCAGAGGTTCGCGAGAGCGGCGCAGTCTAGCTGCATCGGCGGCCAGGGGCCAAGGCACAGGAAGGTATCTCGGGTATGGCACTGATCAATTATTTGACCAAGATCCAATTCGATTTCGGCGCCTTGGGCATGCTGGCCGAGGAGCTCAAGGAACTCGGCGTCACGCGCCCGCTGGTAGTCACCGACGAAGGCGTCGTGGCGGCCGGCGTGCTAGACAAAGTGCGCGAGAGGCTGCCCACGGCGATCTGGTCGGCAGTCTTCGATCAGACGCCCCCAAATCCCACCGAGGCCGCCGTCAAGCAGGCGCTGGAGGTTTACCAGCACCAGGAATGCGACGGCATCGTGGCGGTCGGCGGCGGCTCGCCCATCGACCTGGCCAAGGGCGTGGCGCTGCTGGCCACCCACCCCGAGCCGCTGAGCCAGTACGCCTTCATTCTCGGTGGTGGGCCGAAAATCATCGTGCCCAGCGCGCCGCTGGCTGCCGTGCCGACCACTGCCGGCACCGGCAGCGAGGTCGGCCGGGCGGCGCTTTTGACGCTCGACGACGGCCGCAAGCTGGGCTTTATCGGACCCCACATCATCCCTCAGGTGGCGATCTGCGATCCCGAGCTCACCCTGGGCCTGCCACCTTATCTGACGGCTGCCACCGGCATGGATGCCCTGACGCACTGCATCGAGGTCTTCCTCTCGCCCCGGGTCAACCCGCCGGCCGATGCCATCGCGCTGGACGGCGCCGGCCGCGCCATGCGCAACATCGAACGCGCCACGGCCGAGGGCAGCGATCGCGATGCGCGCTGGCAAATGATGATGGCCTCGCTGCAAGGAGGCATGGGATTCCAGAAGGGCCTCGGCGCGGTGCATGCCATGTCGCACCCGCTGGGCGGGCTGGCCCAACCGGTGCTGCACCACGGCACCCTCAACGCCGTCATCCTGCCGGCCGTGCTGCGTTTCAACGCGGACTACGTAGACGACAAATACCAGCGCCTGGCGGCTGCCATGGGCCTGGCGCCCGAGAGCGACCTGGCCTCGACCATCGAAGATCTCAACCGCCGCCTGGGCCTGCCCGCCAGCCTGCGCGAAATTGGCGTCAGCGACGACGTCATTCCGGGCATGGTCGAGGGTGCGCTCGCCGACCATAGCAATGCCACCAACCCGCGCCCGATCTCGACCGAGGACTATCAGGCGCTGTTTGCCGCCGCCATGGGTTAGGACGCGTGATGAAAAGCTCGGTTACCCGCACCATCGTCAAGCTGATCATCGCCAGCCTGCTGGTTGGCTTGGCACTCTCGATCGTCGACATCACGCCCGAGGAACTGCTGAACGACCTGGGCGGCTGGGTGCAACGGGTCTTCTCCGTTTTCGTGCGCATGCTGCAATGGAGCGTGCCCTACATGCTAATGGGAGCCGTAATCGTGGTGCCGCTGTGGGCCGTCCACAAACTCTGGCGCATGTTTCGCGACAGGTCGGCAAAGTCCTGAGATAGTCGAGGAGCCGTCATGCGCCGCTTTCTCATCCTGGCAATCATCATCGTCGCCGGCGCTACTGCGGCTTACCATTATTGGCGCGCGCAATCCGACGAGGCGGCGCCCCGCTATCGCCTGGCCAAGGTCGAACAGGGCGCCATCGAGATGACGGTATCGGCCACCGGCAAGGTCAATCCGGTAACCACGGTGCAGGTTGGCACGCAGGTCTCGGGCCAGATCGCCGAGCTTCTGGCCGATTTCAACACCGAGGTGACGGCCGGCCAGGTCATTGCCCGCATCGATCCCCAGAGCTTCCAGGCTCGTGTGGCTGCGGCCCGCGCCGATCTCGCTTTCGCCCGCGCTAACCTGGCCGTGCAACAGGCGGCGCTGGCCGAATACCGGGCCGATATTGCCGGCAGCGCGGCGGCGCTGAAGGATGCCGAGGCCGAGCACGCCCGCCAACGCACCCTCCTGAGCCGGCGAGTGGTGTCGCAAAGTGCCGTCGACCGGGCCCTGGCGGCACGCGACCAGGCCCTGGCCCGTAAGCGCAGCGCCGAGGCCAAGCTGGCCAAGCAGCGGGCCCAGATCGGCTCAGCCAAAGCGCAGGTGCAGTCGCGCCAGGCGGCTCTCAACGAACGCCAGCTCGATCTCGAACGTACGGTCATCCGCTCGCCGGTGGCGGGAGTGGTGATCGGCCGCAACGTCGACCTGGGCCAGACCGTGGCCGCCAGCCTGCAGGCGCCGGTGCTGTTTACCATCGCCGAAGATCTCAGGCGCATGCAGGTCGAGGTCAGCGTCGACGAGGCCGACATCGGCCGCCTGCGCCAATGCCAGCGCGTGCGCTTTACAGTCGACGCCTATGCCGAGCGCAACTTTGCCGGCCGGGTGCAGCAGATCCGCAAGGCACCCAACGTGGTTTCCAACGTCGTCACCTATATCGTCATCGTCGGCGCCGACAATCCCGACCAGGCGCTGTTGCCCGGCATGACGGCCAACGTCGAGGTTATCGTCGGGGCGCGGCAAGACGTGCTCAAGGTGCCCAGCGCGGCGCTCCGTTTCAAACCTGATGGCGCCGCTGCGCCCGAGGCTGCGGCAAGCCGCGGCGGTGGTCGTGACGCGGCCCGGGCGCGAGTCCGGGCGCTGTTCCAACGCCTGAACAAAAGGCTTGCCCTAAACGAAGAGCAACAGGCCGGCGTACGCGCCATCTTCCGCGAGACCGGCCAGGCCATCGGTGCGCTGGCTCAGGCCGGTGGCGAGCCCGAGCAGCGGCGCCAGGCGGTGCGGGGCCTCAGGGCCCAGGCGTCCCGCCGCATCGCGGCGTTGCTGGACGAAGAACAAAAGCGCAAGTACGCCGAGATGCTGGCCGAAAGCGCCGTCGCCACCACGCGCGGCCGGGTCTGGCGGCCCGACACCAAGGGGAAGCCCGAAGCCGTGGCCGTCGTCGCCGGCATTTCCGACGGCAGCATGACCGAGGTTGTGCGCGGCGAGCTAGCCGCCGGCCAGCAGGTCATCATCGGCCGCGCCTCCCGCGCAAGGGGGTTCTAATCTCGTGCCGGCCTTCATCGAAACCGAGGGCCTGAGCAAGGACTATCGCGTCGGTCCCAGCGAGGTGCGGGCGCTGCGCGATTTCACGGTGAACATCGACGAAGGAGAATTCCTGGCCATCATGGGCCCTTCGGGTTCGGGAAAGTCGACCTGTATGCATCTGCTGGGCTGCCTCGATACGCCGACGGCAGGGCGCTACGTGCTGGCCGGTCAGGACGTCTCGCGGCTGGACCGCGACGGTCTGGCCGAGACACGCAACCGCCAAGTCGGTTTCGTCTTTCAGTCCTTCAATCTGCTGCCCCGGGCGACGGCGCTGAAGAACGTCGAGCTGCCGTTGCTCTATGGCGCCACACCGCGACAGCAGCGCCGTGACCGGGCCGCTGCGGCCCTCGAGGCGGTGGGGCTTTCGGACCGCGCGCATCACCTGCCGACCCAGCTTTCGGGCGGCCAGATGCAGCGCGTGGCCATCGCCCGGGCCATCGTCAACCGGCCCTTGCTGCTGCTCGCCGACGAGCCCACCGGCGCACTGGACAGCCGTACCGGTGTAGAGATCCTGACGCTCTTCCAGCAGCTCAACGCCGACGGCATCAACGTCATCGTGGTCACCCACGAAGCCGAGGTGGCAGGCTTTGCGCGGCGCGTGCTGCGCTTCCGCGACGGACTCCTGGAAGCCGACGAGGCGACGCCGTGAGGACCGCATGAAGGCCCTCGATTCACTGCTGACGGCGCTCGATTCGCTGCGCACCAACATCCTGCGCACGGCGCTGACGACGCTGGGTATCATCATCGGCGTTGCGGCCGTGATCGCCATGGTGGCGGTCGGTGCCGGGGCCGAACAGCGAGTCCAGGCGCTGATCCAAAGTCTGGGCGCCAATGTCCTTATTGTGCTCAACGGCACTTCGGTTTCGGGCGGCGCCCGCGGCGGCTCTGGCAGCGTGATCTCGCTGACCACGGCCGACGCCCGGGCGCTGGAACAAGAGGTGCCGGCGGTGCGCATCGCCGCCCCCATGGTGCGCGGCTCCGGCCAGATCATCTTCGGCAACGCCAACTGGTTCACCACCATTTATGGCGCTCCGCAAAGCTACCTCGAGGCCCGCGACTGGGTGGTCGACCGAGGCCGCGGTTTCACCGCAGCCGACGAGCGCGGCGCCCGCAAGGTGGCGCTGGTGGGCCAGTCGGTGGTCGATGAGCTGTTTGCCGGCACTGATCCCATCGGCGCCAGCATCCGCATCAAACGCGTGCCCTTCAAGGTCGTCGGCGTCACCGGCGTCAAGGGCCAGACGCCTTTTGGCCGCGACCAGGACGATGTCGTTTTCATCCCGCTGTCGACGGCCAAGAAGCGGGTGCTGGGGGGCCGCCAGGTGCGAGCCGACTTCGTAGGCGCCATCACGGTCAAGGCGCACACGGCCGAGTTGATCGGTGAGGCCGAGACCGAAGTCAGCGAGACGCTCCGCCGGCGCCACCGCATCCGGCCCGGCCAGCCCGACGACTTCGTGGTGCGCAACATCGCCCAGATTCTCGAGGCCCGCGCCGAATCGCAGCGCACCATGGCGTTTCTGCTGGCCGCCGTGGCCGGGGTCTCGCTGATCGTCGGCGGCATCGGAATCATGAACATCATGCTGGTCTCGGTCACCGAACGGACGCGCGAAATTGGTTTGCGCATGGCGGTCGGCGCGCGTGGCCGCGACATCATGGTGCAGTTCGTCATCGAGGCCGTGGCGCTGTCGCTGATCGGCGGCCTGATCGGCAGCCTGCTGGGCGTCGGCGGCTCGCTGGCGGTGGCGCGGCTGGCCGGCTGGCCGATGATCGTCTCGCCCGGCGCCATCCTGCTGGCCATGGGGTTCTCCGCCGTTGTCGGTATTTTTTTCGGCTACTACCCGGCCCGCAAGGCCGCGCGCCTCGATCCCATCGAGGCGCTGCGCCATGAGTAACGGGCTGTGAACGAGCTGCGGCCGGCCCTCGACCAAGCGACGCTGAAGGCACTCTACCAGCGCGCCGCCCTACGCTACGACCTCCAACACCGCCTGCTCACCCTGGCCAGCGACCAGCGCGGCCGCGAGCTCATGGTGCGCGATACGGTGCGGTCGGGCGATCGGGTGCTGGATGCCGGCTGCGGTAGCGGCCTGACGACCGGCCTGGCGGCCCGGGCGGCCGGCCCTTCTGGTTTCGTCACCGGCCTCGACCTGACGCCCGGCATGCTGGATCAGGCGCGGCAAAAAACCGTCGCCGGCGGCGCTGCGCTGGTCTTCGCGATCGGCGATATGACGGCATTGCCTTTCTCTGACGAAAGCTTCGATAGCGTGCTTTCGAGCTATAGCGTGTGCCCGCTCTCAGACCCCGAATTTGGCGCGCTGGAGCTATATCGCCTGGTGCGCCCGGGCGGCCGCCTCGGCATCGCCCACTCAGCCGAGCCGCAAAACGCCCTGTTGCGCCGGCTGGCGGGCAGCCTGGAAGGGCTGCTCTGGCACTTGCCCCAGCTCTCGCTCGGCTGCCGTCCGGTAGAGGTACTGCCGGCGCTGCGCCGGGCCGGTGCCCGGGTCGACCTCGATCGTCTGATCGGCCTGCCACTTTGGCCCTTTCGCGTCATCGTGACGGTCAAACCGGAAGCTTCTGCCGGGTGATCCGAAAGCGATTCGGAGTTCGCGAACGATGCTATTAGTTAACACATTGAAATCAAACGATAATTACTGAAAACTGGGGTCAGACCCCAATTCCCGGGTGGCATGGCGTTTGCTTGCTTGTCAGACAGGCAAGCGAGCCCGGAGGAAGATCATGGCGACCAATTTGGAATACCAGTCGCAAATGGCCCGCGTCCTCGTCGCCTCGCTGGGCATCGAGGAGGCCGGCGCCATGGCCCACGAATACCAGTGGGAAGGCGTGGCACGCTATATCGACTGGCGCCGCCAGCACCAGCCTGAAGAGGGCGCGGCCAACGCCAACGGCGGTCCGAACTAGTCATTCACCGTCCGCGACGGACCCGGTCGCCGGCACTCTGGCAGACCGCTTATTGCTGGTAAGATCGTCCGAAAAATGGAATGCTGAAAGCAATCCGACTTGAGAGCCGGAAACCCATCGTTGCGAACCCGCGGGAGGCAGCTATGGCGAAAATCCGCATCCAGCGTACCCACGAATTCGAGGGCGGCGAGGTCAAAGTCGCCGACGGCGTTCTCTATGTGGACGGCAAAAAGGTCATGGACTTTCCGGACTCCGAATTGCGCCTGGAAACCGATGGTCAGGTGACCATTTCATCGGACGTCCCGGTGACGACGACAACGAAGCAGGCCGGCGGAAAATCGGGATCGTATTCCAGTGCTGCCGCCTCTTCGACAACCTCGGGCAAAGGCGGCTCGGTTCACGTCTCGACCGGTGATCCCGAGCTGGCCGAGAAGATCGCCAAGGACGTCCATGACAAGGTCGGCGACATCGGCGAAAAGGTGGCTGAGAGGGTCAAGGAATCCATGGAGCGTGCATTCCCGCCCGGATTTCCGTTCCATGACCGGAAATAGGCTGGCCGACCCGGTGATTGATCAGGACTAGCGTTCCTCCCAGAGCCTGGCCAGCAGGCGCAACATGTCTGGGTCGAAGGCCTTAAGATCATCGCGTTTGAAGGGATAGAAGTCGTTGCGGCCGAAATAGGCCTCACTCAGTTCGGCGAAATATTCCTGTGCGTTGGCCATGGCGTAAGCCGGCAGGCGTTTGCCATAGACGGTGGGAACGTTGTCGTAGCGGCCGCTGGTTTTTGCATCGAGGTAGAGCCGACGAATACCGCCATAGTCAAAGCCCAGTACCTGGTCGTGATAGGCATGCGCCAGCTCGTGCAGCAGCACCATGGGATGGCCCCGGGTGCCATAGGCGAAAAGCCGGGCCTCGCGGATCACCACGCTGCCCTCGGTAGGATAACGCCAGCCGTCGTCCGCCCCGCCCCGGCGTAGCGAGCGGTAGAAGGCGGGGGCATTGGTGATCTTGCTCTCGAGGCTCAGTTCGACCCAGATCGGCACCTGCTGCAGGCGCTCCAGGATGCCTGCCGGCAGCACCTGGGTCACCCGGCCGAGCTGAGTCTGCAGCACGTCCAGAGTATCGAGCGCCAGGCGGCCGTGGAAGCTGAGCAATTGTTTGTTGACGTGAACCGTCCAGTCTTCCACCACATAAATCTGGTAGTCGTCGGGATCGGGCACTTCGTCCGGCGGTGCAAAACTCCAGTCGCCGGCCCCGGTGGTCGCGGTGAGAATGACCAAGACAGTGAGAATGCGGAACCACATGGCAACCCATGATGCCCCAGGCGGTGTAAACAAATCATGACACTGACGTTCACCCTTATCGTGCTGGCCTGTGGTCTGGCACTGGCCGGTTTCGCCAATTTCATGAGCCGCCGCCCGCCACCGCCCGGCCACGTGCGCCTGATGCCCTACACCGGGCTACAGTTCGTCGGTCTGTTGGTGGTGATTTTGATGTTGGCACACTTGGTGTCGCTGCTGACGGGAACCCCGCTGGAGGGTCGTAGCGCTCGATAGACGCGGCGCTCGCCACTACACACAGATTTTATTTGTCGCCGCGCGGCCCCCGAGGTAGGCAGGGGGCCGATCCCAGCCAGCCCCGAGGTGACATCGCATGAGACGAATTTTCCAGCCGATTCTGTTCGGTCTTTGCGCCGCCGTAATTGCGGCCCCAACTCTGGCGCTGGCCGCAGAAGCGCCTGACGACGTCGTCGCCACGGTAAACGGGGCGCCGCTTTACCGCTGGGAAATCGCCATGATGCACCAGGCCCTGCCCCAGCGTTTTCGCAAGGTGCCGCTCGAGCGCCTTTTCGATCAACTGGTCGACCGCATGATCGACCGCCGCCTGGTGACCCAGGCGGCGCGCCGCGAGAGCTTGCACGAAAAGCCCGAGGTGAAAGCCCGCATCAGCTTCCAGACCGACGAGGTGCTGTGGCTGGAATATCTGAAAAGCGGCGTCGAGGGACAAATTACCGAGGCCCGCCTGCGCCAGGCCTACGACGCCATGGTGGCCAAGAAACCGCCGCAGCTCGAGGTCCACGCCCGCCACATCCTGGTGAAAGAGGAAAAGAAAGCCCGCGACATCATCCGCAAGCTTAACGGTGGCGCCGGCTTCGGCGAGATGGCACGCAAGTATTCCACCGGTCCCTCGGGGGCCAAGGGCGGCGATCTCGGCTACTTCACCAAGGATCAGATGGTGCCGCCCTTCGCCGAAGCCGCCTTTGCCATGCAGCCCGGGGACTATTCCAAGACGCCGGTGCAGACGCGCTTCGGCTGGCACGTCATCTTGGTCGAGGAGCGCCGCCAAAAGCCGCCGCCAAGCTTCGAGGAAAGTGAGCCGGAGCTCAAGTCCCAGCTCAGCAACACCCTGGTCGGCGAGAAGGTCGCCGACCTGAGAAAGGGCGCCGAGATCACCAAAGCCAAGGCAAAATAGCCGGGCCCGCACCAACATACGCGTGACTCGCTTCGTCGCTTTGCGCGACAATTCGTTATGGGTCGCTATTCCATCTTCAGCCTGGTCAGGAACGCGCTTTCCTATAACCAGGACTGGCCAGAAGCCTGGCGCAGCCCCGAGCCCCAGCCGGCCTACGATGTGGTCATCATCGGTGGCGGCGGCCACGGCCTGGCCACGGCCTACTACCTGGCCAAGGAGCACGGCATCAACAATGTCGCGGTGCTGGAAAAGGGCTGGTTGGGCGGCGGCAATACGGGGCGCAACACCACGATCATCCGCTCGAATTATCTCTGGGACGAAAGCGCCCACCTCTATGAAAAATCGCTCAAGCTCTACGAGGGGCTGAGCCGGGATATCAACTACAACATCATGCTAAGCCAGCGCGGCGTGCTCAACCTGGCCCACACCCTGGGCGACATGCGTGAGCTCAGCCGCCGAGTCAACGCCATCCGCCTCAACGGCATCGATTCGGAAATCCTCACGCCCGCCGAAGTCAAGGCCATGGTGCCGCTGCTCAATATCTCGCCCGAGGCGCGCTATCCAGTGCTCGGTGCCTCGCTGCAGCGCCGCGGCGGCGTCGCCCGGCATGACGCCGTGGCCTGGGGTCTGGCCCGGGCTGCCGACGGCCTGGGCGTCGACATCATCCAGAACTGCGAGGTCACCGACATCAAGCGCGAGGGCGGCCGGGTGACCGGCGTCGAGACCAACCGCGGCGATATCGCGGCCCCGAAGATCGGCATCTGCGTGGCCGGACATTCCAGTCAGCTTGCCGCCATGGCGGGCTTGCGCCTGCCCATTGAGAGCCATCCCCTGCAGGCCTTGGTCTCGGAGCCCCTGAAACCCGTTCTCGATTGCGTCGTCATGTCCAACCAGGTGCACGTCTACGTCAGCCAATCGGACCGCGGCGAGCTGGTCATGGGTGCCGGCATCGATCGCTACGTCGGGTACAGCCAGCGCGGCGGCCTGGCGGTGCTGTCGGAAACCATCGCGGCGGCGCTGGAACTGTTTCCGGTGTTCAGCCGGGTGCGACTCTTGCGCCACTGGGCCGGCACCGTCGACACCTGCCCCGATGCCAGCCCCATCGTCGCAAAAATGCCCGTCGACGGGCTGTATCTCAACGGCGGCTGGGGCACCGGCGGCTTCAAGGCGACGCCCGGTTCGGGTTGGGTCTTTGCCCATACCATCGCCCAGGACCGGCCGCACGCACTAAACGCACCCTTCTCGCTGGAACGCTTCAGCACCGGCACCCTTGTGGACGAACACGGCGCGGCGGCCGTGGCGCACTGAGGGTCATGCCCGCGTTGGTCGCCATCACCCCCTCCCAACCCTCCCCCATCGAAGGGGGAGGGCCTACGCATGTCGCTTCCGCTCACTCCCTCCCCCCCTTGTGGGGGAGGGTTGGGGTGGGGGGGAACCGCGAAGCGGTACTGACTCCATGTTGAGTATCCCCTGCCCCTGGTGCGGCGCCCGCGACGAGGTGGAGTTCTCCTATGGCGGCGAGGCCCATATTCAACGGCCCGAGAAACCCGAGGCGCTGAGCGACGCCGAGTGGGCCGATTTCCTCTTTATGCGGCAAAACACCAAGGGCCGCTTTCTCGAGCGCTGGGTACACAGCCAGGGCTGCCGGCGCTGGTTCAATCTGGCCCGCGATACCGCCGACAACCGCATCATCGCCAGCTACCGGATGGGCGAAAAACCGCCGGAGGACGCCTGATGGCGGGGCGCCTCACCGAAGGCGGCCGTATCGACCGGCAGCAGCCGCTACGCTTTCGCTTTAACGGTCAGGGCTATTCTGGCTTTGCCGGCGATAGCCTGGCCTCGGCGCTGCTGGCTGTCAGCAAAGGGCCTCTGGCCCGCAGCTTCAAATACCACCGCCCGCGCGGCCTCATGGGTCTGGGCGCCGAGGAGCCCAACGTGCTGGTGCAACTGGAAACCGGCGGCCGTTCGACACCCAACCTACGGGCCAGCCAGATCCCGCTCTATCAAGACCTCAATGCCCGTAGCGTCAACTGCTGGCCCGGACCCGGTTTCGATGTGGGCGCGCTGATCGAGCCGTTTTCGCGCCTCATGCCGCCCGGCTTCTATTACAAGACCTTCATGTGGCCAGGTGCGCTGTGGCCACTCTATGAACGTATCATTCGTAGCCGTACCGGTCTCGGAACCGTGCCCGAGGCACCCGATCCCGAAAGCTACGACCACCTGCACGCGCACTGCGACGTGCTGGTGGTGGGCGGTGGCCCGGCCGGCCTGGCGGCGGCCCTGGCGGCCGGGCGCCTGGGTGCCCGCGTTGTCCTGGCCGACGAGCAGACCGAGTTCGGCGGCACTCTGTTGGGCAGCAACCAGATCATCGATGGCGCCCCGGCAATGGACTGGGTGGCCAAGGCCGTCGAGGACCTGGAGAAGCGTGACGAGGTGACGCTGCTGCCGCGCACCACGGCGGCGGCGTTCTCTGACCACAACTACATAACCCTGCTTGAGGAGCGCGGCCCCAAAACGTCGCCCGGCCGCACCCGACAGCGCCTTTGGCGCCTGCGGGCGCGCCAGGTGGTGCTGGCTACCGGCGCCATCGAACGGCCACTGGTGTTCGCCGACAACGACCGGCCCGGCATCATGCTGGCCTCGGCGGCGCAGGGTTACCTCAACCGCTATGCCGTGCGACCGGGCGAACGCGCCGTGGTCTTCACCAACAACGACAGCGCCTATGCCGCCGCCCTCGACCTGGCGGCGGCCGACGTCAACGTAAGCGTGGTCGAGGCCCGACCGGAGCCCAGCGGCGAGTTGCCTCAAAGGGCCCGCCAAAGCGGCATCAAAATCCTCGACGGCAGCGTCGTGGTGGCCAGCCGCGGCCGGCGCCGGCTGCGCGGTGTCGAGGTGCGAAAGCTCGCCGACGGCGGCGTCGGCGATCAGTCCACCAACCTCGACTGCGACCTGCTGGCCGTTTCGGGCGGCTGGAGCCCGGCCGTACACCTGCATTGTCACGCCGGCGGCCGCCTTACCTGGCGCCCCGAGCAGGCCTGCTTCGTGCCCGCCGCGACGCCACAGTCCTCACGCGCCGCCGGTTCCGCCAAGGGCACCTTTGGGCTGGCCGGCTGCCTGGCCGAGGGTCGCAACGCCGGCACCGATGCGGCGGCCGAGGCTGGGTTCTTGCGCCGCGGCCGGACGCCAAGGGCGCCTCAGGCCGATGACACCGCGGATGAAACGCTGCAGCCGTTGTGGCAAGTCCCGGCACCACCCGGATCAAAAGCCAAAGCCTTCGTCGACATCCAGTACGACGTCAGTGCCGACGACATCCGCCTGGCCGCCCGCGAGGGTTATCGTTCGGTCGAACACATGAAGCGCTACACCACCGCCGGCATGGCTACCGACCAGGGCAAGACGGCGGGCATCAATGCGCTCGCCATTCTGGCCGACGCGCTGGGAAACGAGGTTCCCGAGGTCGGCACCACGACCTTCCGGCCACCCTACACGCCGCTGAGCTACGGCGCCCTGGCCGGGCGGCGCATCGGTAAATTCGCCGACGTCATTCGGCGCACGCCGATGCACCACTGGCATGAAAGCGCCGCTGCGCGTTTCGAAGACGTGGGCCAGTGGAAGCGGCCCTGGTACTACCCCCGGGCCGGCGAGGACATGCGCGCCGCGGTCAACCGCGAGTGCCTGGCGGCGCGCCAGGCGGTCGCCATCCTCGATGCCACGACACTGGGCAAGATCGACATCAAGGGCCGCGATGCGGCTGAGTTCCTCGACCGCGTCTACTGCAATTCCTGGAAAAGCCTGGCTCCGGGGCGCTGCCGTTACGGCCTGATGCTGGGCGACGACGGTATGGTCATGGATGACGGCGTGACGGCGAGGCTGGGTGACGAGCATTACCTGATGTCGACGACCTCGGGAAACGCCGCCCGCGTGCTGGGCTGGCTCGAGGAATGGCTGCAGACGGAGTGGCCCGAGCTTCAGGTCCATCTGGCCTCGGTCACCGAACACTGGGCCGTGGCCGCCGTTTCGGGGCCTTTGGCACGACGTCTGTTGGGCGAGCTGGCGCCCGATCTAGACCTCGACGCCCAAGCCTTTCCTTTCATGGCGGTGCAAAGCGCCACCGTCGCCGGCATCCCGGCGCGCATCTTCCGAATTAGTTTTACAGGCGAGCTGAGCTTCGAGATCAACGTGCCGGCGAGCCACGGCATGGGATTGTGGACGGCCCTGATGACGGCCGGCGAGAAGTACGGCATCACGCCCTTCGGCACCGAGGCCATGCACGTGCTGCGGGCCGAAAAGGGCTACGTCATCGTGGGCCAGGATACGGACGGCACGGTGACGCCCCAGGACCTCGGCCTGGGCGCCATGGTGGCGCTGAAGAAGCCCGACTTCATAGGCCGGCGCAGCTTGCATCGTGCCGACACCACGCGCCCCGACCGCAGGCAGCTTGTCGGGCTTTTGCCCGAAAACCCGGAAGAGGTATTGCCCGAAGGCGCCCAGATCGTCGCCGAGCTTCAGGAACGGCCGCCCATGGCGATGATCGGCCACGTCACCTCGAGCTACTACAGCGCCAATCTGGGGCGCTCGTTCGCGCTGGCGCTGGTGACCTCGGGGCGCGACCGGCTGGGCCAGACGGTCCACCTGCCACTGCCCGGCCACGTCGCCCGGGCCGAAGTCACAGACAGCGTCTTCATCGATCGCGAGGGGAGCCGGCTGCGTGGTTGAACGCTATCTCAGGCAGAGCCCGCTGGCGCACCTCCACCTGCCGGCCCGGGTCGGCCCCACAAGGGCGGTTGAGTCGGGCGTGGTGATGGCGGAACGGCCCTTCCGGGGTCTCGTCAATCTGCGCGGTGCAGCCAGCGACGCGGCATTTTGCGACGCCGTGGCCGGCGTGCTGGGGCAAGCCCCACCGACCGAGCCCAACACCACGGCCGGTGGGATCCCGCGCCTTTTCTGGCTGGGCCCCGACGAGTGGCTGGTGATGACGGCCGAGGACGGCGGCTCGGCCGCTGCCGCGGCGCTGACTTCTGCACTCTCGGGTTTTGCCGCCGCCGTCACGGACGTCAGCGAAAGCCGCACCGTCATCGGCCTCTCGGGCCACCGGGCCCGCGAGCTGTTGATGAAGGGTTGCGGCCTGGACGTTCACCCCCGCGCCTTCCCCGCCGGGACCTGTGCCCAGACGCTGCTGGGCCAAGTCGGCGTGCTGCTGCACTGCCTGGACGCCGACGAGAGCCATTTCGAAATTACCGTGCTGCGTAGCTTCGCCGAATACCTCTGGGCTTGGCTCGAAGATGGGGCAGAGGAATACGGCCTGGCTGTAGCCGCCGAGGAATACTGAGGAAGCGCCATGGTCTATGACCCCCGCATTCCCGAACGCCAGGCCTGTGTCCTGCCGGCCATGCTCGAGCGCTGGGCCACGGAGACGCCGGACAACCCCTTCCTGCTGTTCGCCGACGGCGAGACCTGGAGCTTCGCCGAAACCCGCTCGCGGGCTCGCCGCGCCGCGGCCGGCTTCCAGGCACTGGGCGTGGGCCGGGGCGAACACGTGCTGTCGTGGCTACCCAACGGCACGGACGCCATCCTCACCTGGTTCGGCCTCAACTTGCTTGGTGCGGTCTACGTGCCGGTCAACACCAGCTACCGCGGCAACCTGCTTGAGCACGTCGTAACGCTCTCCGACGCCCGGCTGATGGTGGCTCATAGCCAGCTTTTGCCCCGCCTGGCTGACGTCGGCCGCGGCCTGCTCAGCGATGTCGTGGTCAGCGACGGCCCAGAGACCGACATAGCGGGTCTCAAATTCCACGACATTGCCGCGCTTTCGCCCGCCGACGAGGCCGAGGCCGAGACACCGGTCGAGCCCTGGGAGACCCAATACATAATCTTCACATCGGGCACCACGGGGCCCTCGAAGGCGGTGCTGTCGTCGTACCTGCAGACCTGGTCGATGGCGGTCGAGTCCTCGGATTATCTCGGGCCCGACGATCGTTTCCTGGTCAACCTGCCGCTGTTCCACGTCGGCGGCACCATGTTCGTCCACGGCATGTTGGCGCGGGGCGGCTCATGTCTGGTGGCCGAAGGCTTCGAGACCGACAATTTCTGGCCCCTGGTGCGCCAGCATGGTGTGACGTCGACCTGCTTCGTCGGCGCCATGACGCCTTTCCTGCTCAAGCTGCCGCCCAGCAACAGCGACAAGGACCATCCGCTACGCATCGTCGTGACCATTCCCTGGAACGAGGATTCGCTCAAGGTGGGCCAGCGCTACGGCATCGAGATGCGCACCGCCTTCAACATGACCGAGATCTCAGCGCCCATCGTCTCGGAGGCCAATCCGCCACAGATCGGCACCGCCGGCAAGCCCCGACCCGGCATGGAGGTGCGGGTGGTGGACGAGAACGACTGCGAGGTGGCACCTGATGTGGTAGGCGAGCTGATCGTGCGCAGCGAGCGGCCCTGGGCGCTTAACCACGGCTATTACAAGAACCCCGAGGCCACCGCCGAGGCCTGGCGCAACGGCTGGTTCCATACGGGTGATGCCTTCCGCTACGACGAAGAGGGCAACTTCTTTTTCGTCGACCGCATCAAGGACGCCATCCGCCGCCGCGGCGAGAACATTTCGTCCTTCGAGGTCGAGTCCGAGGTAACGCTCCACCCCGACGTTGGCGAGGCGGCGGCCATCCCTGTACCCAGCGAGTTCAGCGAGGACGAGGTCATGGTGGTGCTGGCCCCAGTGCCGGGCCGCCAGGTCGATCCGGAGGAGCTCTTTCACTTCCTCGAGCCGCGACTCGCGCACTTCATGCTGCCGCGCTACATCAGAATCGTCGGTGATTTGCCCAAAACACCGACCCAAAAGATCCAAAAACACCTTTTGCGGGACGACGGAATCACGGATACTACCTGGGACCGCGAAGTGGCGGGCATCAAGATCAAGCGCGAACGCATCGGCGAAGACGGCTGAAGCGGCACAAGGGGGACGGCGAAGTTGCGGTGGGGGAGACCGGAGCTTGGTTGAGGATGGGCATGAAGGCGCTGCGCAACGTCAGAATTCAGTCGCTGGGCTGGATTCTTGTAGTCCTAATGGTATTGCTATGTGCCGTTTCCGTCGCCACGTCGTGGGAGACCCGCTCGCTGATCAGCGAAATCGGGGCGGCCTGGCGGCTTTCTGAGGACACCCGCTCCGACAAGCGGCGAACCCTGAACGAGATTTATGCCGCGTGCGGCTACGGCGGCATAATCCACGAATTCAAGAACTACGTGCCGCGCCAGGATACCACCCGAGCCGGCCGGGTGGAGCACGATCTGGAGGTCGTCACAGGGCTTTCGGAAATTGTCATTCTGGTCACCCTCGCCGTCGAGGTCGGAGACCGCCATCGCGCCAAGAAGAAGGGCGAGATGGCGGCCGCGATCGAAGTTTTCAAGACCAATGCCCACTCAGGCTGAAACCCAGGCGGCCCTGAGGCAAGCCCGCGACGAACTCGAAGAGCGCGTCGCAGCACGCACCCGCGAGCTCAGCGAGTCCAACCGCGCCCTTGAAGCGGAGATGGCGGAGCGTTCGCGCGCCGAGCAAGCCTTGCGGCAAATCTTCGAAAATGCCGGGGTCGGCCTGGCTCGCGCCCGTATCAGCGACGGCGAGATCATCACAGCCAATCAGCGTTGTGCCGAGATCTTCGGCTACCGAAGCGTCGAGGCCTTCGTCGCCCAGAACGAGGTGACCAATCCACTGGTCCGCCCCGGGGAGCGAGAGAAAATCCTGACCGCGGCGCTGGAGACCGGGGTCATCCGCGACCACCAAACCGAAATCGTACGTCCCGACGGCTCGCGCGGTTGGGTCCGCCTGTCGATCACGCTACTGCCGAAAGAGGACGTCTTCGATACCGTGGTAGTCGACATCACGGCACAGCACGAGGCGGAAACGAGGCTCGGGGATAGCGAGCAGAAGTATCGCGCCATCTTCGACAATGCACAGATCGGTCTGGCCCGGGTACGGCTGAACGACAGCAGAATCCTTGAAGCCAACGACCGTTGCGCCGAGATATTCGGCTACGATTCGCCGGCCGAATTTGCTGCCGAATTCATCACCCGCGACCACTACGTGGATTCCGGCGTGCGCGACCAACTGCTGGCTATGGAGGACTCCTTGGGCAGGGTCCGAAATGCCGAAGCCGAGATCACTCGCCGTGATGGCACACCGATCTGGGTGCGCTGGTCAGCCGTCTTCAGTCCCGACCGCCAGTTTACCGACAATGTTTTGGTCGACATCACCGAGGAACGCCGGGTGCGCCAACAAGTGGAAGAGAAGACGGCGCTGTTGGAAGACACGCTGGAGAACGTTACCCAGGCCATCAGCGTGTTCGACGACCAACTCCGGCTGATAGCTTGGAACTCCCGCTTCCTCGAGCTTCTCGAATTGCCGCCCGAGTACGGCAAACTCGGCCGGCCCTTCGCCGATTTCATCCGCCTAAACGCTGAGCGCGGGGAGTATGGTCCCGGCGACGTCGAGACTCAGGTCAGCGAACGGGTGGAACAGGTCCGCAAGTTTGAGCCCCACCACTTCGAAAGGGTGCGGCCCGACGGCACGGTCCTCGAGATCATCGGCGCCGCCATGCCGGGCGGCGGCTTCGCCACCACCTACATCGACATCACCGAACGCACCCGGGCCAGACAAGAATTGCAGCGCAGCAACCGCCTGCTGGCCGGTGTGCAGCGGGCCCAGGACCAATTCATCTCGGATGCCGAGCCCGAAGCCATCTTTGGCGAAATGCTGGAGGTGCTGGTTGCCGTCACCAACAGCGAGTTCGGCTTTATCGGCGAGATCATCTACCGGCCGGATGGCAGCCCATACATCAAGGCCATCACCGCCACCAACTTATCCCTGAACGAGGAAACTGCGCGCTTCTTTTCGCAGAACGTGCCTAGCGAACTGGTTTTCGACAAGCTGGACAACCTGTTCGGCGCGGTCGTCACCGAGGGCCGCGCAGTGATCGCCAACGATCCGGCCAACGATCCCCGCGCCGGCGGCCTGCCCCCGGGTCATCCGCCGGTCAACGCCTTTCTCGGCATCCCTTTCCACAAAGGGCACCGCCTGGTCGGCATGGCCGGCATGGCCAACCGGCCCGGCGGCTATGGCGAGGAGTTCGTCGAGATCCTGCGACCACTCGGCGTAACCGCCTCGAACCTGATCGACGGCTGGCGCAACACGCTGGCGCACAGTGAGGCGGAGGCGGCGTTGCGCGAAAGCGAGGAACGCTTCAGCTCCATCTTCAACAACGCCCAGGTCGGCATGCTTCGCGGCCGGCTTGACGGCGTGGCACTGGAAGCCAACGAACGGGCCGCCGAGATCCTGGGCTATGCCAACCGCCAGGACCTGATCGATAACTACAACTCCGAACGGCACTGGCTCACCCACGGTGTGCGCACCCACTACGTGCAGAAAATGCGGACCAAAGGCTGGATCCGCAATTACGAACACGAGGTCCTACGTGTTGACGGCAGCATCGCTATCATCAACCTCTCGGCAGTTTTCTATCCGGATTACTACTTCGACAACGTCTTCATTGACGTCACCGACCGCAAGAAGGCGGAGGTCGAGATGGTCGCCGCCAAAGAGACCGCCGAGCTGGCCGACCGGGCCAAGTCGGAGTTCTTGGCCAACGTCAGCCACGAGTTGCGCACGCCGTTGAACGCAATCCTCGGATTTACCGAAATGATCCGCCAGGAGATTGTCGGGCCGATCGGCGAGCCGCGCTATCTCGATTATGCCAGTGACGTCAGCAGCTCGGGCCAACATCTGCTCGAACTCATCAACGACATCCTCGATCTCTCTAAGATCGAGTCCGGCGAGATCGAGCTGAGGGAGTCCGAGCTGGAAATCATGGCTAACGTGCAGTGGTCGCTGATGCTGTTTGGCGATCGCAGCAGCGAGGCCGGCGTCAAACTGGAAGCCGATATCCCGGCCAACATTCCCGGTCTGTGGGCCGACCAACGCATGCTGCGCCAGATGCTCACCAACCTGATTTCCAACGCCATCAAGTTCTCTCACAAAGGTGACCTGGTGACGGTTGCCGCCGCAATCAGGGATGATGGCAGCCTGTTGCTCTCGGTGGCCGACACCGGCATCGGCATCGCCGGCGCCGATCTGCCCAAGGCGCTGTCGACCTTCGGCCAGATCGACGGCGACCTCGACCGGCGTTACGAAGGCACCGGCCTGGGCCTGCCGCTGGTGCGGATGCTGTCAGCGGCCCACGGCGGCGGCCTCGAGATCGACAGCGAGGTCGGCGTCGGCACCACCGCGACGATTTGGTTTCCCGCCGACCGCGTCGGCAAGCACTAACGGACCCCATCACCATGACAGACAACGCCTTCCGCATCGCCGTGATGCCAGGCGACGGCATTGGCCACGAGGTCATGGCGCCGACATTGGAGCTGCTCGACGCCGTGGCCGCCCAAGTCGGCGGCTTCGACTTTGTTTTTGAACACCACGCCGTCGGGGCCCAAGCCTACCTGGACAGTGGCACGGCGCTATCCGACGAGACCATCACTGCCGCAGGAGCGGCCGACGCCATTCTCTTCGGCGCTGCCGGCGACCCCGCGGTGCGCTACCCGGATGGCACCGAGATCGCGCCGCAACTCACGTTGCGCGAACATTTCGAGCTCTATGCAGGCGTTCGGCCGATCCGCGCGCTGCCCGCCAGTCCGGCGGTACTGACCGACGTCCGAGCCGCCGACATCGATTTCGTCATCGTCCGCGAATCCACCGAGGGTCTGTTCGCCTCGCGCCGGCTGGGCACGGTCGAGGACGATGTCGCCCGCGGCGTCATGGAAATCACCCGGGCGACCTCGGAGAAGCTCTTTGATTTCAGCTTCGACCTGGCGAGCCAGCGCCGCGCCCGGGGCCGGCCCGGCCGCCTGACCTGCGTCGACAAAGCGAACGTCATCACGGCATTGGCCTTCTTCCGGCAAATCTTCGACCAACGCGCGGTGAATTTTCCCGAGATCACGGCCGACCACGCCTACGTCGACGCCACAGCGCTCGATCTGGTGCGCCAGCCCTGGAATTTCGACGTTCTGGTTACCGAGAACATGTTCGGCGACATCCTCTCCGACCTGGGCGCCGCCCTGATCGGCGGCATGGGGTTCGCGCCATCGGCCGATATCGGCGACAAACATGCGGTCTTTCAGCCCTGCCACGGCAGCGCCCCGGACATCGCCGGCCAAGGCCTGGCCAATCCCGCTGCGATGTTCCTCTCGGCCTCCCTGATGCTCGAATGGCTGGGCCAACGCCATGGCCTCGAGGCCTGCCGCGAGGGCGCCGAATTGATCACCGCAGCGGTCGACGGCAGCAGCGCCGGCACGGCCGAGGTCGCCAGCGCCGTCATGGCCCGGATCGCTGGCACCTGAGATGGCGGACCGCCTGCGCGTCGCGGTGATCGGGGCGGGATACTTCAGCCGCTTCCACTACCAGGCCTGGGCGGCTATCGAGGGCGTCGAGCTGGTGGCGGCCTGCGACCATGAGCGGGCCAAGGTGGAAGCCCTGGCGGGGCCCTTGGGGGTGCATGAGTGTTTCACCGATTGCGCCGACTTGCTGGCGGCCACAGAGCCCGACCTGGTCGACATCGCAACGCCCGAAGCCAGCCACGCCGAGTTGGTGGCGTTATGCGCCGGCCGCGGCATCGCTACGATCTGCCAAAAACCATTGGCGCCGGACCTGGCGGCGGCGCGGGCCCTGGTCGAGAGCGCCGAGGCCGGCGGTGGCCTGTTGGTGGTACACGAAAATTTCCGATTTATGCCTTGGTTTCGCGAGGCCAAAAGCCTGTTGCAAGCGGGGTTGCTGGGCGAGCCTCACGCCGTCGCCTTCCGCCTCAGGCCGGGCGACGGCCGAGGACCCGACGCCTACCTCGAACGCCAGCCCTACTTCCAGACCATGGAGCGCTTTCTCATCCACGAGACCGCCATTCACCTGGTCGACAGCTTTCGCTATTTGCTGGGCGAGATAGGCGGCGTGTTCGCGCGGCTGCGCCGCCTCAACCCGGCCATCGCCGGCGAGGATGCGGGGTATCTCTTGTTCGATTTTGCCTCCGGCGCCAGCGGCCTTTTCGACGGCAACCGGCTTAACGACCACGTCGCCGACGACCAGCGCCTGACCATGGGCGAGCTGCTGCTGGAGGGCAGCGAGGCGGCACTGCGGCTCGATGGCTTCGGCCGCCTCTGGCTCAAGCCCTTGGGCGGGCCGGAACGGGCGCACGACTACGCCTGGCACAACGACGGAAGCTTCGGCGCCGGCTGCGTCGAAGCCCTGCAGCGCCACGTCGCCGCCCACCTCAAGACCGGCACGGCGCTGGAAAACACCGGGCGGGACTATCTCCGCAACTTGGAAATCGAAGAGGCGCTTTACCGCTCGCACCAGGGCGGCCGATGGGTCGACGTTTAAGACAACCAAACCATCAGACGTTTGGCGGTCCTCAGGCCAATTGCGGCGCCAGGGTCTGGCGGTTGAAGCGCACCAGCAGGGAGCCGACGATCAGCAGGTTGAGGATGTTGAAGGCGACGCCAACGATGAATGCGATCTGGTACGATTCCGTGAGGTCGAAGATCAAGCCGCCCAGCCAGCCCCCCAACGCCATGCCGATGGTGCCGAAAAGGTAGATCACGCCGAGCCGCCAGGCGGTCTCGCCGGCCGGGTAGAGGTCGCGAATAACCAAGGTATAGGTCGGCACGATGCCGCCGAAGCTGAGGCCAAACAGCGCTGCCACCAGGTAAAGCGCGCCCAGGCTATCGACCATGGTGAACAGTGTCAGCATGATGGCCTGCAGGCAGGCGCTTATGAACAGCGTGCGCAGCGACCCAATATGATCGCATAGCGCCCCGAAACCGAGCCGGCTGACAGTACCGCAGGCCAGCAGCAGCGCCAGCACCTCGGCCGCCCGGGCCGTCGGGTGACCGAGATCGCTGGCATGGGCGACGACATGCACCATGGGCATGGCCATGGCGACGCAGCAGCCGATGATGGCCAGGCCCAGAAGCCCCAGCACCAGGTTGGGCGCCAACCCCAGCGCGCGCGCCTCGTGGCCGCCGGCCGACCCCTCCGCAGCGACCTCGGCCAGCGGCGGCGGCCGGCGGAAAACCAGGCACATGGGCAGCATGGCGGCCAGCGCCAGGAGGCCGAACAAGAGATAGCTCTGGCGCCAGCCGAAATTCTCCATGACGTAGCGGAAGAGCGGCGGCCAGACCACGCCACCGACGCTCTGACCACTGATGACGATGGCCACGGCGACACCCCGGTAGCGCTGGAACCAGTGCGTCACGTTGGCCACCAGCGGAGAAAACATGGCGCCGTTGCCCATCAGCCCGAGCAGCAGCGCGTGGGCCAGCAACAGGCTCACCGGCCCCTGGCTGAAACCTGCCGCCAGGGCGCCCAGGCCGATGCCGAACGAGCCCACCAGTGCCGGCTTGAGCATGCCAACGCGGTCCGACCAGCGGCCCATGGCAATGCCGCCGATGCCCATGCCCAGCATGACCAGCGAAAAGCCGGCCGAGGGCACCCAGCGCGGCACCGCAAATTCGGCGGCGATGGTCTTCAAGCCCACCACAACGCCGTACATGCCGCCGACGGCAAAGCTCATCAGCAAGAGTGAGACCACGGCGACGGCCCAGGCGTAGCCGCGGTCAACAGCGGCTTCAGCAGTGCGTTCGCTCATGGCGACCGGCCTCAGGCAGCCAAAGCGATCGCAGTCTGGCGGCGTTCGCGGCCAAGGAGCGTGCCGATTATCGCCAGGTTGCCGATATTGAAGATCACGCCCAGCACGAAGGCCCATTGGTAGGACGCCGTGAGGTCGAAGACGAAACCGCCCAGCCAGCCGCCCAGGCCCGCGCCGATAGTACCGAACAGCATGATGACGCCGATGCGCCAGCCGCTTTCACTGGCCGCGAAATGGTCGCGGATGATCAGGGTGTAAAGCGGCACGATGCCGCCGAAGCTGAGGCCGAAGAGCACCGACAGCAGGTAAAGCCCTGCCAGGCCGTCGACGAACAGATAGAAAGACAGCACCAGGGCCTGCAGACCCGAGGCAACGAGCAGCGCCTTCAGGGGGCCGATGCGGTCGGCCAGCGCCCCGAATGCCAACCGGCTGGCGGTACCGAAGGCCAGCAGCACTGCCAGCATCTCGGCCGCCCGGGCGGTCGGGTGGCCGAGGTCGGTGGCGTGCGAAACGATGTGCACCATGGGCATCGCCATGGGCACGCAACAGGCCACGATGGCCAGGCAGAGGAGGCCGAAGAGCAGATCGGGCGAAAATTCCAGAGGCCGCTCGCTGCCACCCCCGGCCACACTCGTCGTTACCGGCGCTACCGGCCGCTGCCGGCGCAACAGCAAACTGAGTGGCAGCATGACGGCAACGGCAACCGCGCCATACCAGAGGTAGGTCGTGCGCCATCCCGTCTCGTCGATGAAATAGCGAAAGATCGGCGGCCACATGGCCCCGCCCAAGCTTTGGCCACTGATCACCATAGCCACCGCCAGGCCACGGCGGCGGTCGAACCAATGCGTGACATTGGCCACCAGGGGGGCGAACAGGGCACCGTTGCCGAGGAAGCCGAGCAGCAGGGCCTGGGCCAGCACGAAGGTCACGGGCCCGGCGCTGGCCCACACCGCCAGCGACCCCAGGCCGATGCCCAAGGTCCCCAGCAGCGCCGGTCCGAACATGCCGGCCCGGTCCGACCAGCGGCCGAAGAGAATACCGCCCAGGCCGATGCCGAACATCAGTAGAGCGTAAGCGGCCGAAGGCACCCAGCGCGGCACATCGAGATCCAGCGCCACCGGCTTGAGGGCCACGACGATGCCATACATGCCGCCGCTGGCCAGTACCATGAGCAGCAGCGAACCGCCCGCAACGGCCCAGGCGTAGCCGCGATCAGTAGCGCTCAAGCGTCGCCTCCCGAGCCCAGCTCTTGGGCCATCTCGCGCAGCTTGAATTTCTGGATCTTGCCCGACGGTGTTCGGGGAAACTCGGGGATGATCTCGAGTCGCTCGGGCAGATAGTTCTTGGCGATTTTGCGCTCGTTGAGGAAGGCCACCAGATCCGCCAGTTCGAGGCTTTCGCCGTCCCTGAGCTGCACGAAAGCGCAGCCGCGTTCGCCAAGGCGTTCGTCCGGCGTGGCCACCACGGCCACATCCTGCACCGCGGGATGGCCATAGATCAGTTCCTCGACCTCGACCACCGGCACGTTTTCGCCGCCGCGGATGATGACGTCCTTCGAGCGGCCGGTGATGCGGATGTAGCCCTCATTGTCGATGTGGGCCAGATCGCCGGTCTCGAACCAGCCCTCGGCGTCAGTGCCATAAAGCTCGGGGCGTTTGAGGTAGCCCACGAAGGAGGCGTGGCCGCGGGCCTGCAGCCGTCCCTCCTGGTAGGCCGGCAGAGGCTGGTCCTGAGCGTCGACCACCCGCACCTCGAGGCCGTCCAGCGGCAGGCCGTCGGTTTCGGCGGCCTTCTCCGGGGCATCTTCGGGCCGGGTGGTGGTGAAGGCGCCGTTCTCGGACATGCCCCAGCAGGAAATGATGGTGACGCCGAGCTTCTCGCGCGCCCTTTGCACCAGAGCCGGCGGGATGGGAGCGCCTGCGCATAGAAAGGTGTGCAGCGATTCCAGGTCGTGATCGGCCTCGGTCGCGACTTCCGTGAGATCTGCCAGGAAGGGTGTCGAAGCCATGGTGAAGGTGACGCCCTCGGCGGCGATCAGCTGGGCCGCCCGGTGGGGGTCCCAGACGTCCTGCAGGACACTCGTGGCCTGCATCATAACGGGCATCACCAGGCCGTAGAGGAACCCGGTCTGGTGGGCCACGGGTGAGGCCATGAGGACAACGTCGTCAGAGCCCAAGCCGAGGCGCTTGATATAGAGTTCGACGCCGCCGTGCAGCGTGTTGGCGGTATGCAGCACGCCCTTGGGCTCGCCCGTGGTGCCCGAGGTGTAAAGTACCTCGATGACCTCGTTGGGGCCGGGCCGGCGCTCGGCGAAGATCGCCGGGGCGTCTAATTCGTCCTCCCAGCGGCGCTCGATGAATTTTTTTTCAAAGGAATTCTCGCCCTCGCCGCAGACCGCGAAAACGTGCTCCAATTTGGGCAGGTCCGGACGCACGTCGGCGATCATTTCCGGGTAGTCGAAGGCGCGGAAACTATGCGGCACGAAGATGATCCGGGATTCGTTCAGCCCCAGCATGAAACGCAGCTCGCGCTGGCGGAAAATCGGCATCAGGGGGTTGGTGACGGCACCGATGCGCACGCAGGCCACGTGCAGCGCCGCGAACTGCCACCAGTTGGGCAATTGGATGGAGACCACGTCGCCCGGACCGATGCCGTGGCCAACGAGACCCAGGGCGATGCGTGTCACCAGGGTGTCGAACTCGGCATAGCTATGCCGCGTGGTCTCGTCCGTCGTGCTGTTGACACCGACGTAAGCGGGGTGGTCGGGACGCTCCGCCACCGCCGCATCGAGATACTCGCTAACCAGCTTGTCCAACCAATGTCCGGCCGCCGCCATGGCGTCGATACGGGATTGCGGCAGGATACACTCGATCGCCATCTCCGCTCCTCCCTCTATTCTTGTCCTCTATGACACACAAAAGACCGGCCCTTGCCAATGGCAAAGCGGCAGAGATCAGCACCGATTATCGCGATTGCGGCCTGAGAACGGCGCGGAAGTGGGCGTTGGCACGACGGCGCGCAGCGCTGGCCGTGGCGGCGTCGAACTTCCAGGCGATCTTGCCTGCCAGGGTGCGCTCGCGAGAGGAAAAGCGCTGCTCGCCGCGTTTGTCGAAGCCGTGGTGAATGCCGGGAAAGACCTGCACCTGGGCCAGGCCCGATCGGCTGCCGGCCCAGCGCGGACAGCGCCGGCCACCGCCATTGAAGTCGCGCGCGCCGATCAGGATCAGCAGCGGCCCCTGGCCCTGGGCTCGGCCGCTGCCGCGCTGGCTGCAGTCGGGGTAAAGCGCGACGCTGACGGCAAAACCGGCCTCGCCGCCGCGCAGCCAGTTGCGGCGCACGGTTTCCTGGCTCGCCAGCAGCACCACTTCGGCACCGGCGGCGAAACCCAGCAAGCCGATGCGCAGCGGATCGACCCGGCCCTGCCGGCGCATTGCCCTCAACGCCCCGAAGACGTGGCGCACCAGGACCTTGGGCGGCGGAGCCTGATTGTCACGCACGTAACCGCCGCGCTTGAAGTCGAGCTCGAGCACGGCAATGCCGTCGTCCAGGAGCGCCCCGCCGTGATAGCCGTAGCGCCGGTCCGGTCCCTCGACGGCGTGCAACATGATCACCGCCGGCACCAGCGAAGCGGCACTTCGCGGCAGCCGCAGGACACCGCCAAAACTGCGCGACACGCGCTCGTCGGCGCTTTTGAAGCTAAAATCCAGACGGCTCTGGGCCTGCACTGGCGGGGCCGCCAACAGCGCCAGCAGCACCAGACCAGCGAGAAAGCCGGGATGGTAATTCCTCATCTCACGCTCCCACCATGCCGTAAACCCCGACGCCGACGATGAAGGGGCCCACCTTCATCAAGAAACTTGCCTTGGGCTGGAGCTTCTGGGTGCAGGGATTGTACCAGGTATATTGGATCCAGGTGCGGCCATGACGCAGCACCTTCTGGAGGCCGTCGAAAAAGACGAAACGACCGTCAGGGGCCTGAGTGCCGAAGACGTTCGAGCCGATCAGCTCGGGAAAGCGGCCGTTGACCCACATCAGTCCGTCCTGGTCGAAAACGAATACATAGAGGTCACGCTCCATGAAACCGGCGGTGGGATCGAGAAAGCCGGGAAAGGCCGTCTCGGGACCGTACCGGCGCAGGTGCTCGGCGGCGCGCTCGGCCAAGGCCTTGGCCTCCTCGGGCGTACCGGGATGACGGCAGGATTCCTCCGCCCGGGCTGACCCGGCGACCAGCATCAGCACCAGAACGAATCCCAGTGCTACCGTCGACAGCTTGCGCATGCCTCCCTCCGGCAAGCGTTGTCCGCAGCCATTGTCGCGCCGCCGGGAAAAACGCACAAGGGCGCGCCGACAGCGGGACGGGAGTCGCTTTCCGGCTTTTCAGGCAACCCGTTCCATATCTATTGTGCGCCTGTTGGAGGTGCAGGGGGTACAGCCATGAGGCGGGATCAGCGTAAATTAGGCCGGCGACGGGCCGGCGGACGTGACGGCGGGGCACCGGCCCAGCCGGCCTGGCGTCAGCCACATAATCCCTATCGCCCACAGGAAGTCTTTTCGGCCGACCACATCGAGGCCATCCACACCGCTTCGCTGCAGGTGCTGCAGGAGATCGGCGTCAATTTCCTGCTGCCCGAAGCCTGCGAGCTGTGGCGCCAGGCCGGCGCCACGATCGAAGGCGAGGGCCCGCGTGTGCGCTTCGAGGCAGGCCTGATCGAAAGTCTCCTGGCCAGCCTGCCGGCCCGTTTCACGCTGCACGCCCGCAATCCTGAGCACCACGTCGAGATAGGCGGCGACGCCGTCGCCTTCGCCGTGGTCAGCAGTGCGCCCAACGTCAGCGATCTCGACGGCGGCCGCCGCCCCGGAAATTTCGCCGACTATTGCGATCTTTTGCGTCTGGCCCAGGCACTCAACGTCTGCCACTTGATTGGCGGCTATCCCGTCGAGCCCATCGATCTGGATCCGGCGACCCGCCACCTCGACGCCGTGGCAGCCATGCTGCGCCTCACCGACAAGGTGGTGCAGGGCTACGCACTGGGCCACCAGCGCATGGCCGACGCCATCGAATTGGTACGCATTGCCCGCCGTCTCGACGACCAGGAACTCGACCAACAACCCAGCATCTACACCGTGGTCAACTCCAACTCGCCGCTGCAATACGACGCCTTCATGCTCGAGGGCATGATGGAAATGGCCAGGCGCAACCAGCCCGTGGTGGTGACACCCTTTACCCTGGCCGGAGCCATGGCACCGATTACTCTGCCCGGCGCCCTGGTGCAGCAGAACGCCGAAGCGCTGGCGGGCTTGGCTTTCACCCAGTTGGTGCGGCCGGGCGCCCCGGCGGTCTATGGTTGTTTCACCTCGAACGTCGACATGAAAAGCGGCGCGCCGGCCTTCGGCACCCCCGAGTACACCATCGCCACCATCGCCAGCGGCCAGTTGGCGCGGCGTTACGGGGTGCCACTCAGGGCCTCCAACACCACCGCTTCCAACGCCCCGGACGCCCAATCGGCCTATGAATCGCAGATGTCGATCTGGGGCTCGCTGCTGGCCGGCAGCAATATCGTCAAGCACGGCCTGGGCTGGCTCGAGGGCGGGCTTTGCGCCTCTTTCGAGAAGATGGTGATCGATGCCGAGATGCTGCAGATGATGTGCGCTTACATGCAGCCGCCGGTGGTCGACAGCGCCAGCCTGGGTCTCGAGGCCATGCGCGAGGTGGGGCCTGGCGGCCATTACTTCGGCGCCGCTCACACCCTGGAGCGATACGACAGCGCCTTTTACCAGCCGCTGCTATCGGACTGGCGCAACTTCGAGACCTGGAGCGAAGACGGCGCCGTCGACGCCACCCAGCGCGCCCATCGCGTCTGGCAGGCGTTGCTGGCGGAATACCAGGAACCACAACTCGACCCTGCCGTGGACGAAGAACTCGAGGCCTTCGTGACCCGGCGCAAGGAGGAAGGGGGCGCCGCCGCCTGAGGCGGCCAAGCCGGGATTTGGCAGGTGCAGGGGCGCTGCCGGGAGGCTATGTTCGGCCCCCATGAACGAGAACCTCTTCGCTCTCTTCCAGAGCCGGTTTCCCGCCGACCGTAGCGCGCCTTTCCTCGACGCCCTCGACGGCCGGGTGTTTTCCTACGCCGATCTCGAGAACCGGTCGGGCCGGCTGTCGCGGTTGCTGGGCGCGCTTGGTGTCCGAGTCGGCGATCGCGTACTGGTGCAGGTCGAGAAATCGCCGGCCGCGGTCATGCTCTACCTCGCCTGCCTGCGCCACGGCGCCGTCTTCGTGCCGCTGAACACGGCCTACACGGCCCGCGAGGTGGCGTTCTTTATCGCTGATGCGGAGCCGGCAGTGGTAGTTTGCGATCCGGCCCGTCTGGAGGAAACCGCCGAGTTGGCCGGCACCGCACATGTGCTGACGCTGGACGCCGCCGGCCAAGGCACGCTGGTCGAAGGGGCGGAAGGGCTGGACGGCAACGCGCCGGTGACCGAACTGGCGGTCAACGATCTCGCCTGCATTCTTTATACCTCGGGTACCACGGGTCGCTCGAAAGGCGCCATGACGAGCCACGGCAACCTGGCCGCCAACGCCCTCGATTTGCATCGCATCTGGGGCTTCGAACCGGCCGACGTGCTGCTGCACGCGCTACCCATCTTCCACGCCCATGGCCTTTTCGTGGCCCTCAACACGACGCTGCTCAACGGCAGCGGTATGCTGTTCCTGCCACGTTTCGAGGCCGCCGAGGTGGTGCGGCTGTTGCCCCGGGCGACGCTTATGATGGGCGTGCCAACGTTTTACACGCGGCTGCTGGCCAACCCCGATTTCACCGCCGAGCTCTGCCACCACATGCGACTCTTCATCTCCGGTTCGGCTCCGCTTTTGGAGGAAACTTTTCATGCCTTCGAAACCCGCACCGGACAGCGCATCCTGGAGCGCTACGGCATGACCGAGGCCGGCATGATCACCTCGAACCCACTCGAGGGCGAGCGCCTTGCCGGAAGCGTCGGCTTTGCCCTGCCCCAGACCGAGGTTCGCGTCGCCGACGAGGAAGGCGGCCTGCTGGGAGCGGACCATACCGGCATCCTCGAAATCACCGGCGCCAATGTCTTCCAGGGTTACTGGCGGCTGCCCGAAAAAACGGCCGAGGAGTTTTGCGCCGACGGCTGGTTCATCACCGGCGACCTGGCGCGCCAGGATACCGAGGGCCGGGTGACCATCGTCGGCCGGGCCAAGGACTTGGTAATCTCGGGCGGCTTCAACGTCTATCCGAAGGAGATCGAGCTGCTCATCGACGACCTCGACGGCATCGCCGAATCGGCGGTCATCGGCTTGCAGCACACCGATTTCGGCGAGGCCGTGACGGCCGTCGTGGTGGCCGACGGCGAAGTCCCGACAGAGGCCGAGATCATCGCCGGACTGAAGGCGGAACTGGCCGCTTACAAGGTTCCCAAAAGAGTGCTCTTCGTCCCGGAACTTCCGCGCAACGCCATGGGCAAGGTCGAGAAGAACCGCCTGCGCGAGAGCTACTCCGGGCTCTACGAGGACGTCAAGTGACCACCATCGGCCTCTTGGGCAGCGGCGATATGGGGCATGCCGTGGGTCGCGCGCTGGGCGGCCATGGCCATCACGTCATAACGTCGCTGACGGGCCGCAGCGGACGCTCACGGAGCTTGGCGGCAGCGGCCGGTATCAAAGACGTCGGCGACCTTGCCGCCCTGATGAGCGAATCCGAACTGGTGCTGTCGATCCTGCCGCCGGCAGCAGCCCTAGAGGCGGCAGGCCGGGCAGTTGCGGCGATGGGGAACGCACACCCCACATACGTCGACTGCAACGCCGTGTCGCCGCAAACGGCCGGCAAGATCGCGGCGCTGGTGGAAGCCGCCGGCGCCCCATTCATCGACTGCGGCATCATCGGCCCGGCACCGGGCAAAGGCGCGCCGCCGCGCTTTTTTGTCAGCGGTGCCGACACCGCCGCCATGCAGGCGCTCGACGGCCAGGGCATCGAAGTCAGAGCGCTGGGCCCCGGACCGGGCCGGGCCTCGGCCCTCAAGATGTGTTACGCCGGTCTGACCAAGGGCACGCTCACCCTGCACACCGCGGTGCTGCTAGCGGCGCAGAGGCTGGGACTCGGCCCGGAACTGAGGAGCGAGCTGGAATACAGCCAGGCCAAGGTGCTCGACCGCATGGCCGCCACCGTGCCTTGGCTGGCCGCCGATGCCGGACGCTGGATTGGAGAGATGGAGGAGATCGCCGAAACCTTTGCGGCGGCCGGCCTGACGCCGGACTTCCACCACGCCGCGGCTGACATCTTCCGCCTGCTCGACACCACCCCGCTGGCCTCCGAGACGCGCGAAGATCGAGATCCCGAACGCAGCCTCGACGAAGCCATCGCCATTTTCGCCGGCGCCCTGGATGATCCGGACAATCCAAAAGACTGATTATTTCGGCGGCCCAACAGGCATTGCCCGGTTGACGGCCGGCGGTCAGCCTCGACATGATAGCTGCGATGCGATCGCAGGCAGCAGGGTGGGACCGCCGTGACCGAGATCGACGACAGGGCATTAGCGAAGATCAATCTGTTCGACAGCCTGACGCCTGAAGAGGTGGAGAAATTGCAGCGCCGCAGCGCTTGGCGCCGCTTTGTCCCCAACGAACAGATTCTCGACCGCATGAGCGCCAATCAAGAGGTGTTCTTCGTCGTCGAGGGAGCGGTGCGGGTGGTCAACTATTCGCTGACCGGACGTGAGGTGGCCTACGCCACGGTGCGCGCCGGGGGCTATTTCGGCGAACTGGCGGCCATCGACGGCGAGCCACGCTCGGCCAGCGTGGTGGCCACCGAGGACTGCCTGTTGATCAAGCTGCCACCCAACGTTTTCATCGAGCTTTTGCAAAGCTACCCACAAATTTCTCTCGAGGTCATGCGCCGCCTGACTCAGATTGTGCGGCGTTGCGACAATCGCATCATGGATCTCAGCACACTGACGGCCATCCGCCGGGTCTATATCGAACTGCTGCGGTTGTGCGAGCCCGACACGGCATCACCGGGCGGTTTCATTATCCGGCCACTGCCGACCCACAGCGACATAGCCGCCCGGGCCAGCACCACGCGCGAGACCGTGGGCCGGGTAATCGGCCAACTGGCGGGCGACGGGATCGTCGAACGCAAGCCGCGCACGCTTTTTATCCGCGATCGCGATCGGCTCGAGCTGCTGGCCGAAACCATCGACCTCGAGCGCGACGAGGAATTGGCGCGCTAATCCGCAACAAAAAAATCGCGGTCGTGATAGCGGTCACATACGACCGCCCGCATTGCCCCTAAGGTGCTTCGCATCACGGGCCGCAGACCACGGTACCCCGACCGCGGAATGGCTTGAAAACGGCAACGAAACCTCAACGTGCAGGAGATTATCATGAGTGACCAAAGTTCAGCAGGCGTCGAGCAGAGCGGCAAGTCCGGCGGCGATGCCTCCGCAGGCGCGGGCGCAGGTTCCTATTCGGGCGCCAGCGCGGGTACCAGCCAGTGGGGCGCCAGAGGCGCCGAGGCCGACACCCACGCCCATTCGGGTGCCGGAGCTTACGCCGGTGCCGGGGCTTCCGGCGGCGACGTCACCGACCAGACCCGCATCGGATCGATCAACGTCAGCTCCTAGGGACTCTCACAAAACCGAGGGAATCCAACGGCTTTCGCGGCGTGCTTCGGCTGCGCCGCCGGGTCGCCCAAACTGAAGGAGATCATCGATGAGTGACGACAGTTCAGCAGGCATCCAACAGAGCGACAAGTCGGGCGGCGACGCTGCGGCCGGCGCCAGCTCGGGATCCTCTTCCTACGCCTCTGCCCACACCTGGCAGTCGGGCCGCCCCATCGATCCCACGGTGGCCGGCTCGGGCGCCTATTCGGGTTCCGGCGCGGGCGCTTCGGGCGGTGACGTCACCGATCAGACCAGTATCGGATCAATCAACGTCAGCTCGTAGCAAATCTGAGCGTTCTCTACCTGATTTTCGCGTTTTTGGTGCGCTTTCCATATTCCTCCCTGTGACTTGAAGCCCCGCCTCTCGGCGGGGCTTCCTTTGTCATCGGCGCAGAATGATGATTCCCCTTGCTTTTTCAGCTCACGTAGGTCAATTGGAGAGTGAAGATTCCGCACGGCAGGGACCGATCTGGACTATCGCTCCGGCAATCGAACGGAAAATGCTACGGCGGTGTGAAATCTTACGACCTCGGCGATACCGCCCCTGGGTGATTCGCCGTTTGAAGTGCGAGGCGATGCCGCCGCTCGGCGGTCCGCTAACTGAAGTGCAAGGTGGTGCTGTCGAATGGCGGCCCGCCCAATTAGAAGTGCGAAAGGACTACCCATGGCGACGGGAACAGTGAAGTGGTTCAATCCGAACAAGGGCTACGGTTTCATCCAGCCGAGTGACGGGTCCCGCGACGCGTTCGTGCATATTTCAGCGGTTGAGAGGGCGGGCCTCAGCTCGCTCGAAGAAGGTCAGAAGGTCGAGTTTGAACTCGTACCCGGCCGCAACGGAAAATCATCCGCAGAGAACCTCGTCCTCGTCGACTGATCCTCCAGAATGGTTGCAGGCACCTGCGGTGCCTGACCCCATTCAGTGCTCATGGCCGGACCAGTCGGAATTCGGAAAATCTTCAGAATTTCACCGAGGATCTCGCCGGGTTTCCGAGCGTCTCCGGTCGCAAGCGCTACGATCTCTCGAGCCCGATTTTGTCGGGTACCGCGGTGCATCGCCCATCGATCTGAGACGCGCCGTTAGAAAGGACTATATTGGCTCGCAAGCCTAACTACCGATTCGAGCGTCTGGCCCGCGAAAGAGCTAAGGCAGCCAAGAAGGCCGCCAAAAGAGCTGCGCGGACCAAGGCCAAGGAAGACAAGGCAAACATGCTGAACCCGGAAGGGATTGATCCGGAGACGGGCGAAGTGATTTCGGCCGAATCCGACACGGGCGAAACGGCCGCCGAGAACGAAGAGAATGCGGCCGAAGAAGAATCAGTTTCGCTGGGAACAGTAGAGCCGGAATTGCGCCGAGAGTGACCTCGGCCTTCGACGGGGGATCCGCGAAGGTTTTCAGTCAAACTTGGTGGCTCCGATGTTTCGATAATTGTCGAAGCATCGGCCGCCTTGGTTGTTGCTTTCTGCAACCTGCAATTCGATCCTTACTTCATCACAATCCTGAATGAGAGCGTCGCGGGTGCCACGCCACAAGCCGGGTGCGCAGAGGCCGTACGGCGGATTGCGGAGCCGGCTTGTGCCAGCCCGAAAATCCCCTAATATGCGAAGCGCCATGGCCGGATATAGAACCGGCGGTGGAAAAGCCGCCCGCGCAGGCCATGGGGCCCGCGGGGGTGACAAAACATGACTCAGGGAGATAACCCATGAAACGTCGTACATTTGTCAAAGCCGCGGCAGCCGGTGTGGCCACCGCCGCCGCGGCCTCGAGCTTTTCGGCACCCGCTCTTTCACAAGGCAAGAAGCAGTGGAAGATGGCTCTGACCTGGCCCGCCAACACCCCGGGCCTGGGCCTGGCGGCGAAACGGGTCGCCAAACGCATCGGGATTCTCACCGAAGGCAAGATCAAGATCAAAGTCTATGGTGCCAACGAACTGGTACCGGCCTTCGAGAGCTTCAATGCCTGTTCGGCGGGCGACGTCGAGATGTACCAGGCTGCCGAGTACTATTGGCAAGGCCACCACAAGGCCTTCAATTTCTTCACCACCGTGCCCTTCGGCCTGACCGGATCCGAGCACTACG